>Ga0256405_10003711_pt1 | contig 30803 bp, 28 predicted proteins | sample RumenRJG_02DNA_FD_189096 | JGI IMG/M metagenome (GOLD analysis project Ga0256405, IMG submission 189096) | Bovine rumen microbial communities from Lethbridge, Alberta, Canada - RJG_02 | ecosystem: Host-associated > Mammals > Digestive system > Stomach > Rumen | place: Canada: Alberta...
GATCGAGAGTGATAATGCTCGAAGTTACAAGAAACCGCTGGCACAGAAATACTTCCATGTTTTTGAGACATATGATCCGACAAGCGGTCAGCTGAACTGGATGCATAAAGTTATATCAAACGTCAAAGCAATGATCATGGGAACTTACCACGGAAACGAAAAGATCCACACAGCGTTGTATTCTGCCGAATACTGTTACAAATTCAACCGCCGCAAGCTGGGAAACAGTGCGTATTTAAGGCTTTTGGCTGCTTTGGTGCAGTGATCTTACTTGTGGTGTGTTAAGGGGATAACCATAAAATTTAATTATTTTTTTAGATCTAAGAAGCAGAAAGACAGCTAATCTTACTCACTTAGCTGTCTTTCACTTAAGAATTATAGTATCTGACATTCTTAAGTGAGGCTTACAGTTCACAAGACGAAGTATATGATCAGGACTTCCTGTATTTGGTAGTTCTTACGATATGGTATTACAATGAATATACATACCCTCGACCATGCACAACAGAATGTCTAGAAAATGCCGCCTAACTCATGACTAAAGTCACGAGCGTGCGGCGGCAAAATCGTCAAGGCGGTGATCATCGCTTCTGTCTGTATTCTGCCATTTCTGATCTTCGGAGCAGCTATGATAAAAATGGGTATAGACGAGATCGCACACCAGATCGCCTGCTCAGCCGAAGTTAAGGGCGAAATAGTCACAGATGTATCCGTACAAATAGTAAGGGGAAGAACCAGTAAGGGGATCCGTTCTACAAGCTATAATTATTCAGCCAATTATACTTTTGAATACAATGGCGAAACTTTCACTGATACAATTAAAACCAGCCACAAAATCGAAAAGGGAGATGAGATCATAGTCAGATGTAATCCCGATGACCCTGAAGATCATTATGTCAAGGATCTTGGTAATTCGGTAATGTATGTATTTCTCATCATCTTCGGGATAATCTGGGATGCAATATGGTTCCTCTTGATCCTTATGATATGGCGGCTGTATCAGAAACCTAAGCAAGAGGTCAAAAAACAAGAGATCAAAAAAGATGAAGCCACGCTCTGAGAATTTTGATTTACGAAAGAAGGTCATACTATGGGGCTGTTTACCAAAAATAAAAGCAAAGATGATTATGCCGAAGAAGGAAACGCACTGTTTGATGAGGGTAAATATTCCGAAGCTATACAAGTATGGCTGGAGGGACTGGATTCTCTGGACAGACCGCTGAACGCGCAAAGCGAAGCAGTGTGGTTTCAGACATCTGTTGCAGATGCATGGTTCATGCTGGGCGAATATGAGAAAGCATATCCGTATCTGTGTGATGCAAGATCAAATATATCGGGCGAAGGTTATACGAATCCTTTCGTGATGCTTCGTCTGGGTCAGTGTTCTCATGAACTTGGAAAAGATGATGCTGCGGAATATCTTATGCGTGCCTATATGCTTGCAGGCGAAGATATTTTTAAAAGCGATGATGAAAAATATTTTGATCTTATCAGAGATATGATATAGATTAGATTTCGGAGGAAAAATGGACTACATATCTGAAATAAAGGCACTTGCACAAGAGGGACTTCGTCGGGATCCCACATATCAAATATTCGGTGCTAATTTCCATAGATGGCAATTTGCCGAACCTGTCGATATGTGATTGACTTTTTCAGGATGGTGATGTATAATTACTGCTGTAAGAAGACAGTCTGCTTCCCTACAATAATCCGAATTACTGTGAGGTTAACATGAATATATATATTCAAAAGCTCCTAAAGAAATTGCACCTATATAAGAATCGAGAAAGCGGTACAATATCTCTGATCGGTTCAAATCATACTCCTGTGAAAGTATGTGATATAGTAAACGGTAAACCACAAGTTCTTCGAGAAGATAGTGAAAATACAATAACATTTACGCTCCGATATTCAGCGTTTCATAAGGTCGTGAAACGATATGATAAGGAGACATTCAAAGAATTATAATACCACCCACAGCAAGGAGAAATCGCTATCCTTGCTGATTTTTCTTTTGGCAGCCTGTTCGTTCTGTAAGTATCGCTGAACGGTCTTTTGACTGTCTCGCTTCTGCCTTGCAAGCCGTGAAAGCCTGTCTGCTTCTTTCTTGTACACGAAGCCGACAAGTCCAGTGGAAAGCGTATTCAGGATATTGTCATTCACTACCGTTTCGGTGTGGCAGTAACGACTATATCCGTGGAGACTGGAAAATATGGGAAATAGGTCGCATAACCGATGCGTTATGCGATCTGAATTAAGGGAGTAAAACCTTCTATATGACTACTGTGCTTTCAAACCCGGGGGCATTCCTTTCGTATCCACCCATCTCAAAATAGAAATAACCTGTCCTTGAACTGTTGACAATTTCGTCACAATGTACTATAATATATAATAGCTTATTATATACGATAGGAGAAAATATCGTGAAAAACAGGGTATACGATAACCGTGAGCTTTCATGGCTCAAATTCAATCAGCGAGTGCTTGAAGAAGCCCGTGACGAGCGCAATCCTCTGCTTGAAAGACTGCTGTTCCAGTCCATATATTCCAGCAATCTTGACGAGTTCTTTATGGTCAGGGTAGGGTCGCTTTATGACGCTTCTCTTGTTGATGATTCCCATAAGGACAACAAATCCAAGATGAAGCCCTCGGAACAGCTGAGCGCTATATATTCAAGGGTGCGTGAACTTATTTCCACCGAGGACGAAAGCTTCAAGACTATACACAAAGCCCTCGAACCCAAGAATATCATGCACAAAAGCATGAAAAATCTGACAATACAGGAGCTTGAATTTCTGGAGGCTTACTATGCCTACGAGATCAAGCCTTTCTTAAATGCGCTCGTTATCGATAAGCGTCACCCTTTCCCTTTTCTGCCCAACAAGAGCATATACGTGGCGGCAAAGCTGTCTTCAAAAAGCGGCATAACTCTGGGTATAATCGGTTGCAGTGAAAAATTCGAGAGGGTGATATTCCTGCCCCGTCAGGACGATTCCATCGCCTATATATTGGTGGAAGAACTGATATTCCACTTTACCGACAAGATATTCACAGGCTATAAGGTGGAAGAAAAGACCCTGATGCGCATAACCCGCAACGCCGATATCGACGTTGACGAAAGCTTCGACCGCGAGCTGGATTTCAGGCAGAATATGTCTGAACTGATAAACAAGAGAAAGCGCCTCTGCCCTGTGAGATTGCAGCTTTCCAAGCAGATATCCGACCCTTTGCAGAAAGAACTGTGTACAAGGCTGGAACTGTCCAAAAAACAGGTCTTTGTTGAGAAGACTCCCCTTGACCTTTCCTACGTATTCACGGTGTTCGATAAAGCGGCTGACAAGAAAGAGCTGTTCTTTGAACCCCAGACTCCACAGCTTTCACGCATGATAGATGAAAGCCGACCCATGATAGACCAGATAGACGAGGGCGACCTCTTCCTGTCCTATCCTTACGAATCCATACAGTCCTTTATAAGACTTCTCAACGAAGCCGCAAAGGACGAAAGTGTTGTATCCATAAAGATGACACTTTACCGTGTGGCAAAAAATTCCAAGGTGATAAAGGCACTGTGCGCCGCCGCCGAAAACGGCAAGGAAGTATGCGTGCTTGTGGAACTCCGCGCGAGGTTCGACGAGGAGAACAACATCGGCTGGTCGAAACAACTTGAAGAAGCGGGCTGTAGAGTTATGTACGGTCCCAAGGGGCTGAAAGTACATTCAAAACTCTGCCTTATCACCCGCAAGACCCCCGATGGCGTGAAGTATACCACCCAGATAGGCACAGGCAACTACAACGAAAAAACAGCGGGTCTGTATACCGACCTTTGTCTTATGACATCAAACAGGGATATCGCCAAGGACGCTGTTGAGGTATTCCGTGCCCTGTCCGTGGGCGAACTTGTGGAGAAAAGCGACCTTCTGCTGGTAGCCCCCAGATGTCTGCAAAACCGTGTGCTTGAAATGATGGACAATGAGATAGCCATAGCCAAAGCAGGCGGTGACGGTTATGTGGGCGCAAAGCTTAACTCCCTGACCGATAAGGTGATAATGGATAAGCTTATCGAGTGTTCACAGGCCGGCGTTAAAGTCGAACTTGTGATACGCGGGATTTCCTGCCTTGTTGCAGGGGTTGAGGGCGTTACCGAAAACGTGCGCATACGTTCCATAGTTGGACGCTACCTCGAACATTCACGTATATACATCTTCGGCAGCGGTGTGAGAAAAAGCGTGTATATATCCTCTGCTGATTATATGACAAGAAATACCACCCGCCGTGTGGAAGTAGCCGCGCCTGTTCTCGATGCCGGGATAAAAAAGCGCATACTCGATATCTTCGAGACCCAGATGAACGACAACGTGAAGGCAAGGGATATGCTCCCCGATGGTACCTATGTCCGTAAACCCTCAGCAGGAGTTTCGGTAGATGCCCAGAGCAGATTTTTCGCAGAAGCTTATGCGAATGTCCCCAAGCCAAAACCCGAACAACCGGCAGAAGCACCCACGGTGACTCCTGTGACCCAACCGGAGCAAAAACCCGAAGATGCCCCCGCTGTTCAAACGGATATCGCAGAAAAAACCGAGACCCCTCCCGCGAAAAAAAAAAGCCTCTGGTCAAGGTTCATCGCATTATTCCGTCGTAAAAGTAAAAGTTAAAAAAACCAAATAGCTTCCGTACCTGCTGTGCCGCGAAAGTTCGTTTATCCTACTGACTTCGGGGGTTTTGGGGAATAACCCTTTTTTTCAAAAGGGTTTTCACCCAATCGTTCCCGAAGTCCGTGTGATAAATGAGCGTTTGCGGCAAGGCAGGTGCGGAACTGTCTGTGTATGGAGATAAATATGTTCAGACTATTTCGTTACCTGAAAAACTACAAAAAGGAAAGTGTCATAGGGCCTTTGTTCAAGCTTATCGAAGCTTGCTTTGAACTTGCGGTGCCTGTGGTGATGAAGCGCATAATAGATATCGGCATAAAAAACGAGGATATGCCTTATATACTTCGCATGGGCGGTATAATGGTGCTTCTGGGATTTCTGGGGCTTGCCTGTTCGCTGACGGCGCAGTTTTTTGCGGCTAAGGCATCTGTGGGCTTCGGCACGGCACTCCGCACTGACCTTTTGCGCCATATCGACCGACTTTCCTATTCCGAGATCGATAAGATAGGCAGCAGCACCCTCGTCACCCGAATGACATCGGATATCAACACGGCGCAGTCGGGAGTGAATATACTGCTTCGACTTCTTCTGCGTTCGCCGTTCATCGTTATCGGTGCGGTGATAATGGCGTTCACCATATCGGTGAAACTTACGCTGATATTTCTGGTGATAGCACCCTGTCTTGCCTTTGTCATCTATAAGATAATGAGTATCACCATACCGAGATATAAGCATATCCAGAAGACCCTTGACCGCACTAACCTGCTTACGGGAGAATCCCTTTCGGGCGCAAGAGTGATACGTGCTTTTTCAAGACAGCAGGACGAGGAAAAGGACTTCGACAAGCTGACAGAGGAACTCACAGACCTGCAGATAAATGCGGGCAGGATAAACGCCCTGATGAATCCCTTGACCTACGTTATCGTGAACCTGGGCATAGCCGTGCTATTAAAGGCGAGCGCACATCAGGTGTATAACGGCGTTATCACTCAGGGTGAGGTCATAGCACTTATAAACTATATGAACCAGATACTGCTGGCACTTCTTGCCATGGCGATACTCGTCACCAATATCACCAAGATGCAGGCATCCGCAATACGTATCAACGATGTTTTCGATATAGACCCCACCGTCACCGACGATGGCAATACCGAGGTAACAGCAGATACCTCAGCCCCCGCGGTCGAATTCCGCGGAGTAAGCTTCTCATATCACGACAGCGAGGAATATGCCCTTGAGGATATAAGCTTCACGGTGAACAGGGGAGAGACTATCGGTATCATCGGCGGTACAGGTTCGGGTAAATCTTCCGTGATAAACCTTATACCCAGATTTTACGACGCTTCAAAAGGCGAGGTGCTGGTGGACGGCGTTGACGTCAAGAGATACCCTTTCAGACAGCTTCGCCATAAGATAGGTATCGTGCCACAGAGGGCTGTGCTTTTCAAGGGCACTGTCCGCGATAATATGAAATGGCGCGACAGTTCCGCTGACGATGAGGAGATAATCAAGGCTTTGAAGCTTGCACAGGCTTACGATTTCGTCATGGAAAAGCCCGATAAGCTTGATGAGATGATACATCAGGGGGGCAAGAACCTTTCAGGCGGACAAAGACAGCGCCTGACCATCGCAAGGGCTTTTGTAGGTCACCCCGAAATAGTTATCCTCGATGATTCTGCTTCTGCCCTTGACCTTGCCACCGATGCAAGGCTTAGAAAAGCCATCGCCGAACAGACAGGGGATATGACCGTGTTCATCGTTTCACAGAGAATATCTTCTATCAAAAATGTGGATAAGATAATCGTCCTTGATGACGGAAAAATAGCGGGGACAGGCACTCACAGGGAACTTTATCAGTCCTGTGATATCTACCGCGAGATATGTCTGTCACAGCTTTCCGAAAAGGAGGTGAGGGAGATTGGCTGATACTAAAAAAGTACAAAAACCTGTACTCAAACCTCTGCTTTCCTATTCAAGACCCTATATCGGTCTGTTCGGAATTTCGATGCTGCTGGCAGTTATCACGGTAGCCACCACCCTATATGCGCCCATACTTATCGGTCAGGGCGTTGACCTTATAGTAGGCGAGAAAAACGTCGATTTCGGGGCGCTTGTGCCGATAATCATAAAGCTGTGCATTACCGTATCCCTTACAGCTTTGTCACAGTGGCTTATGTCCCTGTGTACCAACAAGATAACTTTCAATGTGGTGAGGGATATCCGCCGCAAGGCTTTTGCAAAGCTTGGCAGACTTCCACTTTCCTACATCGACTCCCACCCTCACGGCGATATCATAAGTCGTATCATCACCGATATCGACCAGATATCCGACGGTCTGCTGATGGGTTTTGCACAGCTGTTTACGGGTATTTGTACAATAATCGGTACAATTGTTTTTATGCTGACCATAAATGTAAAGATATCACTGGTCGTTATCCTGCTGACACCCCTTTCGCTGTTCGTAGCGAGGTTCATAGCGAAGAACACCTTTGACCTTTTCAGAAAGCAGTCCATAGCCCGCGGCGAAATGACCTCACTGGTCGAGGAGATAACAGGCGACCTGAAAACCGTTCAGGCTTTCGGCTACGAAGACGAGGGCGAAGCGAGGTTTGAGGTCTGCAACAGGAAATTGCAGGAAGTCAGCGTAAAGGCTATATTCTTCTCCTCACTGACAAATCCATGTACCAGATTCGTCAATGGTCTGGTTTATACCTCTGTTGGTATACTGGGTGCGCTGGCGGTGTTCAGCGGCAACGGATTTACAGTGGGAAATCTTTCCAGTTTTCTTTCATATGCAAACCAGTACACAAAGCCTTTCAACGAGATATCGGGTGTTATAACCGAACTCCAGAGCGCACTTGCTTCGGCGGGCCGTGTGTTTGAACTTATCGATGAGACCGAGGAGATACCCGATGCACCCGATGCGGAGGTACTCACCGAGGTTGACGGCACTGTCGATGCTGAACACGTTTATTTCAGCTACGACCCCGAAGTCAAGCTTATCGAGGATTTCAACCTGCACGTAAAGGCAGGCGAGCGCACAGCGATAGTCGGCCCCACGGGCTGCGGAAAGACCACGATGATAAATCTGCTGATGCGCTTTTACGATGCCGACAGCGGCAGTATAAACATAAGCGGCAAGCCCATAAAGAACTGCACCCGCGATTCCATGCGCTCCATGTACGGCATGGTATTGCAGGAAACGTGGCTGAAGACCGCCACTATCCGCGACAATATCCGTTACGGCAAGCCCGATGCTTCAGATGAAGAGGTAGTTGCGGCGGCGAAGTCGGCGCACTGCCACGGATTTATAAAACGTCTGCCAAAGGGCTACGACACCGTGATATCCGATGCTTTCAGCACCTTGTCACAGGGGCAGAAACAGCTTCTCTGCATAGCAAGGGTGATGCTGTCACTTCCGCCAATGCTTATACTGGACGAAGCTACATCTTCAATAGATACCCGTACCGAGATAATAATACAGCGTGCTTTCGCCAAGATGATGAAAGGCAGAACAAGCTTCATAATAGCCCACCGCCTTTCCACTATCAAGGAAGCGGAGAACATCATAGTTATGCGCTCGGGTCACATCATCGAACAGGGCACCCACGAAAGCCTCATGGCAAAAGGCGGTTTTTACAGCGAACTCTACAACTCCCAGTTCGCGGCAGAATAACAAAAAACGGCACGCCCGAGTTTTTCAGGCGTGCCGTGACTTTTTATTATTCAAGTGTATCGATGTTGTAGATGTAGGGCAGGTAGCTGTCCAGCCAGATGGTGATAATGCCGTGGTTCTGGTCGATGCTTAATTCTATAACTTCGCCGTTGTCGAACATCTTCTGTGCGAGGGCGGAAGCTTCTTTGAGAGCGGCTTCTTTCTTGTCATCGGGGATGATGCCTGTGTTATCCCTGTACTTGGCATCTATCTTCATGAAGTCGTCGGTGACTTTTCTCAGCTTGTCGAAATCATCGTTGTCAAGTTCGTCATACAGGCGAACTCTTACGGTATCGGTCTCGATAGCGCCTATCTTGGCGGTCAGATCGTATGTAGCCGCTTTTTTGCTCTTGGGTTTGAAGAAACAGCTGTAGATATTATCACCTGCGGTCTTATCGGGCTTGCCGCTGCCGTCATCAAGCATATCAGCGACCTTTTCGCCCTTATCATCAAAGAGGGCAACATTTATTCCCGAATCAGCCTCGGTGGGAGATAACTCAACTTCAAAATAAAAACCGTTCTTGTCATCAAGGGCAGCGAAACGCTGGCTGCATTTCAGTATGTGTATGCCATCTTCCTGTTCAGCGTTGGGATCGGCTACTGTTTCTTCGTCGGTAACGGCAGATTCCTCGGCTGTGGTCTCAGTGTCGGTAGTTTCGTCATCTGTCACAACATCGTCGATGTCATTGCCTTTCTCACCCGAAACAGTTTCCTTGGGAGAAACAGATCTGTCGGAAGTTGTTTTTTCGGATTCGCTGCATCCGCAGATACAGGCGCTCATTGTCAGTGCAAGAGCAGCAGCAAGAATTCTCTTATTCATGATAAAATCTCCTTTTATTCTTATCGGCAGTTAGATTAAACGATATTCCGTACTCACAACGGTAATTATTATATCAGCCTGTGTCGGATATGTCAATGAATCGCAGGATTTTTCGACGTTTTGCATAAATGGCAGTAATACTGAAAAAGTCGGATTTGTATCCCGCGTTGTGACCTTGTTAATATATTAAAGCATGGCTGTTAAATTTATGTGATTTTATGTGACGACAGGTTGAAATGCTGTGATATATACTGCTACAAAGGTCAATACATACTTGATAATTTCAGAAGTTAGTTATGTTAAATTTCGGTTTTTGTTTTTGGATAGGCGGCTCGGCTTGGTGTCGGGCTTTATTTTTTTGTTTATATCAGGCTTTTTCAGCATTGCATTTTCGGTTAAAATATGTTATTCTTTTATATAGTATAGGTGGAGATGAAGTATTGGTTTAGTCTGGAAAATTAAGCTAATCTTAAGAATTACATTCACCTGAATTTAAGAATGATGTATTATCATATATGCATACAAGGAAAGGACATAACGTTATGGAAGATATCACAGCAACTATTCTTGTAGTGGACGATGACAGAGACATTGTGGCAGCTATCGCGAAGCTGCTTGAATTGGAAGGCTACAAAACGGTCAGGGCGTATGACGGTATAGAAGCACTGGAGAAGCTTTCGGAGAACGACATACAGCTTATACTGATAGACGTTATGATGCCGAGGCTTGATGGGCTTTCGGCTATAATGAAGATAAGAGACAGGCGAAATATCCCGATAATAGTGCTGTCGGCAAAATCCGAGGATACAGACAAGATACTCGGGCTTTCGATGGGGGCTGACGACTATATCACAAAACCATATAATCCCATGGAGCTTACCGCCCGTGTGAAGAGCAGTCTCAGGCGGTATATGCAGCTGGGGGATATAGGTAACATCAACAAAACGGACGTTATAAAAATAGGCGGTCTGGAGCTTGACAAGGGTGCGAAGTCAATTACGGTGGACGGCGCACCCGTAAAACTGACCGCAACGGAACTGAAGATACTTGAACTGCTGATGGAGAACGCGGGTCGGGTATTTTCGGCAGAAGAGATTTACCGCAAGGTGTGGAACGAAGATGCTTACGCGGTGGAGAATACAGTAATGGTACATATAAGGCATATTCGGGAGAAGATCGAGATCGACCCGAAGGAGCCGAGATATCTGAAAGTGGTGTGGGGCATTGGGTACAAGATCGAAAAAAATATCTAAGTTATTTCCGAAGGCTGTCAGGGTGACGGCCTTCATCACGGCTTGTGTGGCGGCGGGTATAGCGCTGTTCGGTGAGATGGATGTGAGCCGCGTAAAAGGCAGACTTTCGGATATGGGCGGAACGCCCTGGGAAGGATTTGGGCAATCGGAGAAATACCGCACTGAGCTGAAAAATATGTATGAACAGCTTTGCATACTTGGCGTGTGCGAGCTTGCGAATATGGACGAAAACGGTAAATACACGGGAAATAAATATGTACAGTCCGATCTTTTGTACTATTTTGACTTCAATGAATACGGATACCAGAAGACAGATGAGGGCATAGTGCCATATTCAGATATATTCGACTACTATGTTTCCTATACTGTTCCCGAAGAAATGGCGGATGAAGTCCTGACCGATGATGAAACGACAGCAGAGGAGGAAAGGGCTGAGAGGACGGTAACACATTTTGTCACGAATATATCGGAGGATATCATAAATGATAAAATGACCGAGCAGGAGCGTATAAATGCGCTGACTTCAAATAAATACGGAGGATATATCCTGCGCTCGGAAGATGTGATATCATCGAAGTATGTATCATCGGGGGTGATGGATAATTACAGTTATCAGGTAGCGGAGAAGAACGGAAAACTCAGGAATGTGAATGAATCCTATCCCGATAACTATCTGCCTCTGGGCGGCTGGTACAGTGATAATTACGGAAGGCACGTTTTCAGTTTCTGCAATGATTCGCCGATAAAGTTTTATGAATATCCCGAAAATACCGAGGAAGGATTTACGGCAAGGCGGGAATGGGTGGATATAGAGTCAAACACAGCAGAAGGTTCCGGTATATATTATTCTACTCTGCCTATATGTGATATGCCCGACTATAAAGCGACAGCAGGGGATACCGAGGGGTTGACGGTATATATTGAACCCGAGGATTATTATTTCCAGTCGATATACAGGGAGTACGAGGATCTGTATAGCGAGTATCACGAAACAAGATCGTTATCTTTGCAGTGCGGGATACTGGCACTGGTGCTGATAGCTTATCTTATCGCGGGGGCTGTTGTGAGAGGGCTGGCAGGAGAGCATGAAAGTTCCTTTGCTGATAAGCTGCCATTTGAACTGTACATTGGGGCATGGCTGCTGATACTTATGGGAATATCTGTGATAGGTCATATGTATTGGGGTATGGTCTACTCCGCTGATGAACGGGCAGAGGAGACGGCTTACTGGTATCTGACATACGGTGCGATATTTGCGGTTATGACAGGTATAGCTGTACACAGCATCATTCACGGTATCAAGCTGATATCACTAAGGAAATTCGGGAGCAGTTTTCTGCTGCCTAAGCTGATGGGCAAGCTTAGTGAGAGATACCGCACTACTACACTTTACGAGACACGGAGGAACAGACCTGCGGGAAGCGGTCTTATGTGGCGCTCGGTGAGAAGCCTTGGGGCATTTCTTGCGGCGGTGTTAATGCTTCCAAGCTCACTTTATGGAAACGAAGATGCTTTACAGATAGCTGCCGTTGTGATATGCGTGGCGGCATCGGTATACTTTATATATTCGCAGATAAGGGCGGTATTTCTTGCACGTGACCTTACTAAACTGGACAGGCGTATCACGGCACTGAACCGGAACACGCCCTTTGAGGTAGAGATATCACCTCTTTCGGAGCTGAGCAGACCTTCGGATATGCTGAAAAATATATCCGATACCGTCAGTGATGCGGTGGAGGAACAGATAAAGTCCGAGAGAATGAAGATAGAACTGGTGGCGAATGTATCACACGACCTGAAAACGCCACTGACTTCAATAATAAGCTACATCGACCTGCTGAAAAAGACGGAGCTTGACGATGAGGCTATGGGCTATGTTCAGATACTGGATAAGAAATCACAGAAGCTTAAAGGCATAGTTGCCGATGTTTTCAGCCTTGCAAAGGCGACCAGCGGCATAGATGTAAACATGGAAGAGCTGGACTTTGTAAGGCTTTTCAACCAGAGCCTTGCAGATGCGGACGACAAGATAAAGGGAAGCGGAAGGACGTTAAAGATAAACGTCACCGAGGATACCGCACCTGTTATGGGGGACGGAAACAAGCTTTACCGCGTACTGCAGAACATCATAGACAATGCGCTGAAATACTCTTTGGAGGGTTCGCGCATATTCCTGGAGCTTAAAAGTGACGGCGGGAACATAGTATTCACCGCCAAGAACATTTCTTCTTACCCTATCGACTTTACCGCGGACGAGATAACAGAAAGATTTGTCCGCGGGGATAAGTCGAGGACGGACGGCGGAAGCGGGCTTGGGCTTTCAATAGCAAAAAGCTTCACGGAAGCCTGCGGCGGAGGGTTTGAGATAGAGCTTGACGGCGATATGTTCAAGGCTATCATGACCATGCCTATCATCAATAAAGAAAAAAAAGAAGAAAAAGAAACGATAGAATAACATAGAAACGGAGACAACATTATGAAAAAAAGAAGATCGGCTGTGACACCTTTAGTTACAGTCCTGATAATTGTACTCATTGTGATATCGGCGATGGTAGTTATCATCAAGCCCGACAAATTCAACATTGCAGGACAGGTGACCGCGCTTTTCCGCGGCAGGGTGGAGTATCACCTTGACGAAGTACCTGCCGATGAACTTTCACTTAGGACTGCATCTGTGGGAGATCTGAAAATAGGGACGACTATGGTGCTTGTTAACAAAGATCACCCGCTGGATCCGTACTTTGAGCCCTCAATATGCGAATACAAGGATTCAGGGGTGATGATGTCAACGGCTTCGGTGGACAGCTATGCTGCACTGTCGAAAGCGGTGATGGACAACTGCGGCGAACCGCTGTACGTTATGTCATCATACCGCACACCCGAGGAACAGCAGGAACTGTATGAAGATCAGGGCAGCAGCGAGGCTATGCCGCCCCACTGTTCGGAGCATGAAACGGGTCTGGCACAGGATCTGTATTTCAGCGGGTTTGCGGGCAAGAATATCATCGATTGTCCTGCGGGAAAATACCTCACGGAACACGCACCCAAGTACGGTTTTATTGTGAGATACCCATCTTTCGGCAGAATGGTGACCGGTATAAACTACGAACCCTGGCATTTCAGGTATGTGGGTCAGCCCCATGCAGAGATAATAACTGCGAACGGTCTTACTTTTGAAGAATATATCGACGGTCTGGAGTACGGCAGTTTTTATGCATATGAGGATTACATCATATCAAGACAGAAAGGAGACAGCCTGCTTCTGCCCGAAAACTGTACCTGTGATATCTCGACAGATAACTGCGGCGGGTATATCATCACGGCAAAAAAACAGTAAATACGATAACAAAGCGGCGGGTTTTTAATTCATAATTGTTGGCAGGGCAACCACGTAGTGTGGTAAGTATGCCAAGGAGGGGAGCTTTATCTGACTAGCGCTAAAGAAGTAATCTATCCATACCAAAACAATTGATACAGACGACACAGCGGATCAGTAGTAATATTTTTGATATAATCCCCTGTTGACACACTTAAAAGAGTGTCAAAACTCTAGGGGGTATTTCAATCATTAGGATGTGGATATTATTATGTGTTAAATTTTCTTTAAAGTTTAATTGTTGATATTGACTCATTAGCCAATATATAATAAACTTAAATATAGCTAATTATTCAATTCAATTTGTTCAAGTGTTAAACATCAATTCAATTTTCATATTCATTACAATGTCATCGAATGACGTTTGACATAATGCATACTGCAAAATAGGGGTGGTAATAGTATATAATATATCTCAAACGGATATGCGGTACGAATTGAACATTTAGTTCAAAAAACATATAAGGAGTAATTAAAATGAACAAACTCGGAAAGAAAGTATTAACATTTGCAGTAACAACTATAATGGCAACAGCAACAGTATTTGCAGCATCAGCTGACTATATGTCTGGTATTGGATTAGGTCATAAAGCCGATGAATGGGAATATGGCAACCAATGGGGTTTGAACGGAAACTACCAGTATTCATATTTTTATTGTAAAAATGAAAGGCATACCGCTACTGCTATTATAAGAAGAGCTGGAGGTCCTGGAGTTGGAAAGATTGATGATACTGTCAGAATAGAGGGTAAAAAGGGAAAATGGGCAAAAGCAAAGACTAAAAGACATAATAGCTATGATGAATGGCATTCACATTATAATCATCCAGATATGAAGTAATATAATAATTTGAAAACAGAATACGAAATTTATACAGTAAAGGGAATGAAATGAAAAAAATAGTATATTTTCTATTGTTTATAATTATTACTTGTACTGTATTTATTAACAATTATGTGCAAGAGAAAAATGCTTATCTTCTTGAACTTAACAAAATAGGCGAAAAGAATACAACTGCCTGTCATGTCTTTTTATCTTCAAAAGAAGATAAAAAGACTGTATATAGCACACTTGATGATGCACTGAAACAATATGTCGGAAATTTATATTGCAGCAGTGTTGACAAAGACGGTATTTACACTAAAAACGTTCTTGTATATAACTATAACGTTTTTGAAGACATTTCTCTAGCAGAAGGACACTTTTTTGAGGATGCGGATCGTTCTTCAGACAAGTATCTTACGACCCTAAAAACAGATGATCCGAACTGTATAGGCAGGATCAACATCTTCGGAAAAGATATGTCATTCAGTATCGGAACAATGAAAACATATTTTGATAATTCTGCAGATCCGTTAAATAAATCCTTTATTATATGTATGGCTAATTATGGCGATTATGAAAACTTTAAAAATCACCTTAATGCTAACGGTATTAAAGTAACTGAAGACACGTCTGAACAGGGTGAAGCGGGCGAAACAAAAAGTATAATGATAATAGTTTACATTACTATAATTATTCTTGGTGTTCTGACATTTTATGACATTATAATGTCTTCAAAAAATTTTGCAGTAAAAAAATTACTTGGATATAATAATACAGATCTTTGTATTAGCAGTATTACAGCTATTGCATTGTTTGAGGTGTTGGCTTTCGCATTATCTTCCATTGTTTTATCAATAATGCTTTTTTCTGAAATAAACAACTTATATCGGGATTTTATCCTGCATATATTAAAAAGTAATGGCATTGTGCTGATACTTACAATTATTCTAAATGCTGTTCCTTTTATTTATTTAAGGTGCATTTCTATCAGTGATGCCATCAAAAACAGACTGCCTATTAAAATCATAAATCGTTTCAATATTATTATAAAAAGTGTACTCAGCATTGTTGTCATAGGTTTTTCTATCGGTGTTATTACGCAGATACACTCATATTATAATCTGAATCATAACAAATATGATGATTGGGAAAAGATTCATGACTACGCGTATATTACGAATTACGAAATATATGATGGAAATTCTTGGACAGGCGAAACAGATGAGGATTATAGCAATTTCAAAGAACTATATAAAGAACTGAATAGTAAAGGCGGTATATATGCAGATTTCAGCTATTTTTCACCTTTGTACACAGAAGAATTCAAGCAAACGGATTTTGTTCCGAGAATGAGTGTCGGAGTAAACACCAATTATCTGAAAATGTTCCCTGTTAAGGACGAGAACGGGAATAAAATAGAAATATCCGAAGAAGAAATGGATACAGTGGTTATCGTTCCGCTAAAATATAAGGACATGCTTGATGAGATAACCGAATATTACAGCTCCGACTTTTCGCCGACAAATAAGTTCAAACTGATATGGGCAGAAAACGATCAGGCGTACTTTACAATGCTTGTTGATACAGCTGTAGATAATTATAACAGGATCAAAGATCCAATACTGTATGTATTGACCGAAAACAATGGCATTGATTACGATTATCAGATAGTTGCACAAAGTAATTATTTCATTCACGTCGATGATTACAAGGATAGCCAGGCTGAGATAAATAATATTTTCGGCAAATACTATAGCCTTGATGAAGTTAAGTTTGTTTCATGCAGTGTTTACCAGGCTGTTGAAGACCAGGTAGCACAGAACAGCCTGATGATAAAAATATATAGCATGATGTTACTGTTGACACTTATAGCAGTGATAATGATAACTATTCAGAATATCACTATACATATAAAATACTATGTAGTTCATATAGCAGTTAAAAAGACTCTGGGATTTGGATTTATCAGTCGGTACTCGGATATTTTTATGGATATGATTATGTCAAATGTCGGTGTTATAATTGTATCAATAGCACTATTCAGAAATTGGCTTGTCCTGCCGATCGGTATCATAATGATAATTCTGGATGCTTTACTGACTTCTATATTTATCAGTTATAAGGACAAAAAAAGCATAGTTGAATATACAAAGAGAGGATAGTTATGATAGTATTAAAAAAGATATGCAAGAAATATGGCAGAAAAGTGATCTACGATAATTTCTCACTAACAATAAATGACGGCGAATTTGTTGCAATAATCGGTGCAAGCGGAAGTGGTAAAAGTACACTTCTTAATATTATAGGTCTTCTTGAGCCCGTCGATAAAGGTAGGGTGTCAATAGATGATTTCACGGATATTACTCCTCAAAGTAATAAAGCAATATCAATAATACGATATAAATTCAACTATCTTTTTCAGAATTATGCGTTGATAGACGAGGAAACCGTAGAATATAACTTGAAACTAGCCTTACGTTTTACAAAAGGAAACAAAAAAGAATTAATCAGGAATGCGCTTAAAAGGGTAGGTCTTGATGGATATGAAAAGGCGAAGATATATCAGCTCAGCGGTGGCGAACAGCAACGAGTTGCCCTAGCGAGAGTTATTCTTAAGCCTTCCAAATATATTCTGGCTGATGAACCTACCGGCTCCTTAGATCCCAATAATAGAGATATCGTAATTAAAACATTGAGAAAGCTCAATAAAGAAGACGACAAAACCGTGATAATAGTTACTCACGATATGTATGTTGCAAATCAATGTGATAGGATCATAAATATCGGAAATGAATAACTGTTCCAGATAAAATTTTACGTGCGTGCAGCAGACAAACATCTGCTGCACTTTTGTTATACCCGAGAACGATAATATCGGCTCCTAATAAATCGAGTTCATACAGAATTGAAATTGTAAATTTCAAACAAACGTTCCGAAAACTATCGACAAATCAGAACATCTGTGCTATAATCTATTATGCAATCGAACGTATGTGCATATTAAGATTGATCCAAACAGAAAGAATGTAGATAAAAGCAATATATCATTTCAACGTCAAAATGGTCACTAGAACGAGTGGCAGAAGTTGTGTAGCTAGTGCCGCGTACATCGCAGGTGAAAAGATCAAGAATGAGCGTGACGGTAAGATCCACGACTACCGTAATAAGCATGAAGTTGTCCATAAGGAGATATTGCTACCTGCAAATGCGCCACCCGAATACAGCAGCAGAGCCAAACTATGGAATGCTGCCGAGTGTGTCGAAAAGCGCAAGAATTCCCAAACCGCCCGGAGTATCAATGCGGCATTACCGAGGGAGATGTCGAGAGAAGACCAGATTGATTTGGTCAGACAGTTCTGCGAGCAGTGTTTTGTCAGCAAGGGAATGTGCTGTGATTTTGCTATTCATGATAAGGACGATGGAAATCCCCACATCCATATTTTGCTGACGACGCGAAAGGTCAACAAATCTGGTTTCACCCAAAAGGAACGAGCGTGGAATGTCCGAAAGCTTTTGTTGGAGTGGCGGGAGCGTTGGGCGGATTGGTGTAACCACAAATTATATTTCGTTTCGGATGCTCGTGTCGATCATCGAAGCTACAAGGAGCAAGGAATTGACCGCCTACCGCAGATACATCTGGGTGTCGAGGTCTGCGCTGTTGAGCGAAAGGGCTTCAAGACCGACAAGGGAAATAAGAACAGAAGAATCAGGCGGCGCAATCTTGAAGTCGAGATTCAAGAGCTTGAACAGCAAATGCGGGCTATTCGTGCAGAACATAAGCAGGATACTATTGACTATATTGAATCCAATATCGGCTGCAAGGTGTCTGATGCTTTCGCAATACATGACAAAATGCCTGTGCTGGAACAATATGAGAAATACTTGCAGGAGCGAGGTGTGCCGTGTGAGTTTATTTTCTACAATAAGGACAAGTACGAATTGTTCATACCGAAGTCCGAAAAGGAAAAAGCTATTGGTCTGCTTACCCAGTTTCGGAAACAGAACCCTGAAATGGACGACCGGAGTAATACGCAACAGAAATCTGCACCGTCCAAAAAGCCGAAGCGGTAATTATAGCAGCATATTCAAACACGTGCTGTATGGCACCCCAGCGGTATCGCTTACATAAGGGAGAGTCCAAAGAGGGAGTTTTCCCTCTTTGGCGCACTTCAAACTCGAAGAGTTTGTATAAGTGCGCCCTACGGGGTTATGGTGGGTAATGACTATCGAATAAAAAATTCGCAAAACTTATCGCCCTGTCAAACTTTCGCGTATGCGAATAGCTGCGTATGCAGCAGGGGCAGAATTGCCATCAAGGAAAGGAGAATGCCATTGAGTAACAAGAAGCTGACAACAGAAGAAAAAATTGTGAAGTCAAAAGAGTATGAAGATGAGATGACACGGCTGCAAAATAAAATGAAAACCATGCGGACAGCTAAAAAGAAGCTCGATGCCGAAATTGCCGATGAACTGGAGAAAGCCGAAATGGTGACTAATCAGGCAGTCGGCAAGAAGTTCAGGAGCAAAATGACTGTTGATCTGCCGCTGGACAAATATGGTGAGATCATCGATTTCATGTTCATGCATGAGGACTGCGTTGAGTTCATCGATGATATTATTGCCAAGCACCGGAAGGAACAGGAAGCTGCTAAAGCTAAAAAGCAGGAAGAACAGTCTGCCGAAGAAAATAGTAATGCGGCTGAAACTGCATCAGCGGACGAAGTCGTTCATTCAGACGGCAGCAGCGAATCAGCGTAAATAAATGAGTAAAGGAAAGGTCGGGTGATACCTATGCACAATTATCCGCTGTCGGCAGGAGCCGTTCGTCCATGCTATTGCTGACAGTGTTTCGGGAACAGATTCGGGGTCTCATCAGCCTTGATAATTATTTGTAAAATCTTCAAATACCTGCCGTCACTCCTTACGGCAGGAAAACGGATCCACTTCAAAAACATCATCTTCTCAAACGAGAGGAGAATGAATTTGAAAACAACATTTACAAAAGAAGAACAGAAGAACCCGAGCTACGAGCTGAATTTGGTGCGAGAGTACAAGATCGGTCACACGACCTACATCGTCAAGACCTACTTCGATCTTGAATGCGGAGAATCACTGGAAGATCTGCTCCAGCGTTTGGTAACAAAAGAGATATGCAAAGCGATGTCGTCTTAACGGCATATAATAATCCGAAGGAACAGCGGGTCATTGCACATTTGGTATTGACAATCACGAACATTTGTGCTATAATTAACATGATCCGCTGTGATCGTCGGAAAGAGAGGAATGAATGAAAGACAAGATCACAGCATTGTATTGCCGCCTTAGCAACGACGATGACTTGCAGGGCGAGAGCAATAGCATAACAAATCAGAAAGCCATGCTTCTGGACTACGCAAAGAAGAATGGTTTCCATAACACCGAGTTCTATGTCGATGACGGCTGGTCGGGAACGAATTTCGACAGACCCGATTTTCAGCGCATGGTCAGAGATATGGAGAACAGAAAAATAGGTACGGTTATAACAAAAGACCTTTCGAGATTAGGCAGAGATTACCTAATCACGGGTCAATATATTGAAATGATATTCCCTGACCATGATGTGCGATACATTGCCATCAATGATAATGTAGATACTCAAAAGTCCGAAAATGACATGATGGTGTTCCGAAATGTGTTCAACGATTTTTACGCTAGGGACACTTCTAAGAAGATTAAGGCGGTATTCAAGGCGAAAGGTATGTCAGGTAAACCTTTGTCACCTATCGCACCATATGGGTACAAGAAGTCTGAGCATGACAAAGATCAGTGGGTGATCGATGAAGAAACCGCACCTGTTGTGAAGAAGATATTTCGTTTATGCATCGAGGGCTACGGTCCGATGAAGATCGCAAATATCCTGACAGACGAGAAGATACTTCGACCAACAGCTTATAATGAGCTGAGATCGACAGGTCAGATAACCTGCGAAAAGCCTTATCGCTGGAACTGTAAGTCGGTTGTGGGAATACTTGAAAGGCAGGAATATCTTGGCAAGATCGTGAATTTCAAGACACGCCAGAAGTCCTACAAGTGCCACAAGACGCTGACAAATCCGGTTGAAGACCGAATGATTTTCGAGAACGCCCATGAGCCGATAATCAGCCAGCAGGATTTCGACGTAGTTCAGGAGATACGCAAAAACAGAAGGCGCAAGCAGAAGACTAATCAAATAAACCCGTTTTCAGGGATAGTCTACTGTGCCGACTGCGGCAAGCTGATGTACATCTGCCGCCACTCGAAAGAGGGCAAAAGCACCGAGCATTTTAAATGCGGGAGCTATTCGTATGACAGCAAGGTATGCTCCGCGCATTACATTCGCACTGTAGTGCTCTAACAGGTCGTCCTCGCTGAAATGAACAGCATTCTCGACACAGTCACCAAAAACGAAGAGGAGTTCGTTCGCACAACTATTGACAGCAGAAATGCCGAATATCTGAGCGAAGTCAAGAATGCGAAAAAACTTCTTACTAAGTCTGAAAAGCGCATAGCTGAGCTGGACAGGTTTTTTACAAGGATCTACGAGGACAATGTTTCGGACAAGATCAGCGATGCTCGATTTGAAGTGATGTCCAAGAACTACGAGAATGAGCAGGAACAGCTCAGGATCAAGGTCGCAGAGCTCACTAAGTTCATTGAGGATAAAGAGCAGAAATGCTCGGATATTCACGATTTCATCGAGCTAGTCAAGAAGATAAAGCACATCGACGAACTGACACCTAAAAGCTTGCGTGAAATGATCGAACGGATAATAGTCCATGAGCCAGACAAATCCAGCGGTCACAGGACGCAGGAGATCGAGATCATTTTCAGGTTCAATGTCGTTAAATCAAGGTTAGTCCTTGACGGCAGAGATTTCGACAGGCGCAAAAAAGCCGCATAAGGCGGTATTCGTGCTTTATCGCTAGTGAACATTGGCTCAAGCCTTTCGCGAAAGGCTTGCGGGGAGCCACAATCAGCGAAACTTCCCGCCTAAAAAGGCGCGGCAATAAAGACATTCAGAGCGTGGACAAAATGACTGTCCACGCTCTTTCTATCTGCGTAAATTATTGCCGCGCATCGACCCGAGGGCGCTGCCGACGCAGTCGCAGCTGAGGGGCGAAAACTCGCAAACCAATGAATACGGCAAATATCCGACTATACCAACAAAGTCTGCGAAAGTATAAATGACCCTCATATCATGCAGATGTTTATTAATATCTCGCGGTTGATTTTGGGGGCGGAGTATGTTATAATTATTTTTAATATCAGGCTTTCATCGGACAGAAAGCCACAGACCGCCATGTTCTGTGTGGTGCGGTCGGTCATGACTGCTACGGGGGGTAATATATGGAAGAGATAAAAAACAAACTCGAAAAGATACTGCTTAAAGCCACCAAACCCGCACGCTATATCGGCGGCGAGATAGGCAGTGTTGTCAAGGACAGGGACAAGGTCGATGTGCGATTTGCGTTCTGCTTTCCCGATACCTACGATGTGGGTATGTCCCACCTGGGTATGAAGATCCTCTACGGGCTGAAAAATCAGGTGCCAAACTGGTGGTGTGAGCGCGTTTTCATGCCCGAAAAGGACTTTGAGACTCTTATGCGGGAGAATGATATACCGCTGTACGGGCTGGAAAGTCTTGACCCCATAAAGGATTTCGATTTCATCGGGTTTACTTTGCAGTACGAATTATCGTACAATAACGTTTTGCAGATGCTTGACCTTGCGGGTCTGCCAGTGCTGGCAAAAGACCGTAAATCACTGACACCTCTGGTTGTGGGGGGAGGTCCCTGCGTGTGCAATCCCGAGCCAATGTCGGATTTCTTCGACCTGTTTATACTGGGTGAGGGCGAGGAGGTCAACCTTGAACTTTTGAGACTATACGAAAAGATGAAGCCCTCAAATCCTACGAAAGAGGAATTCCTGCGGGAGGCTGTGAAGATAGAGGGCATATATGTGCCGAGCTTTTATGACGTTGACTACAACGAGGACGGCACGGTAAAGAGCATAACCCCGAATGTGCCCGAAGCACCTGCACGTATAAAAAAGCGCATCATAGCGGATTTTGACAAGGTGTACTACCCCGATAGCTTTGTTGTGCCTTTCAGCGAGATAGTACATGACCGCTCGGTGGTGGAAGTGCTTCGCGGCTGTATCCGCGGATGCAGGTTCTGTCAGGCGGGATTTATTTACAGACCTTTCCGTGAGAAGAATATCGATACGATAAAGAATGAAACTAAGTCGCTGTGTGAACAGACGGGGTATGAGGAAGTGTCACTGTCGTCACTTTCCACCAGTGACCATACCAAGATAAATGAGCTTCTTCTCAGCCTTTCGGAGTATACCGACGGCGAGAATGTTAACCTCGCTTTGCCGTCTTTAAGACTTGACAGCTTTAACGAGGAACTTCTGGAAAGGATACAAGCTGTACGAAAAAGCGGACTGACATTCGCGCCCGAGGCAGGAACACAGCGTTTGCGTGACGTTATAAACAAGAACATCACCGAGGACGAGATAATCAATACCTGCAAGATGGCTTTCGAGTGGGGGTATACTCAGGTCAAGCTGTACTTCATGATGGGTCAGCCCACGGAGACAGACGATGATATCCGCGGTATTGCAGAACTTTCGGACAAGATACTTCAGCTGTATTTTGAAACGCCCAAGGAGAAGCGGGGAAGGTCGGTGCAGATAGCGGTATCGACCGCGACTTTTGTGCCTAAGCCTTTCACGCCCTTTGAGTTTGAACCTCAGGCGACGGAAGAACAGATAAAGCACAAGCAGGAGATACTGAAATCCGCTGTGACAAGCAAGAAGATAAAGCTGAGTCTGCACTATTCAAATACCTCGGTGCTTGAAGCTGTCCTTGCAAGGGGCGACAGGCGTGTGTGCAAGGCGGTATATGCGGCTTGGAAAAAGGGCTGTTACATGGATAGCTGGGACGAACATTTTCAGTTTGACAAATGGCTGGAAGCCTTTGAGGAAACGGGCATAGATACGGCGTTCTACGCTAACAGGACGAGAAGCTACGATGAGGTGGCGCCATGGTCGCATCTGGATTATCTGGTTTCTCACGAATTTCTTGTGAGAGAGAACAAAAAAGCCCATCTTGCACAGACTACAAGAAACTGTAAGGAAGGCTGTTCGGGCTGCGGAATAAAGCCCGAATGCGGAGGTGTTTACTGTGGCGGAAAAAAGACTTCAACCTAAAAATGTAGACCTGCGCCCCGACAGGTATGACAAGCGGGTGGTATATGAAAAGTGCGGCAGGGCGAAGTATATCTCACACCTTGACCTGATGCGTGCCATGCAGAGGGCGATAAAGCGGGCGAAACTGCCGATATGGTATACACAGGGCTTCAACCCGCATATATATATAATGTTCCCCCTGACCCTTTCGCTGGGGTTTGAAAGCAGGGTGGAAGTCATGGATTTCGCGCTTCTGGAGGATCTGCCCGATGAAGAGGTGCTTAAAGCCCTTGATGCACAAATGCCCGAGGGCATGAGGATAGTCAGCTGTTCGGCACCTGTACACAGCCATACGGAGATAACCCATGCGGAGTACATTATACGAATATCGGCGGATAAGACACCTGCGGAAATGGCTGATATGTTCAAGGATTTCATGGGCAGGGAAGTAATAGAGATACAGAAGCGTACAAAAAAAGGTACATATAAACCCGTGGATATAAGACCGTCGCTGGAACTTATCTCGATGGAAGCGGGGGAGAAGTATCTTGAACTCACCATGAAGCTGCCTGCGGGGGGAAGCTTCAACCTTAACGCGAATGTGGCGGCGGAGGCTTTTCTTGATATGTATGGCATGACTGCTGATGAGATTTGTGTGGAACGCACAAAAATACTTATTGAGAATGGTGAAGATTTTTGCTGAGAGGTACTTGAAATCCTGAGCGCGATATGGTATAATATTCAAGCATGAATACCGTCGGTATCCCCGACGAGAGTTAATGCCAGCCAAAAGGCACGACATTAAAGAGACGGTCCACTGGCTGCCAAAGCGGCAGTGTATGAACGTCCGGAAAATCAAAGGAGGAATTTAAAGTGGACGCTTTAAAACAGATCGCACAGTCAAGCATGAAGGAAAACGCACCCGTAGTTAACGTAGGTGATACCGTAAAGGTACACGTTCTGATCACAGAGGGTGACAAGTCCAGAATCCAGGTATTCGAGGGCACAGTTATCGCCAAGAAGCACGGTGGCATCAGCGAGACCTTCACTGTAAGAAGAGTAGCACACGGCTGCGGTATCGAGAGAGTATTCCCCGTACATTCACCTGCTGTATCTAAGGTAGAGATAGTTAGAAGCGGTAAAGTTCGCAGAGCTAAGCTGTACTATCTCCGCGACAGAGTTGGTAAGGCAGCTAAGGTCAAGGAAGCAATCAGATAATTCTTCTGATAAAAGAGTCGGCGCAAGTCGGCTCTTTTTATTTATATAAGTAAACAAAATAAGTATAAAAATAATTTTTTTTGAAAAAACCCTTGTAATTTCGGAACATATTTGCTATAATATAGTGTATATGAGTAGTCGCCAAAATAAAGTATCATCGCGATTACAGCATCTATCACGAAAAGAGGTAGTATCTATGAGTGAACCAAACGAAAAGACAACAAATGGAAATATTGGCGGGGCTGATGATGATCTCGAAAGACTTCTGAATGAGACCGACCCCAATGTTACAGGCGGATCCGACGCTGATGAGAGCGTCGAGGATTTTAATGTATTCGGCACCACCGATGAAGATATCACAGAAGACGCAGCAGAACTGGAGCAGATACTGAATGAGCAGTTCCCTGATGGCGTGGGCAGTGTTCATGTTGTGACACCCGGCGATGATGAGGGTCCCATCAATGTTGAGGCACTTGTAAATCGAGGTGAAACCGTGGCTGTGACCGCAGAAGATATCAAGAGAGTTACAGAAGCTTCAAAGGCAGTTGAAGAAGATATCAAGGATGTTTCGGAAAAGGCTGAAACGGCAGAGGAAGATGCCGAGGAAGAAACCAAGAAAATATCCGAGACTGCAGAAGTCAGTGAAGAGGATATTGAAAAGGCAAAGGAAGCTGAGCCTGAGGATATAAAGGAAAAAGAGCCTTTCAATATAGGCAGGGAGATACTGGAGTGGTTTGAATCGCTGGTGTTTGCACTGTTTATCGTTCAGCTGGTACTGACATTCCTGCTGAGAATCGTAATGGTTGACGGCAAATCCATGACAAATACTCTGCAGGACCACGACAGACTTATAATGACTCACGTTGCTTACGAACCTGAAAGAGATGACATCGTGGTGCTTGACAGCAAAGCTGCCAACAAGGTACTTATCAAGCGAGTTATCGGTTTAGAGGGTGACAAGGTCGTTGTTGACTACAATCAGAACCATGTATATGTGAATGATGAAGAGATATCAAATGAACATATCAGGGACGTTATGTTAGACAGCTTCTCTTTTGACCCTCAGTACAGTGTTGGCGAAGGCGTATACGAATATGAAGTGCCCGAGGATACGGTGTTCGTTATGGGCGATAACAGAAACGATTCACTGGACAGCCGAAGCATAGGATTTATTCCCAAGAGTGAGATAATGGGCAAGGCGATATTCCGTATATACCCATTCAAAAGTCTTGGCCGTGTTGACTGATAATGGCTGAAAAGAACGGGGATATTCCTCGATTTACAGATAACGTTCTGGAATGGGCGCTGGTCATAGTGAATTCGGTAACGGCGGTACTTATCGCTACAACACTTTTCTTCAGCCGTGTGGGCGTTGAGGGAGAGTCGATGGAGAACACACTCTTCGACGGCGATAAACTGGTGATATCCTGGTTTATGTATCAGCCCGAAAACGGAGATATAGTTATCTGCGACAGCAAAGCGCTGGGCAAGCTTATCGTCAAGCGTGTGATAGCCGTGGGCGGACAGAAAGTCATGGTGGATTACAATGCAGGCACTGTAAGTGTTGACGGCGAAGTGCTTGATGAACCTTATACGAAGTATCACGCCCTTGACTATATGGGCGGGTATGATATGGCTTATTACGACCCCGAAAGGGACGTGTACGAATATGATGTGCCCGAGGGAGAAGTTTTTCTTCTGGGGGACAACCGGGATCATTCTTCGGACAGCCGATCATTCGGTGCGGTGCCGGAAGATGATATAATCGGAAAAGCAGTATACAGATTCCGTTCAAGTGAAGCAAAGACGGGCTTTGTGAACTGAAAACGATACTTACAAATAACGAAAGGAGGCGGCTGATATGAGCGAAGCTGCCAAGGTGCAGTGGTTTCCGGGACATATGGCGAAAACAAGGCGCATAATGGCTTCAAACCTGAAGCTTGTTGACGCGGTGGTTGAGATAACCGATGCGAGGATACCTTTTTCAAGCCGCAATCCCGAGATAAAGAAGATATGCGGCAGCAAGCCCAGGCTTGTTCTGCTGAACAAGGCGGATTCTGCCGACCCGAATGTAACTTCAATGTGGATAGAGTACTACAAACAGCAGGGAGTAGCCGCACTCGCCACAGATTGCAGGAGCGGCAGGAACGTCAATAAATTCTATCCCATGCTGAAAGAACTGCTTTCTGACCAGATAGAAAAATGGGATACCCGCGGTATGACGGGACGCCCCATAAGAATGATGATAGTGGGAATACCAAATGTTGGTAAATCCTCATTCATAAACAGGCTGGCCGGTGCTAAGCTGGCTAAGGTTGAAGACAGACCCGGAGTTACCCGCGGCAAACAGTGGGTGGCACTGGAGGACGGTTTTGAACTTCTGGATATGCCCGGTGTTCTCTGGCCGAAATTTGATGATAAACTTGTGGGTGAAAGACTTGCATTCACAGGGGCTGTCAAGGACGTTATACTCGATGTTGAGTATCTGGCGTGCAGACTGCTGGAATATCTGGCTGAGGATTATCCCGAACTGCTTACCGAGAGATATGGCATATCTCTTGAAGACCTGCCCGAACCTATGGACGATATGCAGGGCTGCGTAAAGGGATATGAACTGCTGGAAAGAGTTGGCAGAAAGCGCGGCTTCCTTGTATCGGGCGGCGAGATAAATACCGAAAGGGCGGCTAATACCGTGCTTGACGAATTCCGTGGCGGCAAGCTTGGCAGACTTTCTCTTGAAAAGCCGAAAGGTCGATGATATGACGCTTAAAGAGTTTGACGATACCTACCGCGAAAAGTACGAGGTAGTCTGCGGCTGTGATGAAGCGGGCAGAGGCCCCCTTGCGGGTGATGTTTTTGCGGCGGCGGTGGTCTTCGATAAGGATACGGTCATCGAGGGGATAAACGACAGCAAAAAGCTGACCGCCAAAAAGCGCGAGAAGCTTTTTGACGAGATAATCGAAAAGGCGCTGGATTTTTCCATACAGTGTGCTACAGTGGCGGAGATAGAGGAGATAAATATCCTCAACTGCGCGATGCTGGCGATGAAGCGTTCGGTGGAAGCCATGAAGATAAAGCCGAATGTCTGTCTGATAGACGGCAATAAGACTCCCGACCTGGAATGTGATGCGATAGCCGTTATAAAGGGCGATGCACAGTCACAGGCGATAGCGGCGGCTTCTATACTTGCGAAGGTCGCAAGGGACAGATATATGCTGCAAATGGCTGAAAAGTACCCCGAATGGCAGTTTGAGAAGCACAAGGGCTACGGGACTAAGCTTCACTATCAGATGATAGATAAGTACGGAGAAAGTCCGATACACAGACCCAGCTTTCTGAAAAAGTATTATGCAAAAAAATCAGAACAGCCGTAGTATCGGGGATATCGGCGAGGACTATGTCTGCGGATATCTGAGAGAGAATGGCTATGAGATACTCGAACGCAACTTCACAGTAAGGGGCGGCGAGATAGATATTATAGCTTCGCAAGGCAATAAGATAGCTTTCGTTGAGGTCAAGACCCGAAAAGTCGGGGCGCTGACCACAGGCGAATCAGCCATCACATATACGAAGAAGCAAAGGCTGATAAAGACAGCAAGGATATACCTTGCCAAGAAGAATATCAGAGCCTTCTGCAGATTCGATGTTGCAGTCGTGCATCACGACGGCGGTAATGTGGTATTTTTCAAGTACTACAAGTCCGCATTTGATGCAAGCAGTAAGTAAAGTAAAAAAATACCCGTATGGGGAATAAAATAGAAGGGTTGTTGTTTTATGTTTTACAGAAGTACAAGAAACAGCGGTGTAAATGTTACATCGGCACAGGCTATTGCACAGGGCATTTCAGAGGACGGCGGTCTGTTCGTTCCTTCCGAGATACCTTCCATATCCATGGAGGATATCAAAAAGCTGGGTGATATGACCTATGCAGAGAGAGCTTTCTTTGTTTTCTCAAAGTTCCTTACCGATTACACAGAGGCTGAGATACGCTACTGTGTTGAGGGCGCTTACAATACCAAGAACTTCGATACCGAGAATATCGCTGAACTGGCACACCTGTTCGACGGCACTTATATGCTTGAACTGTGGCACGGTCCTACCTGCGCATTCAAGGATATGGCTCTCCAGATACTGCCTTATCTTCTGACAACAGCAACCAAGAAGATAAACCTCGATAAGAAGGTGGTTATCCTCGTTGCTACTTCGGGTGACACAGGCAAGGCTGCGCTGGAAGGCTTCAAGGACGTTCCCGGCACCGAGATACTGGTATTCTATCCCGATAACGGCGTATCTGCTATGCAGAAGAAGCAGATGACCACTCAGGAGGGTCAGAACGTTGGTGTTTGCGCTATCAAGGGCAACTTCGACGATGCACAGAACGGCGTTAAGGCTATCTTCACAAACAAGGAGATAGGCGAGAAGCTGGCTGAGAACGGCATGATGTTCTCCTCTGCAAACTCCATCAACTGGGGCAGACTTGCACCTCAGATCATCTACTATGTATCCAGCTACGCACAGCTGCTGAAGGACGGCGAGATCAAGGAAGGCGACAAGATCAACATCGTTGTTCCCACAGGTAACTTCGGCAATATCCTTGCAGGCTACTATGCAAAGAAGATGGGTATCCCCGTAAACAAGCTGATCTGTGCTTCAAACTCCAACAACGTTCTGACAGATTTCATCAAGACAGGCGTTTATGACAGAAACAGACAGTTCTATGCAACTATCTCACCTTCTATGGATATACTGATCTCCTCCAACCTTGAAAGACTTCTCTATCACCTCTGCGGCGAAGATGATGCACAGATCAGAGAGTGGTTCGGCAAGCTGGCAAGCGAGGGCAGATATGAGGTAACTGACGCAGTTAAGGCAGTTCTCGCTGACGAGTTCTATGCTGGCTGCTGCGACGATGCAAAGACAAAGGCTACCATCAAGGAGTATTACGACAAGTATTCCTACACCTGCGATACTCATACCGCGGTTGCAGTTTCCGTTTATGAGGAGTACGTAAAGGCAACAGGCGATAAGACCAAGACAGTTATCGCTTCCACCGCAAGCCCCTACAAGTTCTCGGGTTCCGTACTCAGCGCACTGGGCAAGGATACAGGCAGCGACGAGTTCACACTTGTTGAGGAACTGGGCGAAGCTTCGGGTATGCCCGTACCTGCTTCTCTGGCATCTCTCAAGAACAAGGAGATCCGCTTCTCTGAGGTGATCTCTAAGGACGAGATGAAGGACTTCGTATTCAAGGCACTTAATGTAAAATAATATGTACCGCCCGAGGGCGGCACAGTTCAGTGGCAGCCATCGCAGGGCTTGAAAGTCTTGCAGATGGTCTCGTCACAGCAGTTCGGGTCGGAACAGGTGCTGCACACCTGTATGCTGTCTGCGGTGCATTCGCAACCCTCGTGGTTGTGGACACAGTTTTCAACATCGCAGCTGATACCTCTGATCTTATCCATTTTGTATCACTCCTTTTCGTCTTGTGAGAATAGTTTTTGCAGTACGATGGCTGATATTACTGGAAATATATACCAATAGACTGGAGCGAGATATGAAGCTTTACACCATAGCCGATCTGCATCTTTCCTTTGGTGTCCATAAGCCGATGAATATTTTCGGCGGCTGGGACGACCATGTGCAGAGGCTTGAAAAGAACTGGCAGGATAAGATATGTCCCGATGATATAGTAGTTCTCCCCGGGGATCTTTCGTGGGGGATGAACTTTGAAGAG
>Ga0256405_10003712_pt1 | contig 30801 bp, 24 predicted proteins | sample RumenRJG_02DNA_FD_189096 | JGI IMG/M metagenome (GOLD analysis project Ga0256405, IMG submission 189096) | Bovine rumen microbial communities from Lethbridge, Alberta, Canada - RJG_02 | ecosystem: Host-associated > Mammals > Digestive system > Stomach > Rumen | place: Canada: Alberta...
CGCTGCGCTCGCTGTCTGACACCAGCCGCCCTGGACGAAGGTCGTAGGAGGCGGTTCGAGGCAGTCAGGTGATCCAGAGGTGGCAGCCCGTGCGACTGAGGAGGAGAGGAGGAAATGGGGCGGCGGCTTACCGCAGCAGGAAGAAGAGGATGGGGAAGATGATGAGGAGGAAGGCGGCGGTGGTGACGAGGAAGCTGGCGGCGGGGAGGTTGACGTTGAGGCGGTAGAGGCGGGCGGAGAGGACGGCGTTGATGGCGGTGGGGGCGAAGGAGAGGATGATGATGGTGTTGCGAAGGATCGGGTCGAGGGGGAGGAGCGTGGCGAGGAGGAGGGTGGCGGCGGGGGTGATGAGGAAGCGCAGGGCGGTGAGGCTGTGGATGTGGGGGAGGTAGCGCCGCGTGGTGCGGAGGTCGATGAAGAAGCCGACGGGGAGCATGGCGGACCAGGCGCCGATGTGGACGAGGCTCTGGAAGAGGGCGCCGAGGATCGCGGGGCGTTCGATGCCGAGGGCGTTGAGGGTGAGGCCCGCGGCCATGCCGAGGACGCAGAGCTGGTTCGGGCTGAGGAACATGTCGCGCAGGCTCCTAAGGCGGCTGGTCTGCCGGAGGCTGCCGGTGGTTTTCATATGGTAGTATTGGGCGATGGGGAAGACGACGATGCAGAGGAGGAAGTTCTGGATGGTCGCGACGAGCTGGGCGTAGGCGAAGCCTTGCTCGTTGTAGAGGATGAAGGCGCAGACGCCGCCTAAGGTGCCGAGGTTCGCGAGGAGGGCGCTGCCCATGTAGGCGCCGCGGTCGAGGGGGCTTTTGAGGCGGCGCGCGAAGAGCGCGTAGCCGATGAGGCCGGGAAAGAGGACGAGGAAGCAGCCGAAGAGCGGGGCGATGAGGAGGCTGCGGTCGAGCGGCAGCACCCAGAAGGCGAGCAGCGCGAGCAAGGTGTTGACGATGATGATGTTGAAGCGGATGAGACAGTCGTTGACGCGCTGCGAGAGCAGGCGATGCTGCTTGAGGAAATAGCCGCAGGCGAGCGGCGCGACGAGGTCCGTGAGGACGAAGAGGATGCGGAGCATGGAGAGGCCTTCTTTCTTTGCGGCACGCCGCCGCTGGCGGTGGCTCCCTGCGCGCTTGGCTGCAAGGAGGCGGCGGGGGGCGGCGTGGCTTTGGTGATGAATCCTTTCCATTATATGCCGGGTTTCCGTGTGTTTTATTAAGGAAGCGCTGATTAATGCAAGATTTTTACCACTTACTGTTGAGTGGATGAGAACATACCTTCTCCACAGGAGAAGGGGGACCGCGTAGCGGTGGAAGAGGTGCTGCACGGCGGGGGAATGTGCAGAAAAACCTAAATTCGAGGCAAAATACCTCTTCTGCCTCGCTACGCTCGGCACTCCCGGGGATGCCACTGGCATCCCGCGCTGATGCGCCCCCTGAGGGGAAGGCTAAGTGAATGCGTGGCTTCACTAAAATCAGCGGATGTTCGCGTTGCGTGCCGTGCCGTACGCGGGGGGCGGCAGTTTGTTTTGTTGCCGCGGCCTTTATTGACACCTCTTTCCTGAGATGATATGATAAACGAGGGATATAAGGGAATCTCCAGGCTCGGCGGAAGCTCCGTCTGAGTTCCTTTTTTGTGCTTGTGCTTCGGCGGCGCGCGCCGCGGGGCTTTAAGGAGGAAACACTAGATGATTGAACGTTACACCAGGCCGGAGATGGGCCATCTCTGGTCCATCGAGAACGAGTGGCAGCAGATCCTGAATGTCGAGATGGCTGCCTGCGACGCCATGGCGGAGCTCGGCGAGATCCCGAAGGAGGCGGCCAAGAACATCCGCGCGAAAGCGGCGTTCGAGGTGGATCGCATCCATGAGATCGAGTCTGTAACGCATCATGACATCATCGCGTTCCTGACGAATGTCGCGGAGCATGTCGGTGATGACTCCAAGTACATCCACAAAGGACTGACGTCCTCTGACGTGAAGGACACGGCTTACTGCATGATGATGCGCGACGCCTGCGACATCATCCTCAAGGATCTCCGGGCGTTCCACGAGGTGCTGCGCCGCCGCGCCGTGGAGTTCAAGCATACGCCGTGCATCGGCCGCACGCATGGCATCCACGCGGAGCCGATGACGTTCGGCCTGAAGCTCCTGCTCTGGAGCGCGGAGATCGAGCGCGACATCGAGCGCGTCGAGCACGCGAAGAAGATCGTCTCCGTCTGCAAGCTCTCGGGCGCGGTCGGCACGTATTCCAACATCGATCCGAAGATCGAGCAGATGGTCGGCGAGAAGCTCGGCCTCACGCCGGTGCGCCTCGCGACGCAGGTCATCCAGCGCGACCGCCACGCGGAGTTTGTGACGACGATCGCCATCTGCTCCTCGACGCTCGAGAAGATCGCGACGGAGGTGCGCAACCTCCAGCGCACGGATATCCGCGAGGCGGAGGAGTATTTCTCCCCGGGACAGAAGGGCTCGTCTGCGATGCCGCACAAGCGCAACCCCATCAACTGCGAGCGCATCAGCGGCATGGCGCGCCTCAACCGCGGCAACGCCGTCGCGGCGCTCGAGGACATCACGCTCTGGCATGAGCGCGACATCTCCCACAGCTCGGTGGAGCGCGTCATCCTGCCGGATTCCTCCATCAACCTCGACTACTGCACGGCGAAGCTCACGGACATCATCGACAAGCTGCTCGTCTATCCGGAGAAGATGCTGCACGATATGAACCGCACGGGCGGCCTCATCTACAGCCAGCGCATCCTGCTCGCCGTCGTCGACAAGGGCGTGCTGCGCGAGGATGCCTACAAGTGGGTGCAGCGCAACGCGATGAAGCGCTGGATGGAGGGCCAGGACTTCCGCACGAGCGTCGAGAGCGACCCGGACATCACGAAGTACCTCACGAAGGAAGAGATCGACGATTGCTTCGATTACAAGTATTTCCTGCGCAACGTCGATATGATCTTCGCTCGTTTCGGACTGTAAGGAAGCGCTGATGAAATGAGGATCCGGCTTTATGCGGCTGTGCGGTATCGCGCTGGGAAAGATTTCCCGCGGCAGCGAGGCGCGGCAGCGCGTCTTGCGCTGCGCCCCGCAGTCGGCCAGGCTGCGCAGATGCAGAGCGGATCTCTCCATCGGTGGCCCAACAGGCGCGGGCTTTGCCGAAGCCGCATGGCGGCGGTCAGGCTCCGCGCAGCAAGACAGAGCGGCGCGCCCGCGCCGTCAAAAGGAGAATTACGCCTATGTCAACAGTAGTAGTAACCGGTACGCAATGGGGCGACGAGGGAAAGGGCAAGATCGTCGACTACCTCGCCCAGCAGGCAGAGACGGTCGTGCGCTATCAGGGCGGCAGCAACGCCGGCCATACCGTCGTCGTCAATGATGAAGCCTACAAGCTGCGGCTCATGCCGTCGGGCATCCTGTTCAAGGGCTCGCACTGCATCGTCGGTAACGGCGTCGCGTTCGATCCGAAAGTCATGCTCGAGGAGATGGACTCCCTCGCGGCGCGCGGCATCGACCTCTCCGGCATCCGCATCAGCAACCGCGCCCACGTCGTGCTCCCGTATCACTGCCTCATGGACGGCATCGGCGACGAGGCGCGCGGCAAGAACAAGGTCGGCACGACGCACCGCGGCATCGGCCCCTGCTACATGGATCGCGACAACCGCATCGGCATCCGCGTTTGCGACTTCATCGATAAAGAGGAATTCGCGCGCCGCCTGAAGGAAAACCTCGCCATCAAGAACAGGGAGCTCAAGCTCCTCTACGACCACGAGCCGCTCGACTACGACGCGATGCTCGCGGAGTACAGCGGCTACGCCGACCGCCTGCGCCCGTATGTCTGCGACACGATCGCGCTGCTCAACGAGGAGATCGCGCAGGGCCGCAAGATCCTCTTCGAGGGCGCGCAGGCGACGATGCTCGACATCGACTACGGCACGTATCCCTACGTCACGGCCTCGCATCCCATCTCCGGCGGCGTCGCCGTCGGCGCGGGCGTCGCGCCGAAGAAGATCGACAAGGTCGTTGGCATCGTCAAGGCCTACTGCACGCGCGTCGGCGAGGGGCCGTTCCCGACGGAGCAATTAAACGCCATCGGCGACAAGATCCGCGAGGAAGGCCACGAGTACGGCGTCGTCACGGGCCGTCCGCGCCGCACGGGCTGGCTCGACGCCTGCATCGTGCGCTATGCTGGTCTGATCTCCGGCATCGACTATATGGCCGTCACGCGCCTCGACATCCTCGACAGCTTCGACGAGATCAAGATGTGCACGGGCTACAAGTACCAGGGCAAGCTCCTCAACGAGATTCCCGCGAGCCTCAAGGTGCTCGCGGAGGTCGAGCCGGTCTACGAGACGTTCGAGGGCTGGAAGACGGACATCACGAAGGTCCGCAAGTACGAAGACCTGCCGGCCAACGCGAAGAAGTACCTCGAGCGCATGGCCGAGGTCACGGGCATCGCGCTCGGCATCGTCTCCGTCGGCCCGAACCGCGACGAGACGATCGTCATCGCTGACGATATCTTCTGATCTGTGTTTCCCTGATTCCAGGGGGGAGAAAGGCCCGGACATCCGCGCGGATGTCCGGGCCTTTGCTGTGTAAATCCCCAAGAGCGCAAGCCGCAGGCGCAGCGCGATTGGCTGGAAATCCTCTAAGGGCGGGCGCACCCTGTCCAAGAAGCGGACATTTGTGCGTTGCGCGTCGCTATGAAAGACCAGGGAGCGTGCTCGCAGCACCCGGAGTCAGGCGGCGCGCGGCACGGCTTCTTTGCGCTTTTGCGGGGAAAATGGTATAATGAAATGCTGAAAAAATTTCGAGCTTTGCGGCGCGCGGCCGCGAGCATGTGATTGCTTGGAACCGGCGGATCTTTCCGGAATCACTGATGAGATCGGCGGTTTCTTCCGGAAGCATTGATGTATTCAGCGCTTCCTTACGAATGAGTTTGAGGTGAGATTGTGGATTTTGGTCAAGGCAAGATCGTGCCGGTGAATCTCGAGCACGAGATGAAGAACTCGTACATCGACTACGCGATGAGCGTCATCGTGGCGCGCGCGCTGCCGGATGTGCGCGATGGTCTGAAGCCGGTGCACCGCCGCATCCTCTATGCGATGCAGGAGGCGGGCATGGGCTCGACGAAGCCCTACAAGAAGTCGGCGCGTATCGTCGGCGAGGTCCTCGGTGAGTATCATCCGCACGGCGACAGCTCGGTCTACGACGCGATCGTGCGCATGGCGCAGGATTTCTCCATGCGCTACATGCTCGCGGACGGGCACGGCAACTTCGGCTCGGTTGACGGCGATCCGGCGGCCGCGATGCGCTATACCGAGGTGCGCATGTCGAAGATCGCAGAGCTCATGCTGCAGGACATCGACAAGGAGACGGTGGACTTCGTCCCGAACTACGACGAGTCCCTCAAGGAGCCGTCGGTGCTGCCGGCGAAGTTCCCACAGCTGCTCGTGAACGGCACGAGCGGCATCGCGGTCGGCATGGCGACGAACATCCCGCCGCACAACATGGGCGAGGTCATCGACGGCACGCTCATGCTCATCGACCATCCGGAGGCGACGGTCGAGGATCTCATGCAGGTCATCAAAGGGCCGGATTTCCCGACGGCGGGCCTCATCCTCGGCAGCGAGGGCATCAAGAGCGCCTACACGACGGGACGCGGCGTCATCAAGATGCGCGCGAACGCCCGCATCGAGACGCTCTCGAACGGCAAGCCGCGCATCATCGTGACGGAGCTGCCGTACCAGGTCAACAAGGCAAAGCTCGTTGAGAGCATCGCGCAGCTCGTGCGCGACAAAGAGATCGAGGGCATCACGGCGCTCAACGACGAGTCGGACCGCTCTGGCATGCGCATCGTCATCGACCTGCGGCGCGACGCGAACGCGAACGTCATCCTCAACCAGCTCTACAAGCACACGAAGCTGCAGGACAGCTTCGGCGTCATCATGCTCGCCCTCGTCGATGGCAAGCCGCAGGTGCTGAACCTCAAGCAGGTGCTCCACTACTACATCAAGTACCAGGAGGACGTCATCACCAGGAGGACGCGCTACGAGCTCAAGAAGGCTGAGGCGCGCGCCCATATCCTCGAAGGACTCACCATCGCGCTCGACCATCTCGACGCGGTCATCACGACGATCCGCGAGAGCCGCACGGCCGACATCGCGAAGACGGCGCTCATGGAGGGCTTCAAGCTCAGCGACAAGCAGGCGCAGGCCATCCTCGACCTTCGCCTGCAGCGCCTCACCGGCCTCGAGCGCGAGAAGATCGAGCAGGAGTACCAGGAGACCTTGAAAGCCATCGAAGAGTACAAGGCGATCCTCGCGGACGAGTCGCGCATCCTCGGCATCATCAAGGACGAGCTCACCGAGGTCAAGAAGAAATTCGGCGACGCGCGCCGCACGAAGCTCACGATCGACACGAGCGAGATCAACGTCGAGGATCTCATCGCCGAGGAAGACGTCGTGATCACGCTCACGCACAACAACTACATCAAGCGCATCCCGCTCGATACCTACCGCCGCCAGAACCGCGGCGGCAAGGGCGTCAAGGGCATGCCGACGAAGGAGAAAGATTTCGTCGAGGACATGCTCATCACGACGACGCACCACACGATCCTCTTCTTCACGAACCGCGGCCGCGTCTACCATCTCAAGGCGTATGAGATCGCTGAGGCGAGCCGCACGGCGAAGGGGACGGCCATCATCAACCTGCTGCAGCTGCAGGAGGGCGAGAGCATCCGGGCGATCATTCAGGTCAAGGAGTTCAACCCGAACGATTACCTCTTCATGGCGACGAAGAAAGGCATCGTGAAAAAGACGAGCATCATCGAGTTCCAAAACCTGCACAAGGGCGGGCTCAATGCCATCAACCTCGACGAGGACGACGACCTCATCGGCGTCAAGTTCACGAGCGGAGCGCACGACGTCATCCTCGGCACGAAATGGGGCATGGCGATCGTCTTCAGCGAGGACGATGTGCGCGCGATGGGTCGCCCGGCGCACGGCGTGAAGGGCATCCGCCTCAACGACGGCGACGAGGTCATCGGCATGGACACGCTCAAGCCGAACGCCGAAGTGCTCACGGTCACGGCCGAGGGCTACGGCAAGCGCACGGAGACGGGCGAATACCGCCTGCAGACGCGCGGCGGCAAGGGCCTCATCAACCTCAAGGTCACGGAGAAGACGGGCGATGTCATCGGCCTGCGTGTCGTGCATCCCGACCAGGAGCTCATGCTCATCACGGCGGGCGGCATCGTCATCCGCACGAACATCAGCGACATCAGCGTCATCAGCCGCAACACGCAGGGCGTCAAGCTCATGGACACGGCAGACGGCGACGTCGTCGCCTCGATGGCCGTGCTCGACCAGAAGGATTAAGGAAGGGCAACAGAAAGGCACCTGTCACATCGAAAGATGGGCAGGTGCCTTTTTCCTGCTCATTTTTATTTTTTGCTGCGTTCCTTCGCCGCAGCAGACGCCTGGAAAATTTTTCTCATGTCGCAATCGTGACAGAAATGGAGGCGACGGGCCCGTATACTGATGACTGTGAAGAAGAAACTCCGTACTCCGGGCAGCTGATGAAAAGCAGCGCCGGGGTAAAGGAATGTGATGACCATGGCGAATGAGAATGCATTTGTCCTGCACGAGGACTGCAACTACTGCGGTGCACAGGAGAAGGAAGAACAGCAGGAACTCTTATACGAATGCAGCAACTGCGGCACGCTCTACTGCGACAGCTGCGGCGAGGATAAAGGCTGCCCAAACTGCGGGGCGCCGCTTCGCGACGCGCATCCGATCGAGCCGTTGGGTGCCAGCAGCTGGAATCCGAATCAGGGATGAGCGGATGCAGCCAGGGGAGGCCGCTGCTTAGAAAGCCAGGCGGCGATTTTGCAGTTTCCTAGTCCGGGCTGCCATAGGAGACTCCTCCGCTCGACAGATGAGGGAAATAGCAAACTCAACGCACAAACGTCCACTTCGTGGACATTGTGCGCCCGCCCTTACAGTAAATCCAACCAATCGCGCTGCGCCTGCGGCTTGCGTTCTTGGGGATTTACATAGCAAGCTTAACGCACAAACGTCCACTTTGTGGACATTGTGCGCCCGCCCTTTCAGTAAAGGAAGAAAATGCAGGATGGGCAGTATGTAATGGTGAGTATTTCCGTAAAATTACAACAATTTATCGTGGCGATAAAAATTATATATTTGCTTTTCCCGCCGGTATATGTATAATAAATGCAACCTTACAACTTTACATATAAAGTAATGCAGATTGCTTTTTATCATTTCATGAAGCGAAGGAGACGAATGCCGCATGAGCAAGCTGAAAAAAGAAAAGTTTGAAAAATTCGACGTTAAGGAGCGCGCGCTGCGCTTCCATGCGTCTCATCAGGGAAAATATGAAATTCAGAGCAAGGTGCCGCTTTCCTCGGCGGAGGATCTGACGCTCGCGTACACGCCGGGCGTCGCGGAGCCGTGCCTCGAGATCGAGAAGCATCCGGAGAAGATCTACGACTACACGACGAAGGGCAACATGGTCGCCGTCGTGACGAACGGCACGGCAGTGCTCGGCCTCGGCAACATCGGCGCGGGCGCCGGGCTGCCCGTCATGGAGGGCAAGGCGATCCTCTTCAAGGGCTTCGCTGGCGTCGATGCCGTGCCCATCTGCCTCGATACGCAGGATGTCGATGAGGTCGTGCGCACGGTCGAGCTCATGGCGCCGTCGTTCGGCGGCATCAACCTCGAGGATATCAAGGCACCGCAGTGCTTCGACATCGAGACGCGCCTGCGCGAGAAGCTCGACATCCCCGTGTTCCACGATGACCAGCACGGCACGGCGATCGTCTGCGTCTCGGCGCTCATCAACGCGTTCAAGCTCATCGGCAAGCGGTTCGAGGACGCGAAGGTCATCGTCAACGGCGCGGGCGCCGCAGGCCAGGCCATCACGCGCCTGCTGCAGGCGATGAATACGCGCCACATCATCCTCTGCGACTCGAAGGGCGCCATCTACGCGGGCCGTCCGCAGGGCATGAATCCCTACAAGGACGCGATCGCGAAGATCACGAATCTCGAGCAGGAGAAGGGCGCGCTCAAGGATGTCATCCGGGGCGCGGATGTCTTCATCGGCGTGTCGGTCGCGGGCTGCGTGACGGAGGAGATGGTGCGCTCGATGAACGAGGACGCCGTCATCATGGCGATGGCGAACCCAACGCCTGAGATCATGCCGGCGCTCGCGAAGCAAGCGGGCGCGCGCATCGTCTGCACGGGCCGCTCCGACTTCCCGAACCAGGTCAACAACCTCCTCGCGTTCCCGGGCATCTTCCGCGGTGCGCTCGACGTGCGCGCGAGCGACATCAACCTCGAGATGAAGATCGCCGCGGCGAACGCCATCGCGTCGCTGATCGCAAAGGACGAGCTCGACGAAGACCACGTCATCGCGAGCCCCTTCGACCCGCGCGTCGCGCCGACGGTCGCGCGCGCCGTCGCGGCGGCGGCACTCGCGACCGGCGTCGCGCGCCGCACGGATCTCACGCCGGACGACGTCGCGCGCCATACGCGCGAGCTGCTCGGCCAGAGTGCGGAGACAGCCGTCGCGAGCGCGTGAGCCGTTGACGTTCTGGCGGTCTGATAGTATAATAGAATCAACAAAAGAGCGAACCATCCGTGTGGTGGCCGCTCCGATGTATGACAGAAGAAAATCTTTTCGGCCATACAAACAGCGTTGCTACCGCTGATGGCCACCGACGTTCCCGAAAAAGAAGCTATTTGTGAGATAGCTTCTTTTTCATATCAAGAGGAGCGCCGCCGAAAAGGGATCTCAGCTATGGCAGAAAACTGCCTTCACCAGCGAGAGGACGAGGTCCTTGTCGATGATGCCGTACTGCGCTGCAATCGCGATGATGAAAATCATAGCGAGCACAGGTACGATGCTTTTCATTTATTTTCGTGACGCCAATCGGCATCACGCCCTTTCGTTGGATTTACATCGGAGCAGAGGCCCGACAACCGTGGCCACCATATCAAATGGTTCGCTTTTTTAGTGTAGCATATTCGCGCGTTTTGCGATAGTGGCATCAGCATCGTTCAACAAAAAGGAGAACCGGTTGCCCCCGTCGAGCAATCGGTTCCCCTTTTTTGTTGAGATCGATCTGATTTTGTCTTTGCGCTTATCGCGTCTTGCCACCGGCGCCTGGCGTCGGGGCGCTGTCGCTTGCGGCAGCTGTGTCGCTTCGCTGCTGGCTCGTCTGCGTGTCCTCGCTGCGCGCGTCGGTGGCGGCGCTGCTGCTGCCCGCCGTCGTGCGGTCGCGTGAGGAGGTGCTGTTCTTCGTCGTTTCCTGTGAGCGCTTGAGCTCGCTCTTGCCGCTCCTTTGCGTGCTGCTCTTGACGTTGCCGATGCTGTGATCGGAGGCAGGGACAGCGGTGGCGTTCGCGGGGATGGAGTTCTCGTATTCGTGCGCGGCCTGTTCGAGCCTGTGGCGCGCGGACGGGGAGAGCTGGATGCCGAGCGTCTCAGCGAGCGTCGTGCGGAGCTTCTCCACGTCGGGGATCCAGTAGCTGACGCCGGAGATGTAGAGCGGACGGCCGGGGACCATCTCGGTCTTGAGGCCGTTCTTCTGCGCCTCCTTGAGCGCGCCCGCGAACTCGAGCAGCTGGCGGAACGAGAGGTCGGTCTTGACGGAGCTCATGACCTCCTTGATGACCGTCGGCAGCTTCGGGATGATGGCGGGGGAGGTGATTTTCTCCATGCAGGCCTTCATGAATTTCTGCTGGCGCTTGATGCGGCCGATGTCGCCCTCCTCATCGCGGTAGCGCACGTAGGTGACGGCCGTCTTGCCGTCCATGTGCTGCATGCCGGGCCGGAGGTCGATGACGAGGCCGCCGTCGTCGTCCCAGGGATCTTCGTAGTACATGCGTTTTTCGACGTCGATGTCGATGCCGCCGATGGCGTCGATGATTTTCTGGAACGCGTGCGTGTCGATGACGACGTAGTGGTCGATGTTGACGCCGAGGAAGTCCTCGACGGTGCGCTGGGCGAGCTTCTCGCCGCCGAGGATGCCGCTCTTGGCGCTGCCGTAGGCGTAGGCCGCGTTGATCTTGTCCCAGCCGTGGCCGGGGATCTTGACGCGCGTGTCACGCGGCACGGAGAGCAGGGAGGCCTGGTCGCGCTTGGGGTCGACGGCGGCGATCATGAGCGTGTCGCTGCGACCGACATCGTCGTCGCGCGCATCGACGCCCATGATCATGATGGTCGATTTATCCTTCGCCGTGAGCAGCCCATCCTCGACGGCGTCGCCCGCCGTCTTGTCGAGCAGCGACGAGGAGGCGAACATAGCGCCGGCGACGGCCGCGCCGACGAAGCAGAGGAGGACGAGCAGCCAGGTCCAGAACCGTGATTTCTTTTTCTTCCGCGTGCGCCGCGGCGGGATGGTGGAGTTTGGCAAGACAATACCTTCTTTTCGCGATTTGGTTGCAAGTAGACAGCTTCCATTATAATGAAGTTTCAAATTTTGTGCAATATCAGCCTTCCTATCATAGCGCGTCAAGCTGAAAAATGGGTGAGGCTTTTCCACAATCTCATGGGGATGATTTGTGGAGAAAAAACGCTAAATGTAGTTTTGCGGCTGATTTTACCATCTAAATATGGAGTTATCCCCTGTTTTATCCACAATATCCACAGGTTGGGCCGTATTTTTCTATGCACATTGTACACAATGGCGGAGGGCGCGGCACGATTGAGGGGAGGGCGGCTTGCGGGGAGATCGCGGGGAAAGTTATCCACATCTGTGGATGAGTATGTGGATAAGCAAATTTTCTCTTGTGCAGAGAGGTGTCTGCTGACGTTAGTTGTAGTATAATAGGGGCATGAGATATGGGAGGAGGCGGATGGATGACGGAGATCGGCGAGGGCGAGCTCTTGCTGCGCCTGGTGCTCGCCTGCGTGCTCGGCGGCATCATCGGCTATGAGCGGCAGTCGCGCCATAAGTCGGCGGGGCTGCGCACGAATATGCTCGTGTGTCTCGGCTCCTGCCTCGTGATGGTGCTCTCGCAGGAGATCTACCTGCGCGTCGAGGGGCATACGAACGCTGATCCGGCGCGCCTCGCGGCGCAGGTGGTCTCAGGCATCGGCTTCCTCGGCGCCGGGGCGATCATGAAGGAGGGGCTGACGGTCACGGGGCTCACGACGGCGGCGTGTCTCTGGGTCGTCGCGGGTGTGGGGCTCGCGGTCGGCGCGGGCCTGTATGTGGGAGCCTTGCTCACGACGGGGCTCGTGTTCGCGACGCTCGGCGTGCTCTCGCGCCTCGACGCGTGGGTGGCGCAGGAGCGCCATCTCTATCTCGTGATCCATGCGTGTGATGCGCCGGGGCAGCTCAGCCATATCAGCACCTGCCTCGAGGATCTCGATCTCTCGGTGCGCGATCTCAAGGTGCATGAAGCGCCGCTGCAGGATGGGGTGCGGATGCTGTCGATCGAGCTTGATGTCGATAACCGCCAGGCGGTGAGGAGTGCTGTCATCGCGGAGGCTGTGCAGCAGCTGCGCGGCGTGCGCGGCGTGGAGATTGGTTGAGGAGCCGCTGGGAGTGCAGCGTGCTGTCTAGGATTCATGGAGGTATGGGTATGTTGAATGAAGCGATTATTGACACGATGGTGCGGCAGGCGATGGATATCACGCGCAATGCGTATGTGCGGCATGAGTCATCGCTCGCGGTCGGCGCCTGTGTGCTGGCGTCGGACGGGACGCTCTACAGCGGCTGCAATCTCGAGAACCGCATGCCGCAGCTCTGCGTGACGGCGGAGCAGGTGGCGATGCATATCGCGCTCGCGGACGGCAAGCGCGAGTTCGACGGCATCGCCATCATCGCGGATACGGAGGAGCCGTATGTGCCGAGCGGCCTCTCGCTCCAGCTGCTCGCGGAGTTCGATGTACCGGAGGTCGTCATGGCGAACATGAACGGGCTCACGGACGTCAAGCCACTCGAGGCGCTGCTGCCGTACTATGTGAAGATGAAAGCGAATAAGAGGTTCACGTTCGGGAAGTGAAGGATGGCGTGCATGAATGAAAGGGGGGCAGAAAGATCCCGCAGTATCAATCGAAGGAAATCAAAAAGATGTCGCGCGGAAGGTCATGCGGAGGGGCAGAAGAAGGGGATGGATGCCCTCGCGGCCCTGAACCGTGTCCTGCTGAAAGAGAAGCGTTATGACGATCTCGCACGTGCTTCGTCGGATGCGGCATATCGGCAGAAACTCCTAGAAGATCTGGGCATTGAGTGAGAACGGCTGCTCCTGCCTGCTGCTGGACGCACGAACGCCCCGCCTTAGGGAAGCACTGATTAATTCAGCGCTTCCCTAAGGCGGGGCGTTCGTGTATGTCCGTATCTTCGGCTGCCTATGAGAGGCAGCCTTTTTGCTTTCTTAGTTTTTCAGCGGCTTCTTGAGCGCCGAGAGGATGAGGCAGCCGACGACGGCGCCAATGAGGATGGCGAGGAGGTACATGAGCGGGTTGCCGATGGTCGGGACGACGAAGATGCCGCCGTGCGGCGCGCGCAGCGTGCAGTCAAACGCCATCGTGAGGGCGCCCGCGACCGCGGAGCCTGCGACCATCGAGGGGATGACGCGGATGGGGTCAGCGGCTGCGAACGGGATGGCGCCCTCGGTGATGAACGCGAGGCCCATGACGTAGTTTGTGATGCCGGCCTTGCGGTCGCGCTCGGTGTAGCGGTTCTTGAAGAAGGTCGTCGAGAGCGCGATGGCGAGCGGCGGCACCATGCCGCCTGCCATGACGGCAGCCATGACGTGGAACTCGCCGGAGGCGAGCAGGCCCGTGCCCGTGACGTAAGCGGCCTTGTTGACTGGGCCGCCCATGTCGACGGCCATCATGCCGCCGACGACGATGCCCATGAGGATGCGCGCGGAGGGATCCATGTTCTTGAGCGTGTCGACCATCCAGGTGTTGATGGCGGAGACAGGCGGCGCGATGATGAAGAGGGAGATGAAGCCCATGAGGAGGATGCCGAGCACCGGGTAGATGAGCATGGGCTTGATGCCCTCGAGCGAGGCGGGCAGGCCCTTCGTGCATTTCTTGAGGAAATTGACGATGTAGCCACCGAGGAAGCCGGCGATGAGGGCGCCGAGGAAGCCGGAGCCCGTCGTGCCCGCGAGCGCGCCGCCGACGAAGCCGACTGCGAGGCCCGGGCGGTCAGCGATCGACATGGAGATGAAGCCGGCGAGCACGGGCAGCATGAAGCCGAACGAGGCGCCGCCGATGTCCTTGAAGAATTTCGCGACGGGTGTGTTCGAGCCGAAGTTCTTCGGGTCGATGCTGTAATCGTCGAGCAGGAACGCGAGCGCGATGAGGATGCCGCCGCCGACGACGAACGGGAGCATGTGGCTGACGCCGTTCATGAGGTGCTTGTAGATCTGGCGGGCGAGGCTCTCGCCGGACGCGTCCGCCGCGCCCTCGGCCTCATCGGCGCCTGTCGCATGGTAGACAGGGGCGCTCCCTGAAAGCGCGCGGTCGATGAGCTCGTCCGCCTTGTTGATGCCGTCGGCGACCTTCGTGATGACGACGCGCTTGCCGTCGAAGCGGCTCATCGGGACGTTCTTGTCGCAGGCGACGATGATGCCGTCGGCCGCGGCGATCTCCTCCGCCGTGAGGAGGTTCTTCGCGCCGCCGGAGCCGTTCGTCTCGACCTTGACCGAGAGGCCGCGCTTCTTCGCGTGCTGCTCGATGCTCTCCGCCGCCATGAACGTATGCGCGATGCCCGTCGGGCAGGCCGTGACGGCGAGAATCTGGATGTGATCAGCCCTGGGGGCTGCTGCGGGAGCTGCCTCCTGCGCGGGCGCCTGGAACTTGCCGTCCTCCTTGGCGTCGATGAGCGAGAGGAATGCCTCCTTCGTCTTCGCGGCGATCAGGGCCTCCTTGAACTCAGGATCCATGATCATCGTCGCGAGCTTCGAGAGGATCGCGAGGTGCTCGTCATTCGCCGCGTCCGGTGCGGCGATGAGGAAGAAGAGGCGCGCGGGCTTGCCGTCCATCGAGGCGAAGTCCATGCCGCCCGGCACGGTCATCGCGGCAAGACCTGCGGCGCGGACGCCGGCGCTCTTGGCGTGCGGCGTCGCGATGCCGTCGCCGAGGCCCGTCGTGCCGGAGGCCTCGCGGGCGAGGACGTCCTTTACATACTGGGCCTTGTCCGAAAGGTTGCCGCCTTTCTCCATGAGGTCGGCGAGCTCGCGGATGGCAGACTCCTTGTCTGTCGGCTGGGCGCCGAGCAGGATGCTCTCCTGCTTGAGTAAATCGGTGATGCGCATGTATGACACTCCTTTTTATGAAATGATAGGATGATAAAATTTGAAAAATCAGTCATGGAGAGAGCGGGGCGCGTCCCCGCCCTCCCTCAGTTCAGCTGCCGCGCCTGGATGGTCGCGCGCAGCGCCTCTACCTCGGGGCGCGTCGCGAGGTTCTCACTGAACGCGGAGGCCGAGCCCGTGGCGACGCCGAGCGCGAAGGCCTCCGCGAGATCGTCCGCGTGCTCGATGCAGCCCGTGAGGAAGCCGGCGACCATGCTGTCGCCCGCGCCGACGGAGTTCACGAGCTCGCCCTTGGGCGCGGGGCTCTTGTAGCTTTTGCCGTCCGCCGTGAGCAGGATTGCGCCGTCGCCCGCCATCGAGATGAGGACGTTCTCAGCGCCCTTTTCCTGGAGCTTCTTCGCGTAGGTGAGGATCTCCTCGTCCGTCTTGAGCGTGACGCCGAACATGTCGCCGAGCTCGTGGTTGTTCGGCTTGATGAGGAATGGATGGTACTTGAGCACGTTGAGCAGCAGCTTTTTCTCCGCGTCGACGACGATGCGGATGCCGCGGCCCGCGAGGCGCGCCATGATGCGCTCGTAGATGTCATCCGGCAAGGTCTTCGGGATGGAGCCCGCGAGCACGAGCGTGTCGCCCGCGCCGAGGCGGTCGAGCCGTGCGAAAAGCTCCTGCTGCTTCGCCTCGCTGATGTCCGGCCCCTGGCCGTTGATCTCCGTCTCGCTCTGCGCCTTCGCCTTCACATTGATGCGCGAGAAGCCCGCATCGAGGCGCACGAACGCATGGCGCACGGAGAACGCGTCGAGCTGGCGCTCGATCTCGTCGCCCGTGAAGCCCGCGACGAAGCCGAGCGCCGTGCTCTCGTGCCCGAGGTTGTGCAGGACGATGGAGACATTGATGCCCTTGCCGCCCGCGAGCACCTGCTCGTAGTTCACGCGGTTGATCTCGCCCGCCGTGAACTGGTCGAGGCGGACGATGTAGTCGAGGGACGGGTTGAATGTTACGGTATAGATCATGTCTCTTCTCCTTCCAGGACAGTCGTGTAATCGCGGTATTTCTTATCCTCCAGCAGGTCGGTGATGATGGTGGCGCCGGAGATATTCGCGAACGTGATGGGATAGATCTTGTTGAACTTCGAGCAGTCCGCGAGCACATAGGCGTGGGAAGCGCGCTCGAGCGCGCTCCTTTTCACGAGGCCCTCGCTGTCGTCCGGCGTCGAGAAGCCCGAGCCCGTGCTGATGCCGTTCGTGCCGAAGAAACCCTTCGTGAAATTGTAGAGCTTGAGCGCGTTCACGGCCTCCGTGCCGATGACGGCCTCGGTCGAGCTCTTGAGCCGGCCGCCGAGAATGAACGTCTTGAAGCCCTTCGCGGCGAGCTTCGCCGCGTGCGGCATGCCGTTCGTGACGAAGACGGCCGTCGGCTCCTGGAGGAAGTCGATCATGTGGAGCGTCGTCGTGCCCGCGTCGAGGTAGACGAAATCGTTCTTGCGGACGAGCGATGCGGCGCGGCGGGCGATGGCGATCTTCCCCTCGGTGTGCAGCTCGCGCTTCGTCTTCATGTCCTCCTCGCTCGAGGAGTAGTTGTTGTCGATGGACGTCGCGCCGCCGTAGACCTTGTAGAGACGGCCGCTCTTGTGCAGCGCGACGAGGTCGCGGCGCACCGTGGACTCGGAAGCGTCGAGGATGCGCGTGAGTTCCTGGACGGTCACGGCCTTCTTCTCGGCGAGGATGCGCAGGATCGCTGCGTAGCGCTCTTCTGTGAGCATATCAGTATCACACCTCTTGCAATGATATATATTTTTTTCCTAGTGACCTCAGTATAGCATCAAAGTCGGTCAAGGTCAATCATTTTCACGTAGGAACAAGCAGGAAAGATACAAAGGAAAAGGAAACTGGGAAAGCGCGCGGCCGCCTCTAGCCGGATTGTCATCTTTGCCCTATAATATGGAGGAAAAGCGCTGCTTCCGGCGGCACACCGTTTTCATGCGTCTTGTGCTGAGGATTGTCGAGGGCGAGAGGATAGTGTGGATGCGCGAAGACGGAGTACCGAATGAATCAGTGATTCCTTAATCATAAAGGGGATATTTTACAGGGTTGTCTGCCGACGTGTGTCAGATGCGAGAAAGCAGGGATGATCGTGGAGAAAAAAGAGGTTTTTTGCGGCAACTGCGCGAGTTTGCTAGCCAACTGGAGGATAAAGTTGCTGCGGGTGGTGAGTGGAATGTCCGCGGCTTCATTGACCGATATCGGCAGGTCTATGGGATATCTGATGATACGAAAGTGATTTCTAAGGTGTTGGAATTGCAGCTCTTTCCCTATTTTCAGATATTTGCGGAGGAGCACGGCTATATACTGGAGCTATCTGACAAGCAGAATTATTATCCAGATATGACGTTTATTGACGCTCGAGATGAGACGATCAAATTTGCCGTTGATTTGAAATCAACTTATCGAGATGAAAAACATCCGGATTTTTGCAAGGGCTTCACACTCGGCTCATTCGGCAAATATTTCATCGATAGGACGAGTCGGAAGAACATCATGTATCCTTATGGAGAGTACGCGGCACATATCATTTTCGGCATCATCTACTCACGTAGTGCGTTTTCTGCACAGGAAGCCACCAGGCCTTACCGCGTAGAGGATGTGGAGCGTATTCCCGCCGTCGCCCGGGAGTTTCTTTTCCTTGTGGAAGAGAAATGGAAACTGGCAAGCGATAAGAAGGGGAGCGGCAATACCGCGAACATCGGCAGTATCAAGTATATCCCTGATCTCTTGCAAGGGAATGGTGTATTCTCTCGTTGTGGGGAGGATATCTTCGATGATTACTGGATGAACTATGGCAGGATGATCGTACGAAAAAATCATAAGGCGGTGAAACTCTCGTCCTTGCCGGACTATCTGAAGAAAATGAAGCAGCCGCTCTCGCTTTATAGTGCACCGCGGCAACAGGGGAAAGAACGATGAATTATTGGATAGAGAATGCTTTGCCACTGGAAAATAACGCTTCGACAGCTGTTTTTCCGCAAACGCGGTATCAGGGAAGCAAGGCGAAGATCATCGATTGGATTTTAGATTGCACGCATGGTATGAAAATCCATACGTTGCTCGACGCGTTCGGAGGTACGGGCATCGTTGGCTATCATTTCAAGCAGCAGGGAAAGAATATCGTTTATAATGATTTGATGAAGTGCAATGCGATGATGGCGGTCGCGCTGTTAGAAAATCAGGGGACGTATCTGGAAAAACGAGAAGTGGAAGAATTGCTGGCGGAAGATGTGTCAGCGGATTGTCCGCATTTCATCGAGGAGAATTATCGTGGGATTTTTTATCTCGATGAGGAAAACCGCTGGCTCGATGAGATGGTGTATAAGATACGGCGCATGGAGGATCGTTACAAGCAGGCGATTGCCTGGTTTGCCCTGATGCAGGGATGCATCATCAAGAGACCGTATAACCTCTTCCATCGCGCGAATCTTTCTGTTCGTCTCTCGAAGGTGCACCGTTCTTTTGGTAACAAAACGACATGGGATACGCCTTTTCCAAAGTATTTCCGGCAGTTCGTGGAGGAGGCCGATCGCGCGGTATTCCTCGGCGCGGGCCGCGTGCGGGTTTTGTGTGGCGATGCGCTCGCTATTGAACCGGAGAAGTATGATATTGATACGGTCTATATCGATACGCCCTATGTGTCGTCCAAGGGAGTCGGCACAGATTATGTCGATTTTTATGGTTTCCTTGAAGGAATGATGGAGTATGACGATTGGGGAAAGAAAATACTTGCCCAGTATCGTCATAAGCCACTTGTTGGTAAAGGAGACAAGACGTGGACGGGGAAAAATGAGATTTACGAGAGTTTTGAGCGTCTGTTTCATCATTTTAGGCATCAGCAAATCATCCTTTCCTATCGTGAGGATGGGATTCCCTCAGTCCCGGAGCTTGTGAGGCTCTTGCAAAAGTACCACAAGCATGTCAGTCAGGTTCATGCCAAAGAATATCAGTACGTGTTGAGCCAACGACGGACAAAGGAAGTTTTGATTTTGGCACAATAATGCGGTGTGTTCCAAAGAATATGGTCAGAGATTGGAGAGATTGCTTGTGGAGAATTTTGAAAAGAACGAGGATGTAGCAGAGGCGGCCGGCGGCCCGCTGCCCGTCGTGAAGAAGACGATCGCCCAGCATCGCAAGGCGTCGTTCTACATCAAGAAGTATTGCATGATCTTCCTCGGCTCGATCATCGCCTCGCTCGGCCTCGAGCTGTTCCTCATCCCGAACCGCGTCATCGACGGGGGCGTCGTCGGTATCTCCATCATGATGAGCACGATCACGCAGCTGCCGTTCGGCCTGTTCCTCGTGCTGCTGAACCTGCCGTTCCTCTATCTCGGCTACAAGCAGATCGGCAAGAATTTCGCGATCGCGACGACGATCGCCATCTGCTTCCTCTCGGGCTGGTCGGCGGTGTTCGAGCCGATCCGGCAGGTGACGGAGGATCCGTTCCTCGCGGCGATTTTCGGCGGCATCATCGACGGGCTCGGCGTCGGGCTCATCATCCGCGCGGGCGGCTCGCTCGACGGCACGGAGATCGTCGCCATCATCATGGACCGGCGGTCGGTCTTTTCCGTCGGCGAGGTCGTCATGTTCATCAACCTCTTCATCCTCTCGAGCGCGGGCCTGCTCTACGGCTGGGACAAGGCGATGTACTCGCTCGTCGCGTATTTCGTCATCAGCAAGATGATCGACGTCGTCATCAAAGGCATCGACGAGAGCTACGCCGTCATGATCGTGACGAACGAGCACGACGACATCACCTCGGCGCTCAACGACCGCCTCGGCCGCGGCGTCACGCTGCTGCACGGCGCGGGCGGCTACACGGGCGAGAGTAAGGAAGTGCTCTACTGCGTCGTCACGCGCCTCGAGGTCGACAAGCTGAAGGAGATCGTGCTCGAAAAGGACGAGAACGCGTTCGTGACCATCAACGCCGTCCATGACATCGTGGGCGGCCGGTTCAAGAAAAAGGCCATTCACTGAGGATGCCGGGGCAGGGGGACGCAGCGCGAAGGCGGAAGCAAGGTGCTTCCGTGGGCGGCGGGCGCCCGGAGGCGGCCGCGTCCGCTGCGGGCATCCTGTGGCATGTGGCGCCTCTGCCGCGCGAGGGAGGTTTTGCTATGAAAGCGATTGAGAAACTATGCTGCGCCGTACTCCTTTTGTGTGTCGGTCTGCTGCTCTGGCCGCAGGCGGGCGAGGCGCGCACGCCGCTGCGGCTCGCGCGCCTGCCGCTCATCGTCGAGAGTCCGTACGCGCCGCAGGAGGCAGGCGAGCTCATCGAGGATCGGCTCGACCGCGCGCTGCATGTGCCGCTCAATGGCACGCTGCACGCCGTCGAGGAACTGCCGACCGCAGAGGTCGAGCAGGCGCTCGAGGAAGCGCGCGCCGAGCTGCGCGCACAGGGGAAACGCCCCCGCTATCGCGACGCGATGCCGCTCGTCGCGGCGAAGCTCGGCGCAGATCTCGTCGTCTGCCCCGTGCTCACGGACTATCACGAATACGTATTCTACGGCGGCAGCCCGTTCTTTGGCGACGACACCATCCGCATGGACAGCTACGTCGCGCTCGAGATTGACGGTTATGACCGTGCGGAGCAAAAGAACATCTCGAAGCGCACGAGCCGCTACTACCGCGATTCGTACAGTACGCAGGGCACGGCGGAGGCGCTCGCGAGGGAGGCCGTCGAGGCGCTCGTGCGCGAGACGAAGCTCAACGAGCGCGTGACGCGGCCGCTCCGCGAGATGCACGCGCCTGACGCGGCAGCAAACGCTGCGGACTGATGCCGCCCGCGCCGGCCGCGGGGAGGCGGGGGCAGCCTTAGAGAGAAATTTCGCGCGCGGCGTGATTTTCGCTTGACAAGTTACAAGGTAACAGGTATAATCATAAACATATTAATCATGTATGTTTTATGACAGCCAAACGGAACCGAGAACAGAGGAGGATGCCCTATGAGCGAAGAGAAAAAGTACCATTTTGAGACCCTGCAGCTGCATGTCGGTCAGGAGGAGGCCGATCCCGCGACGGACGCGCGTGCCGTCCCCATCTACCAGACGACGAGCTACGTCTTCCACAACGCCCAGCACGCGGCGGACCGCTTCGCGCTGAAGGACGCGGGCAACGTCTACGGACGCCTCACGAACCCGACGGAGGACGTCTTCGCCCGCCGCATCGCGGCGCTCGAGGGCGGTGTCGCGGCGGTCGCTGTCGCCTCCGGCGCGGCGGCTGTCACCTATACGGTCGAGGCCCTCGTGCACAGCGGCCAGCACATCGTCGCGGCGACGACCATCTACGGCGGCACGTACAACCTCTTCGAGCACACGTTCCCGAACTACGGCATCGAGACGACGTTCGTCGATCCGACGAAGGGCACGCAGGTCTTCGAGGACGCGATCAAGGAGAACACGCGCATCGTCTACATCGAGTCCGTCGGTAATCCGAACGCGAACCTCATCGACATCGAGGCCGTCGCGGCCATCGCGCACAAGCATAACATTCCGCTCGTCGTGGACAGCACGTTCGCGACGCCGTATCTCCTGCGCCCGTTCGAGTACGGCGCCGACATCGTCGTGCACAGCGCGACGAAGTTCATCGGCGGCCACGGCACGACGCTCGGCGGCGTGCTCGTCGACAGCGGCAAATTCGACTGGGAAAAGAGCGGCAAGTTCCCGCAGTTCGTCGAGCCGAACGCGAGCTACCACGGCATCAGCTTTGCCAAAGACGTCGGCGCGGCGGCGTTCGCGACCTACGTCCGCACGCTCATCCTGCGCGATGAGGGTGCGACGCTCTCGCCGTTCAACGCGTTCCTGCTGCTCCAGGGCACGGAGACGCTCTCGCTGCGCGTCGAGCGCCACGTCGAGAACGCGCTCAAAGTCGTCGACTACCTCGCGAAGAATCCGCACGTCGACAAGGTGAACCATCCGTCGCTGCCGAACCATCCGGATCACGCGCTCTACGAGAAGTATTTCCCGAACGGCGGCATCTCCATCTTCACGTTCGAGATCAAGGGCGGCGCTGAGGCGGCGAAGAAATTCATCGACCACCTCAAGGTCTTCAGCCTGCTCGCCAATGTCGCCGACGTCAAGTCCCTCGTCATCCATCCGGCGTCGACGACGCACAGCCAGATGAACGAGCAGGAGCTCCTCGCCTCCGGCATCACGCCGTCGACCATCCGCCTCTCCATCGGCACAGAGCACATCGACGACATCATCGACGACCTCGACCAGGCGTTCCAGGCCCTCGACTGAGTTTCGGCAAATCGCATAGGTCTGGCCCAGGCACTGCCTGCGCCTCGTCTCCAGCAGGACAGATTCCCGTTTCCCGGCGGGCGTCTGTCCTGCTTTTCTGTGCGCGACGCTGCGCGCAAGGGATCTGGTGATAGAGAAAAGCTATCACGACTGACAGAATTTCCATATTAACACATGGCTGGGGAAGCATGCTATACTCGGAGCATCAGACAAAGCCGCACATCAAGAGGCCCGGCGGGCCGCGTGCGCTCAGGTAACTGAAAGAAAGAAGCGATCCTCATGACAGCAAAGAAAAATCCCCCCTTCCGCTACGACATCGTCGGCAGCTTCCTGCGCCCGGCGGCGCTCAAAAAGCAGCGCGCCGCCGCCGCGCGCGGCGAGATCTCCGCTGCGGCGCTCGCGCGGGCAGAGGACGCGGCCATCCGCGACCTTGTCGCGAAGGAAAAGGCCGCCGGCCTCCGTGCCGTGACGGACGGCGAGCTGCGCCGCCGCTACTGGCACCTCGACTTCCTCGCGGGACTCGCTGGCGTCGAGGAGGTCGGCGCCGCGCATTGGTCCGTCGCCTTCAAGGGCGCACAGCCGAAAGCCGCGACGCTCGAGATCCGCGACCGGATCGACTTCCCGGCGGATCACCCGTTCCTCGCGCATTTCCGGTTCCTCAAGCAGGCGGCGGGCGGAGCGCTCGCGAAGCTCACGATCCCGTCCCCCTCGATGCTTCACCTCATCTGCTGCGTGCGCGCCGAGCACTACGCGCCCATCGCGCGCTACGCGGACGAGCGGGCGCTCTACGCTGACATCGCCGCCGCGTACAAGAAGGCCGTGCAGGCGTTCTACGACGCGGGCTGCCGCTACCTCCAGCTCGACGACACGAGCTGGGGCGAGTTCTGCGACGCGGAGAAGCGCGCGGCGTACAAGGCGCGCGGCTTCGATCTCGATGCGATCGCGCGCCGCTACGTCGCCGTCATCAACGAGATCATCGCGGCGAAGCCAGCAGATCTCACGATCACGATGCACATCTGCCGCGGCAACTTCCGCTCGACCTGGTTCTCCTCGGGCGGCTACGAGCCCGTCGCCGAGACGCTCTTCGGCGGCTGCCATGTCGACGGCTTCTTCCTCGAGTACGACAGCGAGCGCGCGGGCGGCTTCGAGCCGCTGCGCTTCATCGAGGACCAGCAGGTCGTCCTCGGCCTCGTCACCTCGAAATCCCCGGAGCTCGAGAAACCAGCAGACATCATCGCGCGCATCGAGGAGGCCGCGCGCTACGTGCCGCTCGCGCAGCTCTGCCTGAGCCCCCAGTGCGGCTTCTCCTCGACGGAGGAGGGCAACCTCCTCACCGAGGAAGACCAGTGGCAGAAAATCGCCCTCATCCGGGAAATCGCCGAGAGCGTCTGGCAGGACGCCTGAAGCCAGCAGCGGAACATAGGAACAAGAACGGGGCTACTGGACTGGGGTTGCTTTTTGTTTTGATTTCGCTGTAGTTTTTGTTTTGATTTCTCGTACCATTATAGTAGAATAGAACCGTATGAGAAAAAGCAATCAAGACGAGAGAGGCGTGACTATGGATACGACGAAAGAACAGGAGCGCGCGGAGCTCCATCGGGCGATCTGGCAGATCGCGGACGACCTACGCGGGAGCGTTGACGGCTGGGATTTCAAGCAATATGTGCTCGGGATGCTCTTCTACCGCTACATCTCGGAGAACCTCACCGACTACATCAACCAAGGCGAGCGCGAGGGCGGCGCGGCGGACTTCGACTATGCCGCGCTCGATGACGCGGAGGCCGAGGGCGCGCGGGCAGACCTCGTGACGGAAAAAGGCTATTTCATCGCGCCGAGCGAGCTCTTCGCGAGCGTCCTCGCGCGCGCAGATGGCGACGAGAACCTCAACGAGACGCTCGCGCGGGTCTTTCGCCACATCGAGGAGAGCGCGCAGGGCACGGCGAGCGAGGCGGATCTCCGCGGCCTCTTCGACGACATCGACGTGAACAGCAACAAGCTCGGCGCGACGGTCAAAGAGCGCAACGCAAAGCTCGTGAAGCTCATGCAGGGCATCGGCGGCATGAAGCTCGGCAGCTTCCGGGACAACACGATCGACGCCTTTGGCGACGCCTACGAGTACCTGATGGGCATGTACGCCTCGCACGCGGGCAAGAGCGGCGGCGAATACTACACGCCGCAGGAAGTCTCCGAGCTCCTCACGCGGCTCACGCTCATCGGCAAGCAGTCTGTCAACAAAGTCTACGATCCCGCCTGCGGGAGCGGCTCGCTCCTCCTGAAATTCGCCAAGGTCCTCGGCAAGGACAAGGTGCGCAGCGGCTTCTTCGGACAGGAGATCAACCTCACGACGTACAACCTCTGCCGCATCAACATGTTCCTGCACGACATCGACTTCGACAAATTCGACATCGCGCAGGGCGACACGCTGACGCAGCCGAAGCACTGGGATGATGAGCCGTTCGAGGCCATCGTCTCGAATCCTCCCTACTCCATCAAATGGGCGGGGAAAAACGACCCGCTCCTCATCAACGATCCGCGCTTCGCGCCCGCGGGCGTGCTCGCGCCGCCCTCGAAGGCCGACCTCGCCTTCATCCTGCACGCGCTCGCCTGGCTCGCGCCGAACGGCACGGCGGCCATCGTCTGCTTCCCCGGCGTCCTCTATCGCGGCGGCGCGGAGAAAAAGATCCGCCAGTACCTCGTCGAGAACAACTTCGTCGACGCCATCATCCAGCTGCCGGACAACCTCTTTTTCGGCACGAGCATCGCGACCTGCATCATGGTGCTCAAGCGCTCTAAGAACGACACGACGACCGTCTTCCTCGACGCGTCAAAGGAATACGTCAAGGTCACGAACAGCAACAAGCTGACCGACGAGCACATCGCCAGCATCCTCGCGCGCTACACCGAGCGGCAGGCCGTCGACCACCGCGTCAGCATCGTCACCGCCGACGCCATCGCGCAGGAGGACTACAACCTCTCCGTCAGCACCTACGTCGAGCCCGAGGACACGCGGGAAATCATCGACATCGAGAAGCTGAACGCGGAAATCAAGCAAATCGTCGCCCGGGAGCAAGTCCTGCGCGAGGAAATCGACAAGATCGTCGCGGAAATCGAGGTAGACGCATGAGCAAGCTGAAAGAACTGATGGCGGAGCTCTGCCCGGATGGGGTGGAGTACAAAGCGGTAAAAGATGTTGCAGTCATTAAACCTGGTAAAGATTATAAGCACTTAGGAGAAGGCAACTTTCCTGTATATGGCAGCGGCGGAATCATGACGTATGTCAATCAATTTGTGTACGATAAACCGACTGTTTTGTTACCGCGCAAAGGCTCTATTAGCAATGTTTTTTATGTAGATATCCCTTTTTGGAATGTTGATACGATATATTATACGGAAATTGATGAGAAGCAGATGATTCCTCGATTTTTCTACTACGTTATTTGCAATGAGCATATCGAGAAATATAATACATCAAATGCGGCTAGACCTGCGCTTACGAAAGATGTTCTGAATAAAATCATCATCCCCGTCCCGCCGCTCCCTGTCCAGCGTGAAATTGTCCGGATTCTGGACAATTTCACGGAGCTTACAGCGGAGCTTACAGCGGAGCTTACAGCGAGGAAGAAGCAGTACGAGTACTATCGGGATAGACTTCTGACCTTCACGGGGGGGCGCGTTGAGTGGAAGACGCTCAATGAGATATCAAAGAACCTTGATTCGCAGCGAAAACCCGTTAAACAACAGAATCGTAATTGTGGTTCATTTCCATATTATGGTGCGTCAGGCATCGTTGATTATGTAGATAGTTTCATTTTTGATGGAGATTATCTTCTTGTTTCAGAAGATGGAGCAAACTTGTTATCAAGGTCTACGCCGATTGCATTTCCTGTAAAGGGAAAAGTTTGGATTAACAATCATGCGCATGTTTTGAAATTTGAATCAATGAATTTGCAAAGATTTGTCGAGTTTTATTTGAACTCCATTGATTTAAGGAAATACCTTTCAACGGCGGCTCAACCAAAATTGACAAAGGATAATTTGAATAAAATACCTATCCCTGTCCCTGATGCGGGTCGTATTCATTACATCGTCTCCATCCTCGACCATTTCGACACGCTGACGAACGACCTCGCGAGCGGCCTGCCCGCGGAGATCGCGGCGCGGGAGAAACAGTACGCATACTATCGTGACAAGCTCCTGTCGTTCCCGCGCAAGGAGACGTGAGAGCTATGATGCTTTTTGCATTGTCAAAACAAATCGGAATGTGTACCTGTGCGGGACGCTGTGAGAATCAGTTTCCCTTTGTCTATCGCATAAATCAGCAGCCAGTCAGGCTCGATATGGCACTCACGGAATCCTGTATAATCCCCCGTTAGATCGTGGTCGCGGTGTTTTGCGGGAAGAGGTTCTTCTCGCAGGAGCATTTGCAGGACATCGTCCAGCCTGGCCAGGCGGTAGCCACGCTTTCGAATGCGTTTCAGGTCTTTTCTAAATTGCGTGGTGCTCACAAGGTCAAGCATGCGTATCCTCCGCGTCCATATCATCTAAGAGGTCATTTAAGGAGTGATAGCGTTTGGCTTCGACTTTTCCCGCCATGATGTCCCGTGCTTCCTGCATCGCCTGCAAGGTTTCACGATTGTATCGTGGTTGCTTGGGCTGGAACGGAAAACCGCCTTCCATGATGGAAGCACGGAGGAAGACGTTGATGGCATCGGTGACGGAGAGCCCAAGGCTTGCGTAAACGGCGTCGGCCTTTGCCTTGATGTCTGGCTCGATACGAAGGTTGATGTTGGCTGTTTTTGGCATGATAATTCCTCCTTTGAGAGCATTGTAACGCGAAAGTGAAACAAATGCAATACAAAAACCATCTATCCCCGCAAGGAGGCATCTTATGTTTTACAATCTGATTGCCAGCACGGAGGAGAGCACGGTCGTCTCCGAGTATGTGCGGGAGGCGCGGCCGGAGTATGGTACGTATCAGTCGGAGGCGGAGCTCGAGACGGCGCTCCTGCGGCTCCTCCAGCAGGAGGGCTATACGTATCTCGATTTCCACAGCGAGGCGGAGCTCATCGCGAATCTGCGCGCGCAGCTCGAGGCGCTGAACGACTACGCGTTCAGCGATACGGAGTGGGACTGGTTCTTCCGGAACTGCATCGCGCCCGCTGCGGACGGCATCGTCGAGAAGACGCGCCGCATCCAGACGGACTATGTCCAGAACCTCCAGCGCGACGACGGCACGACGAAGAATATCCGTCTGATCGACAAGACGCAGATCCAGCGCAACCGCCTGCAGGTGCTCCATCAGTATGCTGTGCCGGGCGGCAAGGGCGCGGGCGAGGGTGCGGCGGCGCACGCGAACCGCTACGATGTCACGATCCTCGTCAATGGTCTCCCGCTCGTCCATATCGAGCTGAAGCGGCGCGGTGTCGAGCTCCGGCAGGCGTTCAATCAGATCCGGCGCTATCAGCGGGACAGTTTCTGGGCGGGCTGCGGGCTCTATGAGTATGTGCAGATTTTCGTCATCTCGAACGGCACGCATACGAAGTATTACTCCAATACGACGCGCAGCAGCCATATCCGGGAGATGACGGCTGCGGAGCGCCGCCGCAGCAAGGGGACGAGCAACAGCTTCGAGTTCACCAGCTATTGGGCGGACGCGGAGAACCATCTGATCACGGATCTGATGGATTTCGCGCGGACGTTCCTCGCGCGCCATACGCTCCTCGCGGTGCTCACGAAGTACTCGATTTTCACGACGGAGGACATCCTGATGATCATGCGCCCGTACCAGATCGCGGCGACGGAGCGCATATTGAACAGGATCCGCATCTCGACGAATTACAAGACGTGGGGGCGCATCGAGGGCGGCGGCTATATTTGGCATACGACGGGCTCAGGGAAGACTCTGACCTCGTTCAAGACGGCGCAGCTCGCGACGGCGCTGCCGGGCATCGACAAGGTGCTCTTCGTCGTCGACCGCAAGGATCTCGACTATCAGACGATGAAGGAGTACGACCGTTTCGAGAAGGGAGCGGCGAACGGCAATACGTCGACGAAGGTGCTCGCCCGGCAGCTCGGCGACGCGGGCTGCCGCATCGTCGTGACGACGATCCAGAAGCTCGCTGTCTTCATCAAGAAGCATCGGCAGCATCCGATCTATCAGCAGCATGTCGTGCTGATTTTCGATGAGTGCCATCGGACGCAGTTCGGCGAGATGCATACGGCGATCACGAGGAGCTTCCGGCGGTATCATCTCTTCGGCTTCACGGGTACGCCGATCTTCGCGCCGAATGCCGCGAGCTCGGGGCGGCCGGACGCGCGGACGACGCCGCAGCTGTTCGGCGACCAGTTGCATGCCTATACGATCGTGAACGCAATCAACGATGGCAATGTCCTGCCGTTTCGCATCGACTATATCAATACGATGAGGGAAAAGACGGGCATCGAGGATAAGAAGGTGCGCGCGATCGACCGCGAGGCGGCGCTCGCGGATCCCGCGCGCATCCGCGAGGTGACGCGGTATATCCTCGCGCATTTCGATCAGAAGACGATGCGCAGCCGCGCGTATGATCTGAAGGGGCAGCGGGTGCTCGGGTTCAACTCGATGTTCGCCGTGAGCTCGATCCCGGTCTGCCAGAAGTATTATGAGGAGTTTCGCCGCCAGCTCGCGGCGAGCGGGCGACAGCTCGTGGTCGCGACGATTTTCAGCTTCGCGGCGAACGAGGCGGAGCCGGGCGACGCCGTGCCGGAGGAGGATCTCGATACGAGCGGGCTCGACCGGACGAGCCGCGATTTCCTAGAGGATGCGATCGCGGATTACAACGAGCGGTTCCAGACGAATTTCTCGACGGACGGCGACAGCTTCCAGAACTATTACAAGGATATCTCGCTGCGGATGAAGCGCCGCGAGATCGATCTTCTCATCGTAGTGAATATGTTTCTCACGGGGTTCGACGCGACGACGCTCAATACGCTCTGGGTCGATAAGAATCTGAAGTATCACGGGCTCATCCAGGCGTTCTCGCGGACGAACCGCATCCTGAACAGCGTCAAGACGTTCGGCAATATCGTCTGTTTCCGCGATCTCGCGCAGGCGACGGATGATGCCATCTCCCTCTTCGGGGACAAGGACGCGGAGAGCATCGTGCTGCTCAAAAGCTATCAGGACTATCTCGCTGGCTACGATGATGAGAAAGGGCGCCATCACAAGGGGTATCTCGAGCTCGCCGCCGAGCTGGCAAGATTCGCGCCGGGCGAGCCGATCGCCGGCGAGGCGGCAAAGAAGGAGTTCGTCCGTCTCTTCGGCAGTCTCCTGCGGCTGCGGAATATCCTCTCGTCCTTCGATGATTTCGCGCAGGAGGCGGCTGCTGCAATCCCGCCGCGCGACTGGCAGGACTACCAGAGCATGTACATGGATCTGCACGACGAGATGGCGGCGCACGGCGGGGACAAGGAGGATATCCACGGCGATGTCGTCTTCGAGCTCGAGCTCATCCGGCAGGTCGATATCAATATCGACTATATCCTCATGCTCGTCGAGAAATATCACGCGTCGAACTGCGAGGACAGGAGCATCATCGGCGCGATCGACCGCGCCGTGGGCGGCAGCCCCGAGCTGCGCAGCAAGAAGGAGCTCATCGACGCGTTCCTCAAGACGGTCAATACGAGCACGCAGGTGCAGGAGGATTGGCGCGCCTTCATCGAGGAGAAGAGGCGGGAAAGCATCGACGAACTGGTGGCGAGCGAGCATCTGAAGCCGGAGGCGACGGCGGCCTTTATCGAGAATACGTTCCGCGAGGGCGCGCTCAAGACGACCGGCACGGATATCGACGCGCTGCTCCCGCCGCTGCGGCGCTTCGGCAAGGGAGGCAACCGCGCGGAGAAAAAGAAGCAGGTCGTCGAGAAACTGCGGGCGTTCTTCGATCAGTTCCTCGGGCTGTTTTCGTCGAAAGAAGTATAGGAACCGCTGATTAAATGAAGTGCTCCGGATTTACGTGGATGCGCTGTATCTCTCTAGGAGACAAACCGCAGGCGTAGCCAAAGCTACGCTGAGGATGGCAGGGCGACGAGAGGACAGTGCAGACGCGTGAAGACGGAGTGCTGAATTAATCAGTGGTTCCTATAGGGATAGGAAAAAGCAGCTTCTGCTCCATGCGGGCAGAGGCTGCTTTTTTACGATGGTTGCGGGAGGTCTGCTGCCGTCTGGCAGCGTCTCGCTTTCCTATTTGATG
>Ga0256405_10003713_pt1 | contig 30792 bp, 23 predicted proteins | sample RumenRJG_02DNA_FD_189096 | JGI IMG/M metagenome (GOLD analysis project Ga0256405, IMG submission 189096) | Bovine rumen microbial communities from Lethbridge, Alberta, Canada - RJG_02 | ecosystem: Host-associated > Mammals > Digestive system > Stomach > Rumen | place: Canada: Alberta...
TTTCTTTAGGTACGACTCTATCTCTGTATAGATTCAGATTTGTGAAGTTACGATATATATTCTGAACAATATCGAGATAGTTGTTTTTCTTTTCCCCATTTTCCTCCCATTCATGATAGAAAGGTTTTATTGAAACACAATTCTTATGTTCAAAGATTGTGTTCAGCAACGTGCGATCAGAGTTACCACATGAATGCCCCATGATATAGACTTGGAAATAGTCCGACTCAAGGAATTCCTGTAGACGGCGATAATTCATAGTTTCAAGGTATTTTACAGATTTAAAAAAATCTAAAAGTCTATTATCATTTTTATCAATGATTTCATTATAGTCCTTGTCCAGCTCATCCCCATATCCAAATATTATATTTTCAGGTTTTTTAAGTGACCCATGAATATGAATCTCCTCTAAGAAGTTTTCATTATATGTAATAGTCTGCTTATATACTGAAGTAGTTTCAGTGTAATTAAAATTAAGCAATAAGGTTCTTTGTGGTTGCCATTTTATATAATCATCACGAAAATAAATCTTTCTTTTTTCATATTCCTGTGTTTTTTTGAATGCTTCGAATATATTTTCTACACTTGCAATCACCTCTTTTTTATCTTTCTCGCTGATGTCCTCGGGGGTGATTTCTTCTTTTATATATCCTTCAATATTTTGGGAAAGTGTTGTTATATGTAATGTTTTTAGATATTCAATCAACTTTTCCTGAAGAAAATGCAGCTGATTATTCAATTGTTTAGCTGTAAATTTGCAGTCATCTTTTAAAGTTTCCTTTAATAGCTCATAATAATCTTTTTCAATATCTGTCCATCCCTTTTCCTTAACAGATTTTATGATACTAGCCATCAAAGGGTACTCTTTAGGGGGAATAATACATTTATATAAGTTTTCTGAAAGATCTATATCATCAGTGGGTGATTTTCCTTTCTTTGAAATTGTGTAAGCGATAAAGTCTAAAGCAGCAAATTGTGTCGCACCACCTTTAATTCGAGGATCTAAATTTTTAAGAAAGCTTTTATAATCACTGAATAGTCTTATTTTATTTTCTTCATAATTATTGTCAAAATTATTTTGAATATATTCCAAATCTTTAAGATCTAATTTTAGTTTACATAAAGGATCTTTAAACTCATCTTCGCCATTGTCCAGAAGTTTTTCAAACTCGGCTTTGTCCTCATCTTTAATTCTGTCAAGATTACCAACTTCTTGAATATAAATCTTTTTTAATCTTTGATCCCAATACCAATTGATGAAATCCTTATAACTTGTCTTAAGATCATGGGCCAAGTCAAACCCGTTTCCTATTAAGATTAGTCTGTTCATTTAAAAATAGAACTTATAAATTGCAAAAGCACTATGCTCCTGCTTCCCTTACAAAGTTACAAAAAATAATAATTAGTTGTATTTATCAAGTGTAAAAAATTTCTTGAAGTCCAAATCTTGCCCCACAAAAAAATGCGCGCAAAATTTGGTTATTTCTACGATAATTACTACTTTTGCATGACGAAAAAATAAAGCACGCATTTTTTTCGAAATGATGACAAGCCCGCTGACGCGTCTCCGGACCGTTTGTGGGCAATATTTTTATATATATATATGTGTGCGGGAATATTAAGGTAAAAGGAGATCATGTCGACGATAGACTTGAAGATAACGGCGCTATCACATTGCAACTGGAAGGATAACCTGGCACAATTGCAGAGAAACTTTGTCTGTGGCAATGGCGTGCTACTGAAGCGCGACCACGACAATGTAGACCCCTCTGCCGTGCAGGCCTTCTATATGGGCAAAACAATGGGATACGTGTGCAGCGAACAAGCCTCGCTGTGCTGCGACATCATGCAGCAGAAAGGGGTGGAAACGCTTATCGCGCGCGCCGCTGACTTCGTCGAAAAACCTTATCGCCATTGCCGGGTGATGGTCGACGTGGAAGATGAAAGGATGACAACACAGACCAGTGAGAACCAAATTTATAATGATTGGTCGTATTCCGGTCCTGTGCTGCGCCTGAACGATGAGATGCAGAATCTGAACTGTGCTTACCAGTATCTGGACTACGTCATACGTGGCGAACTCCCTTGGGACGAGACCGTGGAGGAGAGTTTCAAAACCTTCCTGAAGTTTCATCGTCATTCCTTCTGCGACGAGATCTTCCGGTTTCGCATCCGTCTGAGCCGTTGGATGAACAGCAACGACGACCCCCGCGTGCAGCGATGCGCCAGTATCATGGCGACGGAATTCTTCAGCCTTCGCCCGCACGAGAATAGGCAATGGGTGATAGATTTCATCAAGATGCTGCCGCATACGGAAGAGTTCCAGCACATGCTGCTGGTGAACGATATACCCGACACGTCGGTGCTGATGAGCGAACTGCAGCGATGCCCCGACCATCTCTATCGGCTGTTCTATAAGTCGCCCGATGACTTCGCCTCTGTGGTGTATTACCATCATCCTCCACAGCGCGTGCTGCGGCGACTGTTCTCCGCCCTTGCCCTGTGCGAGCATTTCCAGCTGCCATACTGCGACGAATCGGTACGATATCAGCAGCACATGGTGAACAATACCAACAACTACAACAACTATGGCGTGGTGAACAATGCCGAGAATGGCGGCGTGGTGAATGTGAAGAGACATTAAGAGAAAGAAAATGAAGATAGAACATTTCGTGAACTATGGCACGATCAACGAGGTGAACGAGGGTGCCGTACAGAACATATATATCAACGACAGCCGTGCACATGCTGCTGTGCCCGACAAGGAGAAGCATTTCAAGACCGCCGTTAAGGCTATGGTGGAGAAGAACATCATCCACAAAAAGGCCGAATGGGCTGCCGTGAAGCGCGTCCTCGAGGACAAACGGATATACGACAACCTACAGTATACCACCTTTGTGCGCATGCTTGCCGATGCCGATGTGCCCGCTGATGTGCTGCCCACTGACAGTACACTGGGCAAGGTGATCTTTAAGAACCGTCCGTTCCCGTCGTGGGAGATTGAGGACAGGCAACCTGATGACGTTCGGCGATTCGTACATATCGCTGAACTGTTCATGCAAGAGTTTGAGCGATAATTCTCTTAACATATATATTATGATCGCGCGTGCGTGAGCATGTGTGTCGTAGATTTTTTTGTAGGTGCGCGTAAAGCACGTATGATTTATTTTATTTCCGACATTCTGGATTTTCTTCCGGAGTGTCGGAATTTTTATTTTTCCCCATTTTATCCCCTTATCTTTGCATCGTCATTAAGACAGAAACATAAAAGTTACAAAGATGAGTAAAATTAGAATGAAACTGACGCATGTTCTCCCAGCGCAGACTGGTGTCAGTAAAGAGAACAAACCATGGAAGAAACAGGCCTTCGTCTTCGAAGATCCCGATGTGATGTACCCCAACGTGATCTGTGCCACAATCTTCGGCGAAGACAAGTTGGCCCGCTTCACGGCCCGCGAAGGCGACTTGGTAGATGTAGAATTTGCCTTCTCAGCCCATGAGTTCAACGGCCATTGGTACAACGAAGTAAGAGTAAGAGATTTCAGCCTTGTTACCTTTTGATTAATCTGAGTTGAAGCAGAGAAGAAGAGTTTTCGATATCATTGTGCACACCTCTTCCTTACTTTCTTCTTCTTCTCGCAAAATTCAGTAAAAATGAAAACAAAGAAAACCAACAGAAACAATAAATCATGCCAGCATATCCAGTTGAGTGGTACCGGCGAATTTGACGAAAAAAAGTTTTTCACCTTCAACCCCGACATACCCGTGAACGGTGTCGTCGGTGGATTCCGAAAGCGCGGACACGCACAGCAGTTGACCAATGGCACCTTCTGTTTTGTGGCCGACGAGAAAAGCCATGCCTCACAGGCGTTGACGATCAAGAAACTGCTCCATGGCAGGGTGAGCCTTACCAAACAGGGATATTTCCAGCTCACGTTGAGGTTTCATCTGCCAGAGCCGAGAAGTTTTTCTGTGGCAATGATCAATGAAGCCGCTGAGGCTGCCGAGGCCATCTGCCGTTATTTACGTGAAAACTAATTTGTTGAAAAATATTTAATCATAAAAATATGAGTTGTTTTCTTATCACATATCAGGATGGCCATAAGGTGGCGCGTCCCGTCACCTCGAGAGAGGAATACCTCGCCCTGCGAGACAGTAAAGAGCAAATACAGAACCTCGCCAAGGCGCGCCGGGGCAACGATGCCGCCAAGCGCCGACTCGTACAGATGAACTATAGTTGTATGCCCAATGCCGACGGCACGCTGAAGGGGGCAAAACAAATGACCACCACCGTGGGAATGGATGTGGACGGACTGAAACCCGAACAACTGGACGACATCGCCGCTAAGATTATCGCCAAAAAACAGTCCCTCGGACTGCTCATGCTCGAGAAGAGCGCACGTCTGCATGGCTTCCATTTGGTGTTCCGCCGCCGACAGAATCTTTCGCAAGAGGAAAATCTGCGCTGGGCAAGTGAACTGCTCGGGGTGGAATATGATAGTGGCGCAAAGGATATTACACGAATATTCTTTACAACAACAAAAGACGATCTGTTGTTCCTCGATGATGAACTGTTCTCCGTATCGCCCACACATGAGCCTGAGCAGAAGAAAGGGCAGCAGAAAGAGCAGCAGCAGGAGGAGCAACATGAAGCTTCCCCTCAGGGGGCTGCTTCGCCGTCGGCTCCCGCCGATGCCGAATACGACGAAGCCACCTATGCCGCCATCGTCCACGAACTCGAAAAACTGTTGGGCGGCGTGCCCATGCACGGCAGTCGCAACCAGTTTATCTTTACCATGGCGTGCAATCTGCGCTACATCTGCAATCACGACCCACAATGGGTGGCTAAGGTGCTGCCCGACTACGGAGAAAACAGGGAAAAATGGTACAACTCTATCAAGAGTGCCTGCAACAGAAGTATGACGATACACATGCCGAAGGTGATGAAGCGAGCCATAGAGCGCGTGAAGATGGCACAGGCGAAACCCTGCGACGATGCAGAGGGAACCGATGGAAGCGGCAACGGCAGTATTCCGCCGCGTATGCCCCAAACGTTGCCAGCCATGATTCGACTGCTCGTGTCGAAGACCCCCGACATCTACCAACCTGCCGTGGCGCATGCCGTGTTCCCCGCTTTGGCCACTCATCTGTGGCACACGAAATTCAGATATATCGACAATGTGGAGCACGAGGCTACGTTGATGTGTGTGCTGATGGCTGGCACCGGAGCTGGAAAAAGTTGCATCACGAAACCTATCGACTGCATCATGAAGGATGTGCGCGAACGTGACAAGATCAGTATGGAGAAGGAGCAGGAATGGAAAGATGAGATGAATACTAAGGGGGCTAACAAGGATAAGAAAAATCGCCCCGAGGGCATCGTCATCCAGGAGGTGGATGCTGACATGACCAACGCTGCCTTTGTGCTGAGGATGGCCGAGGCTGAAGATCATTTCCTCTATGTTCGCATGAACGAGATTGAGCAGTTCAATGCTCTGAAGGTGTCGGCACGAAGCGACAGTCATTTTCAGATTATGTGCTTAGCCTTCGACCCCGGCAACAGCTACGGACAGACGCGCGTGGGCGTGCAGAGTGTGAGCCGACGCGTGTGTATCCGGTTCAACTGGAACGCCTCTACCACCATCCGCAAGGGACAGCAGTATTTCAGTAAGGTGCTCACCGACGGCCCTATCAGCCGCATCAACTTCTGTACCATCCCCGAACAGGAAATAGGGGCTGACATGCCGATATATGGCACGTATGATGAGCAGTTTGATAAAAGGTTGAAACCCTATATCGACAACCTGAATGCTGCCCGTGGGGTGATAGAGTGCCCGCAGGCGTTTGCACTGGCCAAGAAACTGAAGGAAGAAAATGCCGACTTTGCCCGACTTTCGCAGAGTCGCACCTTCGAGAATCTTTCGTTCCGTGCCAACGTGATCGCTTATCTCAAGGCCATGGTTCTCTATGTGGCAAATGGCTGTAAATGGGAAAGGAGTTTCGAGGATTTCATCCGCTGGAGCGAGCGCTACGACCTTTGGTGCAAGATGCATTTCTTCGGTGACGCCATCGACAATGCCAACGGTGAGGTGCAGGTGAATAAACGCGGACCGCGCAACCTGCTGGAGGAATTGCCCGACACATTTTCCTATGATGATGTCGTGGAGGTAAGAAGGCAACAGAATCTTTCGGCCGACAAAACAAGATATATGTTGAACAATTGGAAAACTCGTGGGTATATTGTGAGAGACCCTAAAGGTCAAAAAGATGTATGGGTCAAGTGTAAGGGCAAAACTCATCGTAATCAGTAATCAGTTAATCAATTAATCAGTTTAATCAAATTAATTATGGAAAAGCAAATCAATATCATCCTCCAAAGAGTTCGTAGCACACGCTACGGGCTCGACGGAGAACTCTTCATAAACAATATAAAAATCTGTGATACCGTAGAAAACACCGCTTATTGCTTGGATGAAGGCGAATATAAGATTGAGTTGAAGAAATGTAAACATCATCTGCGTCACATGCCTGTGATCATGATCAAGCGTCAGCCGGTGTGTGAGGATTGTGTGCTCGCGAAGATGAAGAGTGGTAATATGCCGATGCCGTGTCGGTGTCCTCAGATCACCACAGGCAACGGAATGTGCGGTCATAGAGACGGCGCCATCATCGTGGGCGAAGCCGTCTGCCATGGGGTGGTCATCCACTCGCGTGCCGCCTTCGACAGTGTTTACGGACAAATCATAAATTATGTGCGGAGAGAGCAGAAGGTGGTGCTCACGATAAAGTAAACGAAAAGTAAAACAATATAAAAGTTGGAATCATGAACATAGATATCTATCGTATTGCGTTGCGCTCGGATTATACCATTGGCAGACTGTATATCAATGGTATATATCTCTGCGACACTTTGGAGTTGCCGGAGAATAATAATGCTCTGGGCAAACCTTGTATCCCCCGTGGCATTTATGCCGTCCACCTCACGATGTCGCCCCGTTTCCACAGGGTATTGCCTCTGCTGCTGAATGTTCCCGGCTATGAGGGTATCCGTATCCATCCGGGCAACACGGTGAAGGATACGAAGGGCTGCATCCTTGTAGGGTGGAATATGGAGAGGGGGCGGCTCGACGACAGTAAAATTGCAATGGGGATGTTGATGCGGAATCTAAATAACGCAAACAATAAAGGCGAAGCTATCAGGCTTCGCCTCCTTTTTTTGTTGGCACCTCCTCCACGGGACTTTTCTTGATATAAATCAGGAAAAAGCAGAAAATTGCACTAAAAACGAGATTTTTCTTGCTGTGTTCGCGCACAATGCGTACCTTTGCAGCAGTTAAAGGATAATAAAGATAAAAAGATTGTTTAATGAGCCATGAGGCTCTAAATTAGGAAAGGAAACAAATTATGATGACATTAATGATTGTATTAGCAGTTGTTGTAGCAGTAAGTGCAAACGTAGTAAACGTTAACAACAAAATGTCTTTGGGTAAGTAAGCCCTTTGCTTTGAGTAATAAATAATTTATCTATATAGTAATAGGGAGTGACATCTTTGGGGATGCCACTTTTTTTGTGCCTATACGTGAACAGGATTTCTATCTATTTGTGGGCATCAAAGCGCAGACCGATGTTCAAGTTGAAGTTGGTCGGATGCTTCTTGTAGATGTTGTCCACATCGCTCCCATTGTTCAGATAGCGACTGATGCCCGGTTCGATATAGAGGCTCATGATGTCGGAAATCTTATATTCGATGCCGGCGGCAATATTCAACGAAAACTGTGGACGATGTTCTTTCACGTCTTCACTGATGCTCTTTCCTTCTGTCAAAATATTTAGTGTCTTTTTGCCGCTTACCAATCTTTCCACTTCGCCGCCCGCCGTTAGATAAGCGCGCACATTCCTGTTCTCCCAAAGTCGATAACCGGCAGCCAATGGGATGCCGATATAGTGTAGACTTTGGTTCGTCTTGTAGGTGTAAGAATTAAAGCTCTCTGATGATAGATAACTATAAGTAATTCCCGTCTGCAAACTCCATCTGTTTGCGAAATCATATCTTGCGGAAATGCCCAACTTCACAGGTTGATGGTAATGGGTGTTCTCGACATTGTTTTGTGCCAACAGAAACGAAGGTTCCATGAGGTCGTGCTTTTGCTTGTCTTCCGTATCATTCATCGGCGAAAAAGCAAAAGTCTCCATGTCCGCCCATGCCCCTTGTTGCTGGTTGCCTGCCGCAGAACTCATGAAGCTCACTCCCAAAGTCAACCCGCTGTTTTTGGAGCGATGGGCGGAGGCGAATAGGGGATGAGCGATGGCATCTCTTTCCCCGCTGATGTGGGCGGTATGCTCCACCTTGTGCTCGTCCTGTTGCGGCGCGTCAACGATAGTGTCTTCGGCGATGGCGGAAACTTCTTCCATAGGCATATCAGAATCGATAAGACGATGCTGCGCTTCACGATGTAAAGTTTTAGCCGAAGGATGCTCTTGAGCCAAAAGCGGGGTAGTGACTTGTATAATATTTTCATCAGAATAAGTCTTGTTGCTCGTAAACACGTGAGCCCTTTGCGGAGCATATTTCTCACGATCCGGAATCATGTGCCATGCCATCAAGGTGAGAGCGGCTATGGAAGCCACGGCAGCAAAGCGTTTCAGCCAAACCGTCTGATGGTTTTCGGGAGAAACAGGCAACGAGTGAATTCCCCGAACAGCCATCTCCCTCTTGATGTCGCCGAGCAAACCTCTAGGAGCCTTCTTCTCATAATGCCCCATCCGGTCGTGTAAATCATTCATCCATTGTTGTTTCATATCCTATTGATTTTATTTTGATATTCCTTGATCATTCTCGCCAACATCTGTTTGGCCTTGTATAGCTGTGAAGCCGAGGTGTCCGGTTGGATGCCCAGTCTACCGGCTATCTCCTTATGGCTGAGTCCGTCGATGACATATAGGTTGAATACCGTTCGATAACCCGGGGGCAACGAAGCGATGAACGAAGCCAGCGTGTCGGTATCAATCAGACCAGTATCGGGCGGAACATCATCTACCAGCATGTTGTTTGCCATGTCAGGCTCTTCCAAATCCAGTCGCTTGACATCCAGCGCATGAGAATTTCTGAGAAACATCAATGATTCGTTGATGACGATGCGCCTGAGCCAAGCCTTCAGCGACCCCTTGCCGCGATATCTGAAAGCATGAATCTGGGTGAAAATCTTGATGAATGACTCTTGCAGAATGTCTTTGACGTTGTCATCATCGGCGACATAGCGAAAGCACACACCCGAGAGATAATCAGCGTATTCGGTATACAATCTATCCATTGCCGTGGCATCACCACGTCGGAATAGTTGTATCAATCGCTGTTCTCTATTTTCGCCTAGAATATTCATATTCACATTATTTAAATACAAAAGTATGCTAAAACTTGCCTACATTCCTATCTATTAACATCGTTTAACGTCTTTGTAAGCAAGAATTTCCTTACATTTGCATTTCGTAGATGTAAGTGATTACAAAATAAATTAATTCAATATATAACAAAAGATGAAACGATTTAAAATCTCAACCTTAGTGATGTGTTGTTTAGCAGCCATGAGTTTGACATTAGCCTCTTGCGATACAGACAATGATGGCTACAAGTCTTTGACCAAAGAAGAAGTGAAAGCTGCCTTTAACACGGTGAAAGGTGACTATGTAGGTAAACTTATCTACGAAGCTCCCAATGTGATGAATACAAATGATAATACGGATACGACGGCTGTAAGTTGGTCGATCAATACCGATAGCACCTTGCATGTCAAGAGTTTCCCTATCGCTACAATCGCTTATGGCGTAAAAACGAATACGGATGAAGCTAAGGCTTTCAAACTGGCTCTCGAGAAGCAGCCTTCTGTCGACATCGATTGTAAAATCGGCTTCGTTACCTTGTCTCCGATACAGTTTATCATCAATCCTTCTACCGTCACCCTCTCAATGAACTGGAGCGGTAAGGATCACAAGGTACAGATTCCGTTTATGATCAATTATGCGAGGTCTTTCGGGCAGTATAATTCTAATAAGAATATATTAAATATGCAGATTGCCGCTGCCGCTATCTATGTGGACGGGCAACCAACTTCTCTTTTAGACGGAAAATTCTATTTGTTTGAGTCAACAAGTTATGCTTTTCATTAATATAAAGGATATTTGATGATAGAAATGTGCTGTTCGGGGGGCTTCCTGAGCAGCACATTTTTTTGTTCAATGCTAAGAAGTAATCGTATGTATATATATAATAATGTGAAAAAGACAAAATATGTATTTTATCACAATAAATATTACTAAAACTACTTTTTTCTACAAATTTTCTATCAATTTGTTTGTGGTTTAAAATAAAAACTTTATATTTGCAATCGTAAACAAGATAAATCAATAAGAAAACGAAAGAATTATGAATTTTACTATTTCTACATCATGGTGGTGGCAGAGCTCGAGATTGAATAAGTCGTGAGTCCGAACAGCCTATGTGGATAAAATATAATATATGAGAGATTTTAATAAAGGCCTGTCGTTCTTGCGATAGGCCTTTTTTCTTATCGGAATTTACAAAACTGAAGTAACAACATAAAACATATTAAAATCAGAAGATTATGAACGTAATTGAGATTTTTAACCAACTATTGAATCATGAAGAATTAACTCGCGAACAGACCTCTGACCTTCTCATCGCGATAACAAAGGGTGAACTGAATGATGCGGAAATTTCTGCCCTTCTTACGGCTATTCAGATGCGTGGTATCACGGTCGACGAATTGTTGGGTTTCCGTGACGGCGTACTTGCAACAGGTGTTTCCGTTCCTCTCGATAGCGACAGGTATATCGATGTCGTGGGAACCGGTGGCGACCGTAAGAATACTTTCAATATCTCTACAACGAGCTGTTTCGTGATCGCCGGAGCTGGTTATAAGGTGGCTAAACATGGCAATTATGCCGCTACATCGGTGAGTGGTGCGTCTAATGTGATCAAGAACCACGGCGTTGTCTTCACCGATGACATCGATAAGTTGAATCGTTGTCTCGCCGATGTGGGTATCGTGTATCTCCATGCCCAACTCTTCGCCAAGAGCTTCAAATTCGTTGGCCCTACTCGTAAAGCTCTTCCTTTCCCTACGTTCTTTAATCTTCTGGGCCCGATCATCAATCCTAGTAAGCCTCGTTGCCAGCTCCTCGGTACGGCCAATCTCGACCAGATGCGCCTCTATAACCAGGTGTTCCAGAAGTTGGGCATCGACTATGGCATCGTGAATAGTATCGATGGATATGATGAGATTTCTCTTACCGGAGATTTCAAGGTGACGACAAATCATTACGAGAAGGTGTTCCGTCCTTCCGACCTTGGCTTCGACATCGCCAAACCAGAAGAACTCAAGGGCGGTGCTACCGAGGAGGAAGCTGCCGAAATCTTTGATAACGTCCTTCAGAATAAGGCCCTCCCGGCACAGAAGAATATCGTGCTTGCCAATGCCGCTTTTGCCATCCAAGTGCTTGAGAAAGGGCAGAAGAGCATCGAGGAATGCGTAAACATAGCCCGAGAGAGCATCGATAGTGGAGCCGCATTTGCCACTTTCCGCAAATTCGTGGAATATAATAAGTAATCCGCCAAAGTTAGTAAGTCATGCAAGATATCTTAGAAGAAATCGTAGCCTACAAGCGACAGGAAATCACCGAACGCAAACAGTTTGTTCCTGAGCGCCAACTTTATCCCATGGTAGAGCGGATGCTTGCCGATGGGGTAGCGACTACCTCTATGCGCGAAGCTCTGATGAAATCGTCTACGGGTATTATCGCCGAATTCAAGCGCAAGTCGCCTTCCAAGGGATGGATTCATCGTGATGCCGTGCCCGACGAGGTGACGATGAAATATCAGCAGAACGGAGCGACGGCCCTCAGCATCCTTACCGATACTCATTTTTTTGGCGGCTATGATGAATATATTCAGCGCGCACGAGAGGCTGGCGTGACGATACCTATACTCTATAAGAATTTCGTTATCGACGAATATCAACTTTTCCAAGCTAAATATTGTGGCGCTTCGGCCGTCTTGTTGATAGCTGCCGACCTTACCGTTGAAGAATGCCGCCATCTGTTGCGTCTGGCACACGAATTGCAACTCGAAGTATTACTCGAGATGCATCATGAGCGCGATTTCGAGTATGCCGCCCTCGGCCCGGACATGTATGGCATCAACAACCGCAACCTAGGAAGTTTCGTTACCGATGTGCAGAATAGTTTCCGACTGGCTGAACAGTTGCCTGCCGATGTATGCAAGGTGAGCGAGAGCGGTATCAGCGACCCACAGACCGTGAAGATGTTACGGCAGAAGGGCTTCTCCGGATTCCTGATGGGCGAACGATTCATGAAAGAACAAGATCCGGGAGAAGCGCTCAAAGAGTTTGTTAGTAAGTTATAAGAATGATGTTATGAAAATCAAAGTTTGCGGTCTGCGTGAGCCTGAAAACATTCGCGCAATATCAGAGTTAGGCGTCGACTTCATCGGTTTTATCTTCTATCCCCGAAGTAGTCGATTCGTGAGTTCCGTATCAGTCGGTACGGGGTTGATGCCTGATGAGGGTACAATTCGTGAGGATTCCATGGACAGAGAAACTTTGACACATCAACAGCATATTCCTGCTAGAGTGGGCGTGTTCGTGGATGCTTCGGCTCAAGACATCATAGCACGTGCCGTCGCTTTCCAACTAGATTATATTCAGCTCCATGGCAACGAGACGCCTACCTTTATCGCCAATCTGAAACGTACGTTGAAACCCGAAACTCGTCAGAGAAGTAGTTCGGTACTTTATAAGAATGTGAAGATCATCAAGACCGTGAGCATAGAGAATGTAAGCGATCTCGACGCTTGTCGACAGTATGACCATGTGGCCGACTTGTTACTCTTCGATACGAAATGTGATACCAAGGGGGGAAGTGGCCGACAGTTTGATTGGAGCTTGCTCGCCCAATATCGTGGCGAAACCCCATTCCTTCTGAGTGGCGGAATCGGTCCCGAAGATGTGGAGGTCGTGAAGAATTTCCATCATCCTCGATGCGTTGGCGTAGACGTGAATAGTAAGTTTGAGATTTCTCCTGCTCTTAAAGATGTAGAGAAGGTGAAAGCATTCTTTGATGCAATTCGCAGTTAATCAATAGGTTATGGGTGATGACTGGAGAATCGGATAACTCTGATTGGAGAATATTATAAATGTAAAAATACATAAATATAAAAATTGATAAATATATGAATAAGATTAATCAGCTCTTTGCAGACCATAAGGACAGCAAATTGCTTTCATTATATTTTTGTGCCGGGTGTCCAACCCTAGAAGGAACCGGTGACGTAATCAAGACGTTGGAGAACCGAGGTATCTCCATGATCGAGGTGGGCATGCCTTTTAGCGACCCATTGGCCGACGGCCCCGTTATCCAGAGTGCGGGTACGATAGCCCTAAAGAACGGAATGACACTCAAATTACTTCTCGCCCAACTCAAGGCCATCAAGGATGATGTAAACATTCCACTCATCATCATGGGATATCTGAATCCAATCATGCATTTCGGTATAGAGAAATTCTTCGCAGCCTGTGCCGACGCTGGTGTGAGCGGTACGATCATTCCCGATCTACCTTTTGCCGACTATCAGAAAGTGGTGAAACCCATTGCCAACCGATACGACATCCGCGTCATCATGATGATTACACCAGAAACGAGCGAAGAGCGCATCCGATTCATCGACGACAATACCGATGGATTCATCTACATGGTAAGTTCGGCAAGTGTTACGGGAGCACAGAGCAATTTCGATGATGCCAAACAAGCCTATTTCAATAAGGTGAATGCCATGAAACTACGCAACCCTCGTATGATCGGTTTCGGTATTAGTAACAAACAAACCCTAGAAAGTGCGCAGAATAATGCCGCCGGAGCCATCATCGGTTCTAAATTCGTAAGTTTATTGAATGAAACAAAGGATGCCGACAAGGCCATAACGGCCCTTTTCGACGCCTTGGAGAAATAAAGGAATAATAGTATATAGAAAGATATAAAACATGAAATATAGTGTAGACAAAAACGGATTTTTCGGAAGATACGGAGGAGCTTATGTTCCCGAGATATTATATAAATGTGTCACAGATTTACAACAGGCCTATCTGCCCATCATCGAAAGTGAGGATTTCCAAAAAGAATATGCCCAGTTGTTGCGTGACTATGTCGGCCGCCCTTCTCCTCTTTATTATGCCAAACGTATGAGCGAACGATATGGCTGTCAGCTGTATCTGAAGCGCGAAGATTTGAACCATACGGGCGCTCATAAAATCAATAATACCGTAGGTCAGATTCTGATGGCCAAGAAGATGGGTAAGACTCGCATCATCGCCGAAACCGGAGCCGGACAGCATGGCGTGGCTACGGCAACCGTATGCGCCTTGATGGACATGGAATGTGAAATCTTCATGGGAGCCACCGATGTGGAACGCCAGCATACGAATGTGGAACGTATGAAAATGTTGGGCGCTAAGGTTCATCCCGTACGTACCGGTAATATGACGTTGAGCGACGCTTGTAGCGAAGCCATTCGCGACTGGTGTTGCCATCCGGAAGATACCTTCTATATCGTGGGAAGTACGATGGGTCCACATCCATATCCTGACATCGTGGCCAAGATGCAGAGCATCATCAGCAAAGAGTTGAAAGGGCAACTTCAGGAGAAGATCGGTCGCGACTATCCCGACTATCTGATCGCCTGTGTGGGCGGAGGAAGTAATGCCGCCGGTACCATCTATCATTATATCGACGACGAACGCGTGAAGATCGTCCTTGCCGAAGCTGCCGGTCATGGCGTAGATACCGATTATACGGCTGCCACCATCCATTGTGGAACCGAAGGTATTATCCATGGCGCCCGTTCTCTTGTGATGCAAACCGATGACGGACAAATCAAAGAAGCCTTTACGATATCTGCCGGTCTCGACTATCCTGGTATTGGGCCGATGCATGCCGACCTGGCCGAGAAGGGACGTGAGCAAGTGCTCGCCATCACCGATGCCGAAGCCATCTATGCCGGTTATGAACTCACGCGAACCGAGGGTATCATCCCAGCCATCGAGAGCGCTCATGCCATCGCAGCCCTCAAGAAAATGAATTTCCAGAAGGACGATGTCGTCGTGCTTACCGTGAGCGGTCGTGGCGACAAGGATGTGGAAACCTATTTGAGTAACAAGAAAATGGCAAAGGAATATGGAGAGTTCTAAAGGAATGAAGACAAATCATAAATATCAGTATACCACGGCGATTAGCAAGATTCTTGCCGACCTATATACGCCTGTGAGCGTGTATATGCGCTTGCGTGACTTATATCCGCAGAGTGCCCTCATGGAAAGTTCTGATTATCATGGAACCGACAATAGTCGTTCGTTCATCGGTATCAACCCAATCGCTCAGATTGCTGTGGGACATGACAAGATCACAATGCAGTTCCCTGACCGTAGGGTGGAGGAACGTGAGGTGATACATCAGCGTAAAGGTGAGGCCAAAGATATTGTGGCACAAGCCATTAACGACTTCCTCGCTAGTTTTAAGGTACAAGGTGAGGGGGCAGACTTCTGTGGACTCTATGGGTATACCACCTTTAATGCCGTGAGATATTTTGAGGATATCGAAGTCAAAGATACCACAATGGCGAAGAATGACGCTCCCGACATCCTCTATATTCTTTATCGTGACCTCATCGTATTCGACCATTTCAATAACACGATCGAGTTTGTCACCCTCCTTGATCCTTCCGCTGATTCGCAGGAAGGCGAGGCACGCATCGAACAACTCTATCGTGCCATCAACCGTCAGAATGTGAAACCATACGATTTCCATCCGGTGGGCGAGAGTTTCAGCACGTTGACCGATGAGGAGCATAAGGCCAACATTCGTAAATGTGTGAAACATTGTCTGCGAGGTGATGTCTTCCAAATTGTTATCTCACGCCGTTTCTGTCAGAAATATGAGGGCGATGACTTCAAACTCTATCGTGCGTTGCGAAGTATCAATCCGAGTCCTTACCTTTTCTATTTCGATTTCGGTGGATTCCGTATCTTCGGTTCTTCGCCCGAAACCCACAACCGAATCGTTGACGAAACTGCCTTCATCGACCCGATAGCCGGTACCACTCGTCGAACGGGAAAGCCGGAGGAGGACAGAAAGAATGCCGAGTTCCTGCGTAACGACCCGAAGGAGAATGCCGAACATGTGATGCTTGTCGACTTGGCGCGTAACGACCTGTCTCGCAACTGTTCAGGCGTAAAGGTCGACTTCTATAAGGATATGCAATTCTATAGTCATGTGATTCATCTTGTGAGTAGAGTAAGTGGAAAGCTCGCCCCCGATGCCGACCATATTCGTGAGTTCATCGATACATTTCCAGCGGGAACCTTGAGCGGAGCCCCGAAGGTTCGAGCCATGCAGATCATTAGTGAACTGGAGCCTCACAACCGTGGCGCTTATGGCGGATGTATCGGTTTTCTCGGTTTCAACGGCGATTTGAATCAGGCCATCGTCATCCGCACTTTCATCTCGCGTAACGGTGAACTATGGTTCCAGGCGGGTAGTGGCATCGTGGCCAAGAGTAACGACGAATACGAACTGGAGGAGAGCAATAACAAGTTGGGTGCCTTGGTCAAGGCCATCCATATTGCGGAATCGCTCTGATAACATCGCATATTTATAAGAAAAATGCAAATTCTCGATGCAACGAGAATATTATTCAGAAAAGATATCGTACATTTGCATCTGTTTTTTGGATATGCAAGCGCGACTATAGAAAATAAAAACAAGAAATATGAAAATAGTAATCATTGATAATTACGACAGTTTTACATATAATCTGGTTCATCTTGTCAGAGAGCTAGGAGCCGAGGTAACGGTTTACCGCAACGACCAGTTCCAGTTGAATCAACTGGAGGTCTTTGATAAGATCATTCTTTCTCCGGGACCGGGCATTCCGAGTGAGGCAGGCCTTCTTCTTGATGTCATCAGCCATTATGCAGGCCGTATCCCGATGCTCGGCGTCTGTCTAGGTCATCAAGCCATTGGCGAAGTCTTCGGTGCCCATCTTACCAACCTTAGCAAGGTATATCATGGCGTCTCAACGCCGATCACACAGTATGGCAACGACGAAATCTTTGCCGGACTATCCCGACGTTTCGAGGTAGGCCGCTATCATAGTTGGGTCGTTGATAAGACCGACTTCCCCGATTGTCTTGAGATTACCGCCGAAAGCGATGACGGAAGTATCATGGCTCTGAAACATAAGAGCTACGACATTCGAGGCATCCAGTTTCATCCAGAAAGTATCCTCACCCCGAATGGACGACGGATACTTGAAAACTGGTTGAATATGTAAACGATATATACTAAAAAAGACGGCTCCCAAATACGGAAGTCGCCTTAATTTTAAACTTAATTATCGCAAATTGTTTGATATCACATCAAACTTTTTCTTATCAAATCTTGTCAAGCGCCTGTTTGATATCATCCAAAATATCATCCACATCCTCGATACCCACAGACAGACGAATCAAATCCGGAGCGATACCAGCCTCCTTAAGCTGCTCATCCGTGAGTTGGCGATGTGTATGACTGGCTGGATGAAGTACACATGTGCGGACATCAGCCACATGCGTCACGATGTTGATCATATCGAGAGAATCCATAAACTTGATTGCCGTGTCTCGATTACCCTTCAATCCGAAGGCGATGACGCCGCAAGTACCATTAGGCAGATATTTCTCAGCCTTAGCATGGTTCGGGTCGCTTGCCAATCCTGCAAAATGAACCCACGCCACCTTCTCGTTTTTCTCCAAGAATTCAGCCACCTTCTGCGCATTCTTACAATGTTGGGCCATACGGAGATGCAAACTCTGCAACCCTAAGTTGAGAATGAAAGAATTCATCGGCGCAGGAATAGAACCGAGGTCGCGCATCAACTGTGAGATAATCTTCGTGATGTATCCTATTTTGCCAAACTGCTTCGCATAGATGATGCCATGATAACTCTCGTCAGGCGTACAAAGGCCAGGGAATTTATCCGCATGTTCCATCCAGTCGAAGTTGCCACTGTCCACGACGACGCCACCGACCTGAGAAGCCGTACCGTCCATATATTTCGTTGTAGAGTGGGTTACGATGTCTGCGCCCCATTCAAAAGGACGACAGTTGATTGGCGTGGCAAAAGTATTGTCCACGATGAGTGGCACATTGTTGCGATGAGCGATGTGAGCGAATCTCTCGATGTCGAGAATCTGACATCCCGGGTTACTTATTGTCTCGCCGAACAAAGCTTTTGTGTTAGGGCGGAATGCAGCCTGAATTTCCTCATCACTAGCCTCCGGGCTCACGAAAGTGCACTCGATACCGAGTTTTTTGAGTGTTACGCCAAACAGATTATACGTGCCACCATAGATTTCGTTAGAAGCCACGATATGGTCGCCCGCCTCGCAGATGTTGAATACAGCATAGAAGTTGGCAGCCTGTCCACTCGATGTAAGAACAGCTCCGACGCCGCCCTCCAGTTGTGCGATCTTCTCAGCCACAGCATCATTTGTAGGATTCTGCAATCTACTATAGAAATAGCCCTCCTTCTTCAAGTCGAAGAGCATAGCCATCTCCTCAGAATTGTCATATTTAAAAGTAGTACTCTGAACGATAGGAACCTCAATAGGTTCGCCATTCTTAGGCTTATAGCCACCCTGTACGCATAGAGTCGCGGTTTTCAGTTTTTTCGTCATGTCACAATTTGATGGTTTATATTTATCGGCAAAGATACTAAAAATCATTGTTTTATAATCTTTTTGCACAAAAAAATGTACTTATAGTCAAAAATAAGACATATATGTTTACATATTTCACTAAAAAATATTATTTTTGCTTCGAAAATGATAATTTGTTTGTAACTCTTACCCAATAAGTATGTTTTTAGATGATAAAATGAAGAAAGTATTCATGCTGTTTATGCTGAATGTCATGGTCATGACGGTATGGGCGGGCCATCCTGCGAAGATGAACCTATGGCTTAATCAATTGTCGGATGAAGCAAAGCGACAAGATGCCACCAGAGCCAAAGGAACAAGCTCAGAGAAAGTCGGCGTCTTCACCCTTGTGCGTATGGCTAAAGGCGGTTCGGAGAATGCTATTACCAATCATGGCGGTTTCGTTGTGAGGCAACTCACAGGTGACCTAGTCATCGCTTTGCTCCCAGTAAATCAACTCGAAGCCATCGCCGTAGAACCGAGCATTCGTCGACTTTCAGCCAATTCGTTGGCCAAGGCCTTGATGGATAGCGTGCGATACAAGGTGAATGCTGATAAAGCATATATTCCAAGCGCAGCCACCCAGCAGACAGCTTTCACCGGAAAAGGCGTGGTCACAGGCGTGTGCGATTCAGGTTTTGACTTTACACATCCCATGTTCCAAGACGAGTTTGGCAACTCTCGTATCAAGTCTTTCTACGACCAAATCAAGCAGAGTTCCACAGCCAACTACTATGGTGTAGGTACCGTATATAACGATATTGAGCAAATCTTTGAACAAGGAGGTTCTTCCGATAAGAATTTAGAAGTCCATGGCTCCCATGTGTTGGGCATCATGGCCGGCTCACCATGTGACGGTCCACAACACAAAGGTTATAGCGGTATCGCTTATGAATCTGATATCGTGCCCGTATGTATCGATTTCGCATGCAATAATAGTAATAAGATCAATTATACTGGTTTTGATGCGTTCTCGTCGATTGCGGCTTCTGACGTGGAATACCTCTTGGCTAATCTCTATGTGATGGAGTATGCCGAGGCTCATAATCAGCCATGTGTCGTCAACAACAGTTGGGGTGGTCCGATGTCGTTTGATGAAGACGATGAAGACTATAACGATGCTTATGCCTCTATACAAGGGCCAGGGCGTATCGTCACATTTGCAGCCGGAAATAGCGGCGACCAGTATCTTTATCACAAGTGGACGGCCAACACACCAGACACCTTGGCATTTACGATGAGCCAGAATGCCGACTTTGGGTTTATTACTTTCCGCAGCAAGCGACCTTTTACCCTCACCCGACTGGTCGATACGTATAGAGAGGTTGGTGGTAAATTGAAGTCGAAGACGGATACCGTTCGTTATGATTTCTCAAAGGTGGACGCATCAAAAGATACTGTCTATTATACAGAGAAAACCTCTTTTATCTATAGTCGAAAAAACAAAGATCGATACTCTTTTTATGCCGAGATTATGAAGCGAGGCAATGAGTATATCATGGCTCTTGTAGATAATCGCGAAAGTGGTAAGATGGGAACAACTCATTATATAGCCCTCGAAGGCGATGATGATATTGAAGCTCTAGGTAGTGTTGACTGTATAACCTTTGTTCCTGATGACGATAACGACTCTAACAATGAAGAGCCAAAAGGTGCTTATCCATATTCGATATGTTCACCAGGTTGTTATAATTCCGTAATCTCTGTTGGCGCCATCAATACCCGCACATGGTTCAAGAATATTGATGGCTATGGCGTAAGTTATGATGGAAATATCAAAGAGACAGGAAAGTTGACCTACTGGTCATCTTGTGGCCCAAACCTATCGGGTGAGATCGTCCCTACGGTCGTGGCACCGGGTCATAACATCCTATCAGCTCTCAACCATTACGCAGAGAACACATATGAGGGTGATCTGATTGCTGATACCCTCCTTACCACTTCCAGCGTTTCCGATCAGCATTACAAGATGGCAGCTATGTCGGGTACATCTATGTCTACCCCAGTGGTATCGGGCATCATCGCCCTCTGGTTGCAAGCCAACCCTACACTTACCACAGCGCAAGTTAAGGACGTATTGGCCAAGACCAGTCGTCATACAAATGACGAAGAAGTATGGCCAAACAACGAATATGGCTATGGTGTTATCGACGCCTATGCTGGTCTGTTGGAAGTTCTCCAGTTGCCGAGCAAGATACAGGACATTTCCACCTCGCAACCTGCACAAACCAAGATAGCTATCTCTGATAAGACCCTTACCATCTCTACCGTAGAGGGTGCCGGTCCACTTCGTGTACGTATCTATAGCACCAACGGCGTCCTTGTTGGTGAGTTTACCACCGATCGTGCGCAGAGTACTTTCGACCTAGGGCATCTGCCTTCAGGCGTCTATGCCGTACAGGTCAATGGTAATAAGAAATCCGTAACGGGTTCTACGTTGATTCGTCTGTAGTTCCGTAATATTAATCACACATACAAGGGGGATGTCTTGATACATCCCCCTTTTCGTTTTTGGGAGGCTAAAGACAAACCAAAGAAAAAAACGAAATACGCTCGATCATGTATTCCGTTTTCTGTATATTAGGTTCTCACACCTATTTGCTTCTGTACTTTTTGTTCTTTTTAGGTAGAATGACAAGTCCTGTAATTAATACTATTAATATTAGAATTCCAGAAATGTTAACATAAACAGATGAAGACATACATTTTATCCAATTGATGAAGAAACGACCGACATGTATCTCTAGTGCAATATTCCATAACGGCATGCCTTGTTCTTTCAATATTCTAGGCGTTTTCTTAATCCCCTTAGAAACCCTCTTTCCTTCAAGATCTAAAGCACCTTTCCGTTTATCAAAGATAACAAGACGATTTTCACACAAGTCTTTGGAGAATCCCATGACAGCAATATTTTTCCCTATCTTTTTGACCTTATCACTTTCAGGATTGAAAATATAAGAACCTCGAAGGCTACCGATAATCCATCGGGTACTATCAATAGGTTCAAAAACATGAATTCCCATATTCGTTAATTTCAGATTCCTTCCCATTTTTGTAACAGTACCGTCTAGATGATTTAGCCAGAACATCTCCTTCTGGGTGATAAGCATCCATCTCTTAGTATGAGAATTCCATCTAATAGCTTTCAGGCCATCGATATGGTTGACATGAGAATCATAAGTTATCTTTTTTAGTATACCGGAGAGTGGGTCGCGTAAACATATACCCGTAACAGTTATTCCAATGGTAAAAACAATAAGCCAATATCCAAGTATGTTATGACATTTCATGGCTATCTTTGCTTTTTTCTTGTAGAATGTAAATATAGCACCTGTAATTGTGAGAATAAGCAAAGTGATAGCAATACCGTCTACAAAGAGAATGCCGGGAAGGCCGAATAGTTCTCCCGAGTGTAAACTCATGATGGTATGAAATATATTCTTTTTGTGCGTTTTCCCTTTGATATAATGAGGCGTGAAATGTTTAAAAGGAGCAACACTTGTAAGTATTGCTTGATTTGTCACGACGACAAGAGTATCCTCCTTTATTGTTATGTCTTGAATAGGACGTTCAAATTGTTTTTTCCATCCCTTTTTCCATAAGTATAATGCCCATGGAGAAGCTGTCCACAATTGTCCTTTTGAATCTTGTACTACAGCAATAATATTTCTATTGTCAGCCCCTTCGGGTATACCATTCATCATAGGGCGGAATTTAGAGAAACTAGAATCCGTTGACCAAATTCCTGCATTTCCCCAAATGATAAGATGATGGTTATCCAAGGCTTTAGTGCCTCGGATAATCCCATTATTATAATTCTCAATATGATAACTCTTCGGTAATGATTCGCGACAGATGTCTATTCCGGCGATAGCCTTACGATGGTTAAGGATGATACCCGTTATACTGAAAAATAATATTATTATTCCAATGATGAGCCCCAACCACTTATGACTCTTTCTCAGAAATCGTTTCATCTTAGTTAAATTTTACTTTGACTCCAAAGACGACAGCTGTACCAGGATTATAGTTGGCATAACGTCTATTAGTCCAATCTATACGCCTATCTACTTGATTGAAGATGTTATCAATACCAAGGCTTGGTTCTATCTGAAGATACTTTGTTATGACGAAGTTATGACTCGTATTCAGATTCCACATTCCATATCCCGGGGCATTCTCGTAAACAGGATAGTAAGTTTTGCTTTGTAGGCGCCCGTTTATATTTATATTCATGGTATATTTATTCCACCATGTATGATTATAGTTTGCGGCTATAGTCAAAGTGTTCTTTACTGTACGTTCCAAAGGTATCCATGTACCATTAGTTTTTGTTTTTGCATGGGTATAAGCATAATTAGCTGTAAGAGTAAATCCATTAAACGGATAAACATTTGCATTAACGTTAAAGCCACGTATCAAACCCTTGTCGCTATTTATATAGCGATTATAAGTCTTTAGATTCTTGAAAGAACTTTCTGTGATATCATTAGGGAATTCCTTGATAAGTTTCTTCTTCATATCATCATCAATGTCTACAACATCCTTGACGATCATATCATTTACTGCATTAATATATCCGGTAATATCTATTGAGAAGATATGGTTTCCATACTCTATCGAGAGATTGGTATAGTTACTACTCTCCGGAGTTAAGTCTTTGTTTCCTATGGTTACCACAGGTTTTCCTCTCATATTACTTTTATAGTAATGATAATAGAGTTCATCGAGTCCAGGAGCACGGAATCCCATCGCATAGTTGGCACGAAATCTAAGGTTTCCGAGTTTATAGAGTACAGAAACCTTGGGAGTGAAATGATTACCGAAAGCTTCATTATAATCATATCGTGCTCCTAATGTTGTTGTGAGATTATTCCATATCCTTGTATCGTGTTGAACATATCCCGAGATGTTGTATACATGTTTGTTGATATCTCCGGATGTCGTGTTCATGAAGTCATTCTTCCATTCGGTACCAAAGATAGTGGTACTTCCTGTATAGAAGTTGTTAATACTTTTCAGTTCTAGATCATAAAGTTTTTGCTTCTTGCTTTGTGTGTAGTCTCCTATATGATTCGTTATCTTTCCCTTTTTGATTACATTTGTATCATATTCATCACCATAACGGAAGTTATGACTAAGAAAATTCAACTGTAAAAGATGATTTGTATCGAAATTATACTTGGCACCGGCAGACCACCTAGAGGTCTTGAATCTTAATTCATAGTCATATCCGCTAAGCCATCCTTCACGTTTTTGTGGGCGGTCTGTTTTCTTATAGTTATGACTACCTTCTGCATAGAACATTATTCTTTTCGAAGGATGGAATTCCAAACGCTGGTTGATCATGTTTTGATTGAAACCTACAACAAGGGGTTGCAGACTAAGACTTGTCTCTCCTTCAGGAGAATTACCGGTGTATTCATACAAATTATTTCGCCAACTGTTCAACTCATTGTGAGAGAAAGAAGTATAGCTGTCTATCCAACGACTATGGATGTTGAGATTTACGTTCTGGGTGAGAGCGCCTTTGGCTCCGATATGAGTATCCGATGTGGCACTTATCATATCTTCTTTAGGTTGACTTGTAATGATATTGATGACGCCACCGATAGCATCACTTCCATATAGAGCCGAAGCAGCACCATCCAATACTTCTATACGCTTGATCTGTCCCATGTTAATTTGGTTCAGGTCTACATTACCGGCGATATCTCCTATCACCTTCTGTCCATTTATCAAGATCAATATATATTTATTTCCTAAACCATTTAATCGGATATAACTTCCCATCGATGATGGCGCAAACTGAACATTTGGCAGCATCCTTGTCAGAGCATTCTGAAAGTCGGTAATTCCACTTTTTGCGATATCCGTAGCTGTCATAACATGAACGGGGGTTGTCGAATTCTTCTTGAGTTCATGATGTCCGTTACCTGTTATTACAACTTGTTCCAGTTGGTGGATACCACCAAGACTTGTTGTGTCTTGCTTGTTTTCCTGTAATGCCATAGCATTTACACTACCTGTACATAATGCGAGAGCTACTGTGTAATAAAATTTCTTCGTTTCCATGAAGTTTTTCTTTAATATGTTAGGTTATCTATTTCTTTCTCTATATTTCCGATGATACGTTGTTGAACCTCTGTTAATTCGAGTAAACCTTCTTGTGCAACAGTCACCTTATATCCTTCTTTCTCCAATTCACTTTTCCATGTACCATTAATATCTTGTAGAGCGTGATTTCCTGCAATTAGGAGTAATGGGAAAAGTATTACTTTCTGTGCTTTCCTCTTTTTCAGAATCTGCTTGATTGCATTAAGATCCGGATACCCTTCAATGGTTCCCACGTGGAAGTTTTCCTTGCCTTCTTGTTGCATGATATAATCCACGAGAGCATATGTTGCATTAGCAGAATCATCAGAACCATGTCCTACCAAAACGATTTCTGTATCATGGTCTGCCTTGATGTGTTGACTTAGAACATTGGCCAACCATTTACAATCATCACTATTGTATAGTAGAGGTTTTGTCATGGAGATACTGTCGAGATTGATCTTTGATTCTCTTACAGCATCCTTCAACTTGTCGGTCATCACGCCATCCAATAATTGTACATTTGCTATGACGATAGGTTGCTTTCTGCTTCGCAAATTCTGTAAAGCTTCTCCTATGCTCTGTTTCTTGATTCCCCGTTTCTTTAGAGCCTTAATGACCATATCCGATGTGTAAGCCTCCGCGCATTTCAGATTGTTGAATCGTTGTGCCACAATCTGATTCAGTTTGTCTATGTTATTCTCTCGTGCGGCATCATTGGCTGTACCATAATACGACATAAGGACAGACTGGGCTCTTGTTGATAACATGATTAAAAACAATCCTGTAAATAAAACTAATACTCTTCTCATTTTTTTGGACGCAAAGGTAAAACTTTCGTCAGGGATGTACAATACCTAAAATTTATGATTTTTACAACTCTCCTTTCAGAGGATACCTCAAGAGTTTCAGAATATGATAATATCGTTTTTTAATAGCACGATTTCGATAATAATTATATTTTTTACACTTATTTTCTTCCTGTTCTATGTTTTTTTATTACCTTTGCCGCAAAAGAGAATAATAATAAGAGAGTTTCTCACTTTAATTATCACACATGAAAACCTATAAAATCTATTTAACCTTGATGTTACTTTTGGGCTGTATGACGACATATGGCCGGAGCATCAATAAAAATTCGTTGAAATCTTCTGCTGTTACCCGTCAGATCGGTGACGTGAAGGTTTCTATTCAGTTCTATTCTCCGTCTATTGTGAGAATCGTGAAATATCCAGCCTCTGATGCTTGTCCACAGAAGAAAAGTTATTCTGTGATCATGAAACGGGAGGCGGTACGTGTTACCGGTAATGAGTCTAACGGTTGTCTTACGCTGGCGTCATCCCAAATGCGTGTGGCACTAGACCTGAAGACGGGACGAGTAAACTATTCTACCGCAGAAGGAAAACCGTTGATGCAGGAATCTCGTTTCACCTTTGAACGCCGCCAAGGTGATAAAGATGCGGGAAAATATAAAGTCAGTCAGACTTGGCAGATTGCTAAGGACGAGAATATCTTTGGCTTGGGACAACTCCGTGATACGCTTATGGTTCAACGTAATCGCCATGCTGACATCTGGAATGGTAATACTTATACTTCTATCCCTTACATCACTAGTGAACGTGGATGGGGCCTCTATTGGGACAATTCGGGTAGAAGTTATTATGAAGATAATGCTCAGGGAACAACTTTTACTTCTGAGGTCGGTCTCTGTAGCGATTATTATTTTATCTATCGGGATGGTACACAGGATGGCGTCATCGCTTCTATCCGTGACCTTACCGGTCAGGCTACGATGTTCCCGCTTTGGACTATGGGATATTGGCAATGTCGTGAACGCTATAAGACCAGCGATGAGTTGGCTACCGTACTCGATAAATATCGAGAACTGCAGATACCGCTCGATGGTATCGTTCAGGATTGGCAATATTGGGGATGTGACAGCAACTGGAATGCCATGCGCTTTATGAATCCCTATTATATTAATAAGGTGGGCGACCCAGCATGGGATAAATATCTCCCTGGTGATATGCGCAAGATGAAACCTCGGCAGCCTCGTATCAAGTCGCCTGACGAGATGGTTAGATATGTTCATCAGAATCATGCGCATCTGATGATCAGTATATGGCCTGACTTTGGGCCTTGGACGCAACCTTATGCTGATCTCAAGGCTGTCAACGCGTTGCTGCCTTTCGATACATGGCCTCGTAATAATGGTGTTCTCGTGTACGATGTGTTCAATCCTAAGGCTCGCGATATCTATTGGAAACATCTTACCAACCTCTACAAGATGGGCTTTGACGCGTGGTGGACAGATTCTTCTGAACCTGATCATTTCGAGAAACCTGGTGATGATGATTATCTTACCTTCGATGGCACTTGGCGGAGCGTGAAGAATGCTTTCCCTATCGTGCATAACCGGGGTATCTATGAGCATCAGCGTGCGATGAAGGACAACGTGAAGCGCTCGGTACAGATGACTCGTAGTGGTGCTTTCGGCATTCAGCATTATGGCACTTTCTCTTGGAGTGGAGATATCTTGGCCTCTTGGCAGGAGATGAAGAAACAAATTCCGTCCGGGCTCAACTATTCGCTTTGTGGCATTCCTTTCTGGAATACTGACCTTGGAGGTTTCTTCTATTGGGAGTTTGAACAGAATCCGAAGAATCCGGCCATCCAGGAATTGCAGACGCGCTGGATGGAGTGGGGCGCCTTTATGCCTTTGATGCGCAACCATTGTTCTTCGCCGATGGTGAGCGAGCTCTATCTCTTCGGCCAGGAAGGCGATTGGGCTTATGATGCGATCAAGAAGTTCATCCAGTTGCGTTATCGTCTGTTGCCTTACATCTATAGTAATGCCGGAGCTTGTACGCAACATGGCAATACGATGATGCGTGCGCTTGTGATGGACTATGCCAACGATAGTAATGCCGTGGCGCGTAATGATGAGTATATGTTTGGACGTAATCTCCTGGTAAAACCTGTTACCGACCCGATGTATACTTATAAGGATCAGCAGAAACGGGGACATCTCATCTTCCCTGATGTCAAAAAGGCCGCTGCTCCTACCGATGTATATTTGCCTGCCGGAAATGATTGGTTCGACTTCTGGACGGGAGCTCGCCATGCCGGCGGTTCTACGATTCAGCGTCTTTGTCCGATAGATATCATCCCTGTTTTCGTGAAGGCGGGCTCTATCCTCCCTTGGGGACCAGCTGTACAGTATTCTTCGGAGAAACCTTGGGATAACTTGGAGATTCGTGTCTATCCGGGGGCTGATGGAACTTTTACGCTTTACGAGGACGAGGGCGATAACTATAATTATGAGAAGGGAGCTTTCACGGAGATTCCTTTTGCATGGAATGAGTCGAAGCGTGAACTTACCATCGGAACTCGACGCGGTCATTATCGTGGTATGATCAAGAATCGCCAGTTCCGTGTTGTCGTCATTGGTGAATCGGGCGAACATACGGTGAAATATAATGGTAAATCGGTCAAGGTTCAATTGTAAATGTTACATTAAAGATAGAAATTAAGCCCTTGTGGCGATATGAAAATATATGGATAAAAATATTAAGACTTTGGCGGCAGTATCGTTTCTTGTCGCTCTACCGGAGATGAGTATGGCACAGAGCCAACTCTATCCACATCATTTCGACCTTAGTGAGGTTACCCTCCTCGACAGTCCCTATAAAAAGGCTATGGATTTGAATTTCCATACGCTTCTCTCTTATGATGTCGACCGATTGCTTACGCCATTCGTTCGCCAGTCGGGTCTCTCTTCTGGGGTATATGCAAATTGGGTGAAGGATCATCCTAACTTCCGCAACTGGGGTGGCGATGGCTTCGACCTTTCCGGTCATGTCGGAGGACATTATCTCTCTGCCCTTGCGCTGGGTTATGCCGCTTGCAAGGAACCGGGAATGAAAGCTCAACTGAAGCAACGTCTCGACTATATGATTCGTGTACTCAAGGATTGTCAGGATGCTTACGATCATGATACGACGGGAATGTATGGCTTCATTGGCGGTCAACCGATCAACGAGGCTTGGCAGGGTATGTTTCGTGGCGACCTCACACAATGGAATAAAATCAAATGGTGGGTTCCGTTCTATTGTGAACATAAGGTGCTGGCAGGTTTGCGTGATGCTTATCTTTATGCTGGTGACAAGACCGCTCTAGGGATGTTCCGCAAGTTGGCAGACTGGAGTCGTCACGTCGTGAATCGCCTTTCTGACGATCAGTTGCAGGCCGTTCTCGATATCGAGCATGGTGGCATCAACGAGAGCCTTGCCGATGCTTATGCGCTCTTCCATGATCCGGAATATCTCAAGGCTGCCCAGCGTTTCTCTCATCAGGTGATGGTCAAGGGGATGCAGAAGTTGAATCCATCGTTTCTCGACAATCGCCATGCTAACACTCAGGTGCCTAAATATATTGGTTTTAGCCGTATCGGAGAGGAACTCTCTATGGGTGAGGCATATTCTCGTGCTGCTCGTAACTTCTGGACCGATGTCACGCAGAATCGTACGGTTTGCATCGGCGGGAACAGTATCTCCGAGCATTTCTTGGCTGCCGCCAACGGCAATCGCTATATCGATAATTTGGAGGGCCCTGAGAGTTGCAATACCAACAACATGCTGAAACTATCAGAGATGTTGAGCGATGAAACCCATGACGCCCGTTATGCCGACTTCTACGAGTATGCGATGATGAATCACATCCTCTCCACACAAGACCCTCAGACGGGTGGCTATGTATATTTCACCACACTTCGTCCACAGGGTTATCGCATCTATTCCAAACCTAATGAAGGGATGTGGTGCTGTGTAGGTACGGGTATGGAGAACCATAGTAAATATGGACATTTCATCTATACTCATACGGGGAAGGATACGCTTTACGTGAACCTCTTTACGGCGAGTCGTTTGGTCGACAGGAAATTCTGCGTCACCCAGACTACGAATTATCCTTACACCCCGTCTACGACCCTGACCATCGATAAGTCGGGGCGTTATACCATCTCGATTCGTCATCCGTGGTGGACGACAAATGGCTATCGTGTTGGGGTAAACGGTCGTGAATATCCGGTAGCTTCACAGATCACGGAGGGCAGATCATCATACATTAGTATTACCCGGAAGTGGAAACGAGGCGACAGGGTCGTCGTAGACATTCCGATGAAGTTGCGCATGGAGGCCTGTCCAAACTATACCGACTATGTATCCTTTGAGTATGGACCGGTACTTTTGGGCGCACAGACCACCGCCATGGATGCCGACGATGCCCGAAAGACGGGCCTGGAAGTGGAGAAACTGCAAAACGAATATGCCGGTGACGGTCGTATGGATCATTCCCCAGGCGCTGTAGGCAAGGGCTTGAGCTTGATATCCGCTCCGATGCTCATCGGCAATCCGGAGGAAGCTCTCCGTCGCATCACACCGACGGATTCATCTCGTCTTACCTTCAGCATCGATGTTTCGCGTGATGATACATTGGCCGCGAATTACCATTGGAATCGACTTCTGCTGCGTCCGTTCTCTACGATTCATCATGCCCGCTACATGTGCTATTGGTATTGTCAGACGCCTCAGGGCTATGCACAGAGCGACATGGCACAGAATGAAGCTGCCCGCCAGGCCTTAGAGGCTCGAACCCTCGACTTCGTGGCCACGGGAGAGCAACAGAGCGAGGCTGGGCACGAATATCGATATAGTGACAATTCTCATTCTGGTTCTTTCCGCAACGAGTTTTATCGTGATGCCCCACAAGATGGTTTCATCCAGTATTCTCTTTTCAACAAGAGTTCACAGCGTGATGGCCTGTCCGTTCTCTGTCGCTTTACCACCATCGACGCTGGCAGAAAGGCCGAGCTAC
>Ga0256405_10003714_pt1 | contig 30790 bp, 29 predicted proteins | sample RumenRJG_02DNA_FD_189096 | JGI IMG/M metagenome (GOLD analysis project Ga0256405, IMG submission 189096) | Bovine rumen microbial communities from Lethbridge, Alberta, Canada - RJG_02 | ecosystem: Host-associated > Mammals > Digestive system > Stomach > Rumen | place: Canada: Alberta...
ACCAAGCCCCATATGAGGTAAAAGGATTTAGATTATTTGATAAGGTCCTATATCAAGGCAAAGTTTACTTTGTCTTTGGTAGAAGACAATCAGGTTACTTTGATATCAGAGATTTATCTGGTAACAAGGTCAACAAAGGGAGCATTAGCTTTAAGAAACTAAAACTCTTAGAGCGTGCTAAACATTATTTAGTAGAACGGAGGACGGCAATTCCTCCACGACCTACAGAGGTCGTGGTCTCCTTGCCTTAATAAGATGAATATCATTGATTTTATTAAAGAGAACATCGATAAAAAGATCGAACCAAATGAAGTTGTTAACAACCTACAAGGTCTACTTACTCGCCACACCGAGAGCTTTAAGTACCACTCAACTAAGATTAACAGCCAAGGCGATTGCAAGTACTCAGTTCGTCTAGCCGATCACGCATCAGCAAAAACTGCTGACAAGTGGGTAAACCTAGCTAAGTGCATGCGTACTTTAGTTAAGGATGATGTAGAGACTTCTTCAAAGTTTATGAAGGTTTTCCACGAGACCTTTAATGCCTACTTCTCTGACGTTTATCTAGATGATAAGGGCAACTTCACCCTATACATCACTGAAAAACCAGAAGTTGATTAACATCTTATAAGGTTAGTCGTAAAAGAATAATTATTTTTAAGACTAAAGTTAATAAAACGTGTTGATACGAGCTAATTTTTGCTAAAATCATTAGCAAATAAGGAATTAGATATGAAGATTAAAAAAATTATCACAACTTTAGCTTTTGCCACTGTTGTTCCTACGCTCGTATGTTCATGTGCATATCGTCAGGATTTAAATCAAGGTAACTATGTAGAGCAAGATCTTGTAAATCAGCTTTATCGCGGTTTAAACCAAGATCAAGTCCGTTACATTCTAGGTGCTCCTATGCTTATCGATCCATACGATGAGACCCGTTGGTACTACGTATGCTTTAAGCGCAAAGGCTGGCACGATCCTGAGATCCAAAATTTAGTCTTAATTTTCAATAACGATATCCTAGTTGATATCGCAGGTGACTTCAAAAAGCCTACAACTTTCAATGCAGGCATTGGCAATGCTCCTAAGAGCAACACTCTAGACTTTGAGCTACCTGAATAGTTAGACAATGTTTAACTTTAGACCACATTTAATTGTATTTTCCCTCATTTGTACAATTACTTGTGGTTTTTTATCATCTTGCTCACTTGAAGATGAAACAGTCGATAAGATAGTTATCAAAGCACCTCCTGTTGAACATTCAAAAGAAGAAGCAGAATTTCTAAAGCTAACCCGTGAGTGCACTATAGGCGATCTTCAAAAAGCTAATGATGCTGTATCTTTATATATCTCAACGCTTCCTAAAAACGATATTCCACCAAAAGCAAGATATTTAGATACCATGCCAAGCTTTAAGCCATATTTTTATCAAAAGGCCAATCTCACCATTGAATTTGATAAATGCCTACAAAAAGCAATATCCTCAGGTAACAAGGAATTTTCTGAGTTTTATATAACAAGAGCTTCAACTATTTCGAGAATGGCTCAGTATTTTTACTCAGTTGATGACAAAGAAAACGGTGCCTATTGGGTAATGCGTGGCTTAAATCTTTCAGGTTTAAAACAAGGCTATTATAGTCTTGGCAGAATTTTTATAAGAGATAATAAAACTAAAGAAATCGGTGCTCAAATGTTATCAGAGTCAGCAAAACTTGGTAACACTAACTCTAAAGAGCTCTTAACCGAAGCTTCCCTATTTAAAGACGTATTTACTCTTTTAGAAGAGGACGAAGACGAAGCTGAGAAATAGTTACAAGCCTTTTTAAATACTCCTTTCACAATTTACTTAACATAAACTTAACAAAGCACTCATTTCCATTTAACATATAACTGATAAACTCAGCTAATCTTAAGATCTATAAAGAAAAAATCAAATCTATGGGGCGTTTATGACAGACCTATCAAATAATTACATACCTAGAGAGCTTTCTTGGCTATCTTTTAATGGCCGTGTACTACAAGAAGCAGCTGATCCATCAGTTCCTTTAATCGAAAGAGTTCGTTTCTTAGGCATTTATTCAAGTAACCTAGACGAGTTCTTTAAGGTAAAGGTAGCAGAACTTAAGCGTCAAGTTATCATTAACAAAGCTAAAGACAAGGATAATGATGACACCGTACAGTTATTAAAGAATGTACAAAACGAAGCTACTCGCTATCAAAAGACTCTAAACCACATTTACAAAGAGCTTCTATCAGAGCTTGGTAATCAAAACATCTTCATGCGTGATAATCACAACATCAATGAAGAGCAGAAAAAGTGGGTGGTTAGATATTTCCAGCGTCACGTTTTAAAACACATCAATCCTGTAATTATTGATGCCGATACTGATCTAGTATCTTTCTTAAGAGATCAATTTACTTACCTATTAGTTGATATGACCTCAAAAGAAGGCGTTACCCACGCTTTAATTGAGATCCCAACTGATAAGGTACCTCGCTTTGTGAAGATCCCATCAGAAGGTGCGGATATCGTTAATTGGATGTTCCTAGACGATGTAATTCGTGTAGGTATGCACAAGATCTTCGAAGGTCTATTCAACTACGATAAGATTGAGGCTTACTCAATTAAGATGAACCGTGATGCAGAATATGACCTAAACGGTGATATCGATAGATCAGTTTTAGAGAACATGTCAGAGTCTTTAAAACAGCGTCTTAACGCAATGCCAGTTCGTTTCTCATATGATGCTAATATGCCTGAGGAAATGGTTCGCTTCATGGCAAAAGAGCTTAAGATGAGCTCAATTGACTCCATGATGGGCGGTAACCGCTACCACAACTTCAAGGATTTCCTATCCTTCCCTAACTTTGGTAGCTCACGTATGGAAAACCCATCCTTACCTGAGATTAAGTCAACTCAGTTTGATACCGCAATTACCCCATTTGATGCCATTGCTAAGAAGGATGTCTTAGTTTACTACCCATACTATTCATTCGATTACTTCACTGAGTTCCTACGTCATGCTTCATATGATCCAAAGGTAAGCTCAATTAAGATCAATATTTACCGTGTAGCCTCAAACAGCCGTGTTATCGACTCTTTAATGCATGCAGCTAACAACGGTAAGTCTGTAACTGTAGTAGTTGAGTTAAAGGCACGTTTTGACGAAGCTAACAACGTTAAGTGGGCATCACGTTTAACACAAGCTGGTGTTAAGGTTCTATTTGGTCTACCAACTCTTAAGATCCACTCCAAGCTATGCTTAATTACCCGTCATGAAGATGGTAAGGTAGTGCGCTATGCTCACGTAGGTACTGGTAACTTCAACGAAAAGACTGCAAGAATTTACACTGACTTTGCTTTATTTACCGCAAATCCTAAGGTAACTAAAGAAGTTGATGATGTCTTTACCTTCATTGAGTATCCATACACTCGCCCAGTATTTGAGAACTTATTAGTATCTCCTCTAAATGCTCGTGAGCGTATTACTTTCATGATTGACCGTGAAATTGAGAATGCTAAGCAAGGTCGTGAGGCTTCAATTCACTTTAAGGTTAACGCTTTAGTTGATGAGCCATTAGTAATGAAACTATATGAAGCGTCTCAAGCTGGCGTTAAGATCCGCGGCGTAGTTCGTGGCATGTGTTCACTACGTCCTGGCATTGATGGACTATCTGAGAACATCTACATTACCTCTATTGTTGATAGATTCTTAGAGCACCCTCGTGTCATGATCTTCCACAACGGCGGTGACGAGGAGATGTACATTAGCTCAGCTGACTGGATGCGTCGTAACCTAGACTTCCGTATTGAAGTAGGTTGCAGAATTCTTGACGAGGATTTACAAAAGCGCATCAAGGGCGTTCTAGAGCTTCAAGAAAATGATAATCGTAAGGCACGTATTATCGATGCAGATCAACGCAACGTCTACGTACAGTGCATCCCTGGTGAGCCTCAGATTAGAAGCCAGATTGCAATTCATGATTATCTACAAGAGCAAGAAGATCTAATAGCAGACGGCGAGAAAGAATAATAGCTTTAAGCTTTTATAATCTAATTAGTAGTAAGCCAGGATTTCTCCTGGCTTATTTGTTTTTATGATTTGTTTTGAGCGCTTGTAATGCCCTGTTTAGTGAAACTTAATACTGTCTTTTTCGGTAATTTCACGTAAGACTTTGCAAGGATTGCCCACATCAACCACGCCACTTGGGATATCATGAGTCACCACTGAGCCTGCGCCAATTACGGTGTTAGAGCCTATTGTTACACCTGGCAAGACTGTAACATTACCGCCAAACCACACGTTATCGCCTATGGTAATAGGCTTTGCCTTTTCAAGACCTGTGTTACGCTCGGTCGCAATAATTGGGTGAATTGAACAGTACAAAGCACAGTTTGGGCCAAAGAAACACCACTTACCGATAGTCACTTTAGCACTGTCCATAATGTACATGCGATGGTTAATGAAGGTGTGGTCGCCAATAGAGAGGTTGTAGCCATAGTCGCAGATAAAGCCATTTAGGATGGTGATTTCCTCACCAAAGTCAGCAATGAGCTCTTTTAAAAGCTTTTGCTGACCTTCAATATCACTTGGTCTTAAATTATTGTATTTAAAACAAGCCTCTTCTGCGACCATACGTTTTGCTTGTAGGTCTTGGTCAAAGTTAGCATCGTACCAAAGACCTTGCGCACATTTTCTGCTTCTGTCATATAAAGAAATTTTAAAAGGTACTTGCAAAACATTTTCAAATACGAACTTCTAAAATACGTATAATTATGATACAATATCAGTATATTCAGTTGATCGAAAAGGTATGTAGTTATGAATATAAACGAACTTTTTACTATCCAAAACACAATTAGCGTAGTACTTTTACTTTGCACCATTCTTTTAGTAATCAAACTTTTAAACACCAAATCAGAGCATGCTAAAGATAAAGAGCAAGCCATTGCCGATAAAACAAATCTTGAAGCTGCTAATCAGCTAATCAATTCACTTAATGCTAAAACTCAAAATCTTGAAGATCAGATAAGCTCCCTTCAAGAATCAAGAACCAAGCTTATAGCTGATAAAAATCAATTAAGCTTTGATAATGACAGACTTAATAAAGAGTCAGAGCAATTAAATGAAAGTATTGATAATTACTATGCACAGTTAAAGCAAATCAATGCAGAAAATGCAGAACTTCGTGCTACAGTTGAGGCTAATGAAAAGCTTAATGCCGAGTTAGAAAAGCGCTTTGAGGCTAATAACAATGAGCTCAAAGAGCAGATGAAGGTCATTGGTAACAGCTTAGTTAAAGCAGGTACTGAGGATTTAAACAAGTCTTCAAAAGAGAATCTTGCTAACTTAGTAAATCCTTTAAAAGAAGAATTAAATATCTTTAAGAAGTTCTTAGCAGATACTCAAGAGAATAATGCTAAAAGATCAGGTGAACTTCAAAAGGAAATTAAGCTTCTAGAAGAGTCTCACACCACCCTTTCAAAGCAAGCTGAGGATCTAACTAAAGCTCTACGCTCAGGTGGTAAATCACAGGGTATGTGGGGCGAGTTACAGCTAGAACGCATTTTAGAGGCCTCAGGTCTTAAAAATGGCGTTGAGTATGAACGTGAGGTCGCAGGTTCTCGTGCTTTAGGTGAAAATGGCCGTCCTGATGCAATTATCAGACTTCCACAAAACCATTGCGTAATCATTGATGCTAAGTGTTCACTTACTGCTTACACTAACTACATCAATGCTGAAACTGAAGAGCAAAAAGAGCAAGCTATGAAAGCTCACTTAGCTTCAATAAAATCTCACTTAGATGAGCTTATCAAGAAAGACTACAGCTCATACCAGACTTTAAATAGCCCAAGCTTTGTCTTCATGTTCGTACCAATTGATAGTGCTCTAACCGAAGCTCTACGCTACGATAGCTCACTTTACGATAATGCTGCTCGTAACAAGATTTACTTAGTGTCACCTTCATCAATACTACCAGCTCTTCGTGTAGTATCTAACCTTTGGATATTATCAGAGCAGACAGATAAGATGCGCGAGCTTGCAAGAATTGCACAGGCTATCTTTGAAAAGTTTAATAACATCACTGAGTCTTGTGATAGTGTATTTAACGCTGAAAAGAAACTAAATGATAGCTTAGAGCAGTTAAGAGGCAGACTCTTCACAGGTAAGGGTAACTTAAAGACCATGCTTGAGAAGTTTGATAAGAACGCTAAGCGTGAGTTTAAAGAAATCGATGGTCAGGTCATTGATAGACAAGAGCAGCAAACAGAGCTTTTAGATCAAGTAGAGATCATTGATAACTAAAGAATTCTAATCATTAATTTCCTCTCAAACATTAAGACCAGCACGAAGCTGGTCTTTTTTTTAATCTTTAAAGCTCAATTAAGCCTTCATGTAGTGAGTACCCTTAGCAATACCTAGAACACCTGATCTTACAACCTCTACAACTTCAGCTAACTTACATAAAGTTGAAATAAAGTTATCAGTATCAGCAGATGATCCTACATACTCTAAAGTAAAGATTTCAGCATTAACGTCAATTACCTTGGCATTAAAGATATCAGCTAAAGACTTAACCTCATCACGTACATTGCGATTTGGAGTATTAACCTTAACTAATACCATCTCACGCTCAATACCGCCTTCTGCCTCATCTAAAAGAGCTGATACACGATATACACAAACAAGCTTGTGTAATTGCTTGGTAATTTGCTCAGCTTCACTCTTATCACCAGAGGTTAAGATAGTACAACGAGATAAGGTCTCATCATCAGTAGGAGCTACAGTTAAGCTGTCGATGTTATAACCACGCTGAGAGAATAAACCTACAACACGTGATAAGGCACCAGCCTCATTCTCAATTAAAATGGAAATTACGTGTCTCATTTTTACTCCTCATCATTTAACATCATATCAATCATTGAACCATTAGCTCTTTGCCATGGCATAACCTTAGTATTAGTGTCAGTTACGATATCAACTAAGGTGAAGTTATCTTTATCTTGTAAAACTTCACGGATAGTTGACTCTAGCTTTGACTCATCAGTAATTCTAATACCCTTAAAGCCATAAGCCTCAACTAATTTCACAAAATCAGGGTTACCATCTAGGTTAGTACCTGAATAGCGCTGATCATAGAACACAGTTTGGAACTGACGAACCATACCTAGTACTGAGTTATCTAAGATAAATACCTTAACAGGTAAATTATACTTACGACAAACAGCTAGCTCTTGCATGTTCATCTGGAATGAGCCATCACCTGAAATACAGATAACACGTGCATCAGGTAGAGCAAATTGAGCACCAATAGCAGCTGGGAAGCCTAAGCCCATAGTACCTAAACCACCTGATGTAATAAAGTGGCGAGGTGTTTCAAACTTAAAGTACTGAGCTGTAAACATCTGATGCTGACCTACATCGGTAGTTACAAATGGATCAATACCTAGTTCATGACTTACGCGAGAGATAGTTTCAATTACCTCTTGAGGGCGAATTACACCATCTACTTTCTTATAGGCAAGGCAGTGCTTTTCTTTAAATTTAGCAATCTCATCCCACCAAGGCTTTAAGTCAGGCTGCTTTGAGCAGTCCATCTCATCTAAGCAAGATTTAATCTGACCTAAAATAGTCTTAGCATCACCTACAATAGGAATATCTGCCTGTACGGTCTTTGAAATAGAAGCAGGATCTACATCGATATGAATGATGGTAGCTTCAGGACAGAACTTTGAAACCTTGTTAGTTGCACGATCTGCAAAACGAGTACCAATAGCAAAGATCACATCAGAGTTGTGCATAGTCTCATTTACTTCATAAAGACCGTGCATACCTAGCATACCTAAGTACTGTGGATCAGATGCTGGGAATGATGAAATACCCATTAAGGTAGAAGCTACTGGAAGATTTAATCTCTTTGCTAGCTCATAAGCTTCTTTGCAAGCCTCACCTTGAACTACACCACCACCTAATAACATCACAGGTCTTTGAGCCTTTAATAACTCAGTGCAAGCACGCTTTACCTGTCCTTTGTGACCATAGATAGTTGGGTTATATGATCTAATCTTAACTTCTGTATTAGTATCATAATCAAAAAAGTAGTTACGGTTTTGGCAGTTTTTTGGAATATCAACTACAACTGGGCCTTTACGACCAGTTGAAGCAATATAAAAAGCCTTACGTAGGTTACGCGCGATATCCTCAGGCTTTTTACATAAGAAGCTGTACTTTACAACAGGACGGGTAACACCCATGGTATCAACTTCTTGGAAAGCATCAGTACCAATTAAATCAGTACTTACCTGACCTGTAATTAAAACTAAAGGAATTGAGTCACCATAAGCAGTAGCTAATGCAGTTACAGTATTAGTTGCACCAGGACCTGAGGTTACAATAGCAACACCAACCTCTCCTGTAGCACGAGCATAGCCATCAGCCATGTGGACTGCACCTTGCTCATGACGAGCTAAGGTATGATGTAATTTAGGTGAATCGTATAAAACGTTGTAAATATCAGTAACTGCAGCACCTGGGTAACCAAAAATGCGAGTTACACCAAGATCTTCTAATACTCTTACAACCTGTTGAGCGCCGTTTAATTGTTCCATATTCGTTATCTTTACAAAAAATTGTTAATAAAAGTTAAATTCTAAAAAAGCTACCTAGAGACACACGGACACTCGTAGCATTGAATTTAATAAGAGGTTGAAACTTTGTTTTTGCATATTAGCCTCCATTTATTAACAAATAACAACATTTTTGCACTATTTAAAGCATAGCACAGACATCATCGCGCGTGTTGATAAAAGGTGTGAGCTTAATTAACTTTTGCTTATAAAGCTCTAACAACTCATGAGCGCTATGTGACTTTCTATAATGAAGCTCCATTGGGCGCAATGGAATAACCTCATAGAAGTTAACTATTTTACCATTGTGCAGAGTAATACTTTGCTTTTCTTTTTCAACTTCACCAAAAGAAGCAAGCATGGCTCCAGTAAATGCGGTAAATTTACTAAAACCGCTTTCTTTTTCAAGGTAATAGCCAAAGCCAATTGGGTTAGTCTCAGCAATTAAAGCTTTAACAATCTCAATTAGCATATACACTTCAAAGCAGCTACTATCCCCTACTACAAAGCGATAGTCATTAGGTAGTGTCAGCGCAACCTCAATAGCCTCTTGATTATCTTTACCTGAAAGGCCAACCGAGAAGAGCATATTGTATGGGTACTTCTCACTAGGAGCTATCTGATAAAGCTTTACCTTATCAAAGGTACATAGTAAATGAGGCGCACCGAAGTTATTTTGTAAATAACCTAAAATCTCTTTTTCACTTTGTTCATCAATACCATCAAAGGAAGCTTGAGCTAGCAGTGCCCTTGAGTTATCAATCATAGTAGTGATATTTTTAAATAGGCTACTGTCAGTGATATCAGCATGCTTTAAAGCCTCTTCAAAACGAGTTAAAGCATCTGAGACTAAGCCTTGTTTAAAGAGGATATAGCCACGGTAGAATAAAAACTTAGCGCTGTTTTTACCATCTAAATTAAACTTATCTAGTAAGGTTAAAGCTTTATTAAATAAAGTAGTTGGATCGCCTGATTGATTTGCTACGTTAATGTAGGTTCTAACCAGTAACATCGTTAGATCAAAATCAAGCTCACTTTCTTCTAAAAGCGCAATTACATCAAAAAGCTGACCTGTTTTATATAGAGTATCAACCTTGTCTGTAAGCTCTTTTTTATATTTTAAAAACTCATCTTGCTGCATAGCTTGCCTAAAAACTAAAAAGCCTCGCTACTGCGAGGCTTAAAAACTCTAATTGCTTAAGAGTGTAATGAGTGCTCGCCTCTGAAAATACCGCACACACCAGAGCGCACGGTCTCCACGACTTCAGCTTGCTCAGCTACTGCCTTTAAGAATCTGTCGACCTCAAAAGAAGTATTTACAAACTGCAAAATGTAAAGCTCAGGGGTAATATCTACAATTTCTGCTTTGAAGATATCACATAAGGTCTTAATTTCCTCACGCTGAGTATGACCTACAGCTTGAACTTTAACAAATAAGATCTCGCGCTCAACGATACCACATGAATCATCTTGCTGAGAGCTTACTTTAATTACGTTTACAAGCTTGTGTAATTGCTTGGTGATCTTCTCAACTACAGTACCATCACCTTCAGTTAAAATAGTAATACGAGATAAAGTCTTATCTTCAGTTGGTGCTGCAGTGATGTTCTCAATGTTGTAACCACGCTGAGAGAATAAACCTACCACACGTGAGAGTGCACCTGATTCATTTTCTAGAAGAATAGAGATGATTTGACGCATGGACTAATCCTCATTTAAGAACATATCAGACATGCTACCACCCATTTGCTGCATAGGTAGTACCTTAGCATCGGTGTTACATACGATATCAACAATTACAAGTTTATCTTTCATTGAAAGAGCTTTCTTAACGCCAGCTTCAAGCTCACTTGGCTTTTCAATTCTCATACCCTCGTGGCCATAAGCTTTAGCTAGGGCTACAAAGTCAGGATTTGAATTTAAGTTAGTAGAGCTGATGTGTCCTTTGTAGAACATTCTCTGCCATTGACGAACCATACCTAAGGTGTGGTTATCTAAAATAAAGATCTTAACTGGGATACCAAACTCTAAGCAGGTTGATAACTCTTGAATGTTCATCTGGAATGATCCATCACCTGTAAAGAGCACTACTTCCTTATCAGGCTCACCTACTTTAGCGCCAACAGCTGCAGGGAATCCATAACCCATGGTACCTAAACCACCTGAAGTTAAGAAGTGACGAGGCTCATCAAACTTATAGTATAAAGCTGTGAACATCTGGTGCTGACCTACGTCAGTTACCACAATTGCCTTACCATTAGTTGCCTTGTAAACAGCTTCAATGATCTCTTGAGGCTGAATTAAGTTCTCATCTTTGCGGTAATTTAGGCAATCTAAATGACGCCACTTAGCAATCTGATCCCACCAAGCGCTCATGGCCTCAGTGTTTTCAGTTAAAGAGAACTCATCAAAAGCTTCGATGAACTGATTTAAAACAATCTTAGCATCACCTACAATTGGAATGTCTGCTGGAACGGTCTTAGAAATTGAAGCAGGATCGATATCGATGTGAACGATCTTGGCTGCTGGGCAGAACTTAGATAAGTTATTAGTTACACGATCATCAAAACGGCAACCTACAGCAAATACTAAATCTGCTTTATCCATAGCAAGGTTTGCTTCATAAGTACCGTGCATACCAAGCATACCTAGGAACTGCTTATCAGTTGATGGATAAACACCTAAGCCCATTAAGGTAGCGGTTACTGGTAGATTAAAGCGATGAGCGATAGCACGAACTTCATCGGTAGCACCTGCTAATTGTGCACCACCACCTACTAACATTACAGGGTGCAAAGCTGATGCAATTAGTTTAGCAGCACGCTTTACCTGGCCCTTGTGACCTGACTTGGTAGGATTATATGAACGCATCTTAACAGGACCATCTTGCTCTGGGTATTCAAAGCGAAGTGATGGTCTTACGCAATCTTTTGGAATATCAACTACCACAGGACCAGGACGGCCAGATGAGGCTAGATAGAAAGCCTGACGAATGTACTTTGGAATATCTAAAGCACATTGACATAAATATGAGTGCTTAACGATAGGTCTTGTAATACCTACAGTATCCACCTCTTGGAAAGCATCAGATCCAATTAAAGGAGTACCAACCTGACCTGTTAGTACAACCATTGGAATAGAATCCATATAAGCAGTTGCAATTGAGGTTACAGTGTTAGTTGCACCAGGACCAGAGGTTACTAAGCAAACACCTACTTTACCAGTAGCACGAGCATAACCATCTGCTGCATGAGCGACACCTTGCTCATGACGACCTAGAATATGTTTAATCTTAGTTGACTCTAAAAGTGCGTCGTAAATATCTAAAACTGCGCCACCTGGGTAGCCAAATAGTCTGTCAACACCTAAATCCTCTAGGGTGCGCACTAACATTTGTGCGCCTGACATCATGGTCATGAAAAATCTCCTTGTAATTTTTAGCCTTTTTTAGGTTTTGGCCAAAACCTTTGTGGTACCTTGTGGCACCAATCGTCAAATTCGTTAGGAAAATCCCTTTTTAAGCGAGGCTCATCCACATATTTTGCCATGATATAAGCAAAAGTTAAAAAAGCCAAAGGGATTAACAAAGTTATAAGTGAATTTATAGCACAACACAGACCTAAAAAAAACAGTACAAGTCCCATATGCATAGGATTTCTGCACAAACTATAAGGTCCTGTGGTCACTAAATGCTGTGTCTCATGGGATAGCTTAATTTTACCAATCACGGCAGCGCCACCTTTACCTTTAGTTACCATCTCATAATTTGCCCAGATCACAAAGAATAGGCCACAGCCTGAGCAAACCGCGCCAAAGGCAGAGGTTGTCTTATTTAAAGGCATAAAGTCAATAGGATAGTAAATACCGATTACGATGATAATAGCTGGCACTACCACGCAGAGCATAATAGTACCAAAGACGTAAGCTAAAATATCACGTAAGATACTATCTTTAAACTTCACTTAACGCCTCTTCAACAAGCTTACCAACTACAAATAAAGGATGGATAGCTTCTTTTTGCTCCATACGATGTACTTGAGAACGGCAACTAAAGCCAGTAATTAAGCAATGCTCAAAATCATGAGACTGAATATGAGGTTTCCAATTCTTCTCATACACAGCATAAGTTTCCTGTTGATTTGCAGCAATATGACCAAATAAACCTGCCATACCACAGCAAGCTACATTTAAAGGAATGAGCTTTAACTTAAATCTATCTAAGATATTTTGCCACATTACAGGAGCAGGGGTAATTAAAGCGCGCTCAGTGCAGTGGGTAAATAGATAGTAAGGCTCACTATACTCTTCTTTAGAAACTGCTTTTTCAAGCTTAGTCTCTAATGTCTTCATTCTATCGACAAATCTTTGAGTAGCCATAACTTGTGTAAACCACTCTTCAGGGAGCATTACATTAAACTCACCGCGGTTCTCACCTAGCATTTGAGTGTATTCATCACGATAGCAGATAGTTAAGGCTGGATCATAACCTACTAAAGACTTACCTGCCTTTTCAATACGCTCTAAACGGGCAGCTTGTTTTGCTGCATAGTGAACAAAGCTTTGGCGCTGACCACGGATAACTTTAATCTTACCGTTAACATAAGCATGTAAGAAAGCTACAGTATAGCCTAAATTACGCATTAACTTAGCCATGGCAATTAAGCCATGAGCTTCATAGCTTACAGTAAATGGATCAGTTACGATAATAACTTCATAATCAGACTTTTCAGCTTTATGAGCACGCAAGATCTCAAAGTTATTGTCTTTACACACCTTGGCAAAGGTAGTTTCACTAAATAAAGGTAAATCTACAAAGCCAAAAACTTTCTCAGTTAAAGCTTTAATAAACTTATTTGAAATTACCCAATTAGAGATCTTTGGAAGTTTTGACATTAAAGGCAAAGTAAACTCAGCATTTAAAATCATTAAATCCATTAAAGGTCTTAAATAGCGGCTGTAGTATAAAGATAAGAAACGAGAGTTTAAGTCAGCTGCGTTGACGTGAGCTGGGCAAATACTCTTACATGACTTACAAGATAGACAAGTCTTAGTATTTTCTAAATACTCGGTTGAGTAGTCATTAGCCTTAGTAAAAATAGTATTAAAGGCACGGCGCACAAAGTTAATTGGATTTGGTAATTGAGTTGATAGTGCTATCTCTTCTGAGGCGATGTTATGACCACGGTCATTCATCAAACGCATCCACTCACGCATTAACTCACTGTAGCCTTTAGGTGATCGAATGTGATTTTTAGTATAGCGATAGCTTGGGCACATTAGAGCTGAGGTTGAATAGCTAAAGCACTGACCATTACCGTTACAGCTTACAGCACCTTTGAAAGAATTACGGATAGATACTGGGATGGTTCTATCTAAATCCCCTCGCATTAGTGAGTCAATTGAAACTAACTTATCAGTCTCATTGCCAAATGGTACACAGATCTTACCTGGGTTTAAAACATTCTTTGAGTCAAATAAAGCTTTAACCTTACGAGCTACAGGATATAAGCTCTTAAAGAACACTTCACCAAAGCAAGAGCGGTAACCACGACCATGCTCGCCCCACATTTGACCTTGATATTTCTCAACTAACTTTACAACCTCATTAGATATAGTAATTAGTTTTTGTCTATCTTCATCAGTAGTTAAATCAAGAGCTGGTCTTACATGCATTAAACCAGTATCGACGTGACCAAACATACCATAGGTTACATGTAGGCCATCAAGTAATGCTCTAAACTCTAAAATGTAGTCAGCTAAATTACGAGGAGGTACTACTGTATCTTCAGTAAAGGCTACCAGCTTTTTGTCACCAGCGGCTGCACCTAATAAACCTACAGCTTTCTTACGCATACCGTAAATTGAAGCTACAGCGTTAGGAGTTGTAGCAAGCTGTGCACCTAAAATGCCTTTTTCAAAGGTCTTAGCCTTATCTAAAACGGCGTTGTAAATCTTATTTAACTTATCAAGTTCAGCTTTTTCATCATAGCCATTGAACTCAACAATATTGATACCTAAGATCTCGTGACCTGGTACTTCGTGGATATAGTCTTTAACGCTATCCCAAACAATATCTTTTTTAGCAAGACTTAAAACACGTGAATCTACAGTTTCAACTGAGAACACACCAGCGTCGATTAGCTCTACTGCGTGGCGCAAAGCACTATCAAAGTTCTCATACTTTACAACCATGAGCTCACGGACATCAGGGATCACAGTTAAATCTAAAGTAGCACCACAAATAACAGCTAAGGTACCTTCAGCACCGCAGATAATACGAGCTAAATTTAATGTATCAGTTTCAGGATCATAGGCATTGTATAAATCGTAACCTGTCATGAAACGATTTAATTTTGGAAATACCTTTTCAATCTCAGCACGATTGTCTTTACATAAAGCATAAACACCGCGGTAAATCTCACCTTCTAAGCCTGCTTTTTGTAGACAATATTGAAGCTTATCGCCAGAGACTGGTCCAAAGGTAGTTAAAGTGCCATCTAATAAGACAACTGTTACATCTTTAATATGACATGAAGTACGGCCGTATTTTAAAGAGCCTTGACCTGCTGCATCATTACTAATCATACCGCCTAAGCAAGCACGAGATGATGTAGATAACTCTGGTGAGAAGAATAACTTATGAGGCTTTAAAAATTCATTAAGCTCATCTTTGATAACACCTGCTTGAGCATAAATTGAGCGCTTTTCTTTATCAAAGTTAGCTGTATTTTTCATGTAACGAGAACAGTCAATGGTAAAACCATCATTTAATGACTGACCGTTAGTACCAGTACCGCCACCACGTGGGGTAATAATTAGTGATTGGTACTTCTCAGTGTTACGTAGTTTTACTGCAGTTACAATGTCATCATTATCTTTTGGAAAGATCACACCTTGTGGCATGCGCTGATAGACAGAGTTATCAGTTGCAACTAGTAAACGACTTGCATGAGCGCTTTCTACATCGCCTTTAAAACCAGATTGAGCAAGCTCATTAAAGTACTCTTGATAAAGTGGTTGAACCTTTTTGAGATCACTAATACGAGGGATCATTATCGGCCTCTTTTGGTACGAAATTTGTTATAGTTTTGCAAATAATGTGTAAATAAAAGTAGTCCTCAAATTGTGCTTTTAATCAACAAAATTTGCAAGGACTATTATTTTTGATCCAAATTAGGCACAAAATTACCTTTTTGTGCCTTGATTAAATCTCTAATTAACTGCTACTTAATCTCTGCTTTGCCATCTAAAATGCCATGTTTTTTAAGATAGTGATAAAAAACAAAGCAAATTAACATAGAAACAAAACTGCCTACAGGGGTAGCAAGGCCCATGTATGTTAGTGTAGTTGGGAATAATACCGATCCTAAATAAGAGCCAGGGACACGGAAACATACCATGGAGATAATGTTATGGATAAAGGATAACATTGATCTGCCATAAGCGCAGAAAAAGCCTGAGAAGACAAAGTGAATACCTGCAAAGAACACATCAAAGATGTAAGTTGAGAGGTACTGCGCACCTGATCTAATTACGCCCTCATCGCCTTCTTTAACAAACCAAGAGATTATAATCTCTGGAATTAAAAGCACCACTGCAATTACCACTACGCTATAAATACAATTGATATAGCTTGCGTACTTTAAAGTAAGTTTAGCACGTAAATGCTTTTGAGCTCCCACACATTGAGCTGCAATTGCTGATACTGTTGAAAGTAATGCTGATGGGACTAAAAAGACTAAACAAATTACCTTTTCTACAATGCCCACAGCTGCAGCATCGGTTAAGCCACGCATATTGGCAATAATGGTAATGATGATAAAACCAATTTGAATAAAGCCATCTTGAAGAGCTATAGGAAGACCTATTTTGGTAATTGAGCCAATAACCACCTTTTGTGGGACAAAATCCCCTCTTTGATAGGTCATATTAGTGCTGTGACGCTTTAGATAGACAAGACCTATGAACACAGAAATCATTTGTGAAAGCGTGGTAGCAAGCGCTGCGCCCTTTTGTCCTAGGTTACAAGGTCCAATTAAAATGATATCTAAAATGATGTTGACAACACAAGCTACCATTACAATGTACATCGGACTTTTTGAGTCGCCAAGACCACGGAAGATTGAGGCAATAATGTTATAGCCGGTGACAAATGGCACACCTAAAAAGCAGATCATTAAATAATCTACTGTAAAGTCCACAGCTTCAGTAGGAGTTTTCATCACCTGAACAATTGTCGAGTTGGCAATTAACAAAACTAAAGTTAATACCACGGATAGACCAAAGAAAAAGACTGCTGAATTGCCTATAACATGACTTACCTTATCAAAAGCTTTAGCGCCAAAGTTTCTAGCAATTAACACGGTAGTACCCATAGAGAGGCCTACAATCATCACAGTTAACATGTGCATGACTTGTGAACCAATGGAAACAGCGGTAATCGCGGCTACACCATTGAACTGACCGATGATAAAAAGATCAGCTAAACCGTATAAAGTTTGTAGAAAATAAGATAGAACAAAAGGAAGAGCGAAAAAGATAACGTTATTTAAGGCATTGCCTTGGATCAGCGATCTTTGCATAGGATTGCTATTCTATTTTGATGATATTTTGAATGGTACAAAAACGAAAAAACCACGCAATCTAACGATTGGTGGTCTTTCTAGAAACTTGGTAGCTATGACTGGAATCGAACCAGTGACCTCAGCATTATGAGTGCCGCGCTCTAACCAACTGAGCTACATAGCCACGTGGCTGGGGTACTAGGATTCGAACCTAGGTAATGGCGGAATCAGAATCCGCTGCCGTACCACTTGGCGATACCCCAACATATTGTCAAAACTAAATACGGTGGCAGGGGTACCTGGACTCGAACCAGGGAAATGGCGGGATCAAAACCCGCTGCCTTACCACTTGGCTATACCCCTAATCAGGTATTTGTTTGTGTTTGACAACGGTGCACATTATAAGGATTGTTAAAAAATTGTCAACAACAAAAACAAACTTTTTTTCAAAAATTTAACGATTATTAAACAAACCTTGGTGCAAAGCCGATTCCTATCGGATTTTAGCTCCAGCACTTTTTTAGCTTAAGAACATCTCTTGAGCCATCTTAATGGCAGTTTGATGTACAAAGATCTTATTGACTGCGTTTTTAATACCCTCTAAGGCAATCTCATCTTCCAAGAAATTAACTAAAAAGTCAGCTTCTACTAGGATGCGGTAATCCTCACCTTCAATATTACTATAGGTATGATGGTGGCCTACGATAAAAGCAACTCTGTCAATCACGTCACTTTCAAAGCCAAGCTCTCCTAATAATTCACGGGCAACAGCAGGACCTTCTTGCTCTTGAATTTTACCGTTGCTATGTCCATACTTTCTCTCACCTACTCTGATACCTACATCATGGACAATCGCGGTAGCAAGTGTAATAAAGGTAGTTTTCTCGTCAATATTTTCTTTTTCACAAATGATCCGAGAAAAAGCATTGACCTTAATAAAGTGCTGAATTCTTTTAGCATCTCCCTTGAAAAACTCCATAGTTTTCAAAGTAAGCTCATTTAACTTTTGAGTATCCATGATTTTTCTAGTCCTTTAAAGTTGCCTTGTAATAAGCAATCTCATGTTTCTTTAAGGTCTTATATAATCCAAACTCAGTGCAAAATACATAGAAGATGTAGACTACGATGTAGACCACAATTGAACCTGTCGCAAATCTTGGATCTGATACACGATCACTTACGGATGCCATTAAGACCATGAGCATGGTATAGACTAAGAAAATGATCTCAGCAATAAAGGCAAAGGTGTGGAAGGTTTGAATACGTTTTTGCGCACGCCCTCTTTGAAAGCCGCATAAGATTAAAAGACCTGGGGTTGCCCAAATTAAACCTGCCACAATACTTGATAGACTTGGATAGGCAATTAACATTAAAGCCATCACAAATGAAGAGACTAAAGTAATGTAGACCACACTTATGTTAAAGATAATGCGCTCTTTTTTGCTTAGCGGTGATTCAATAAATGGATCATATATTTTGCTTTTATCTGTATTTGATAGATTTGGTTCAGACATGGTGTTTTCCTTTAAACTCAATACCCTTATTTTAGCATTTTGCATAGAAAAACACTCAAAACGTAATGATTTTCAAAGAATTATGCTCTATTTTCATGTAATCTTCTAATAGAGGTGCAACATGAACTACCGTAAAGAAAACATTTTAGCTATTTGCTACGACTTTGATAGAACCCTAACTCCATTTGAAATGCAGGCTCAAGGCTATATTCAACAAATCAATGCTAATGTTGATGACTTTTGGAATATGGCAACTCGCCTATCAATTGAAAATCAAATGGATCCTAATCTTGCTTACATGTATCTAATGCTTTACGGTGCTAAGGGCAAGTTCAAAGTTGAAAGAAAGAAATTGCAACAGTTTGGCTCTGAAGTAAAACTCTATAAAGGCGTTGAGACTTGGTTTGACAGAATCAATACTTATGCTGAAAAACGTAATGTTAAAGTTGAGCATTACATCATCTCCTCTGGCTTAAAAGAGATGATTGAAGGTACCGCCATAGCTGATAAGTTTAAGCAAATTTATGCTAACTCATTTTTCTATGACATCAACGGTACAGCAATTTGGCCTGCTCAGACTATCAACTTTACTAACAAGACTCAGTTTATCTTTAGAATTTCCAAAGGTACCTTAGATGTTAACGATAATGATGTAAATCGTTACTTCCCAAAAGAGGCTATAAGAATTCCTTTTGAAAACATGGTCTACATTGGAGATAGCCAAACTGATATTCCTTGTATGAAATTAGTTACCGTACAAGGCGGTCATGCTATCGGTGTTTATGATCCTGTAAAGCAAAACAAGCAACGCGTACATGAGCTCATTCGTGATAAGCGTATTAAGCACTTTGCTGCAGCTGACTACAGTCGTAATAGTGAGCTTGAGAAACTTATGCACAAGATCATTGATTACACTCAAGCATCCTTTGAGCTTAATAAGTCATATCTAGAAGACTTAGAAGAAAGTGAGCTCTAACAGCCTTAATCTAGACTCAATCAAAGCATCATCTTCAAAACTCAAACTTAGCAAAATTAGCTTTTGCTAAGTTTTATCTAAGTTAGCCCTCTTATACTACGTTCAGAAATTACAAGTTTTCCTTATAATTTCAATTAAGTTTCCTAACCTTAATAATTCCCCAACCAAGAATGTTGCCCTAAAGTTTTAATGATATTTAGGGCAATCTTCAACGTAATTTCTCATTGAGAAATATCTTTTCAAAACTAATTAGCCCCCTTGCTAAGTTTTCTAATTTTTGCACCACAATAATTCGCAATCTAAAATATTTTTCTATAACACAAACAGCTTATATAAGCCATTGTGCTAAAAATTTGTTTTTGCTAAGTATTTGCTAAGTTTTGATGGATATACTGAACACAGAAGTTAAGAGAAATCCTCTTAATCTCTAGTAAATTTTGATGTATTTGATGTATTCATTATTAGTGTTTTGAGTTTTTAAATAAACAAGTTCACATACCTCATCATGTCCCAGACCATTTCTTTTGTCTGGGATTTTTTTTAATTTTGCCTAAAAATCTTAATTTTCTAACCACAAAAACTCATGTTTTTTCTAAATTGTTAATTCCTTGATTTACCTTTAAATTATCTCCAAACTTTTTGCCACTTTTAAGCGCTTTTAAACTGCATTTTTGCTATAATAGGAGCTATCATGTATACAGGAGATCAAATGTTACTAGACGAAGTTAAAGCTACTTTAGCCATGGAGAATTTAAACCTATCTAAAGAGCAAGAAAAACTACTTCAAGATTACGCTAAAGGCTTAATTACCTTTGAACAATTCAAAGAGCAGTTAGCAAAGTTATCTAAAGAGTTTAAGGCTGCCTGAATCTTGGAAGCTTCGACTTTTGACAAAGTCTATTGTTATCCTGGTACCGACATCTTAATCAATAACTTCAATGAGCACGATCCTAAAGTGCTCTCTCAATTAGAAGCTATGGTTACTGGTGCTAGGCTTATTGATCTATTAAAAAAGCCCATCCTTGGTAAGTTCGACCAAAAACACCTTCAAGCAATACATCACTATATCTTCCAAGATGTGTTTTCTTGGGCAGGTAAATTCCGTCAGGTCAATATTTCTAAAGAGATCTTATTTTGCGATGCGCAATTTATACAAAAAGGTCTAGATAAGATCTTTTTACAATTAAAGCAAGAAAAGTATTTAAGAGATTGCACAAGTTCTGATATTGCAAGTCGTGCTGCGTACTATTTAGGAGAACTTAACGCGATTCACCCTTTCCGTGAAGGCAATGGTAGAACTCAGCGTGAATTTCTAAGAGAGCTCTTATTGCCATTAGGCTTTTACGTTGATTACTCACGTTGTGATCCTAAGATGATGCTATACGCCTCAATCAACGCCTTTGCTGGCGATTATGATTTGATGACAGAACTCTTTACAAAGTGCATTATTGAAAAACCACAAAATTTAAAATATGGAAAAGACATTTAACTTAAACACCGATGTAAAAATTCAGTTAGGCACCTTCTATGTTGAAGTATGGGGTTGCCAAATGAATGTGTACGACGGCGGTCGTATTAAAGATTTATTAACCGCAGCTGGCTTTACTAAAGTAGATAGACCAAAAGATGCTGACGTAGTACTATTAGTTACCTGCGCAGTGCGTGCTAAAGCTGAAGATAAGGTATTTAATCAGATTGCTGCATGGCGTCACACTGGCGACATTGATGAGCACACCATCATCGCTTTAGGTGGTTGTGTGGGTACGGAACTTGCTGAAAAGATTTTAGAGCTTGATAAGTCAGTAAACATTGTCTTTGGTCCTCGTACTATTCACCGTCTACCTCAGATGATTGGTCAGTTTAGCGCCACTCATGAGCCAGTTGTCGATGTTACAGCTGATGAAATTGAGAAATTTGACTACCTACCAGAGTCTGGTCCTGTAGGTCCTAGTGCCTTTGTCACCATCATGGAAGGCTGCTCTAATAAGTGCACCTACTGTATCGTACCTTATACTCGTGGTGAAGAAGAGAGCCGTCGCGTCCAAGATATCTTAGATGAGTGTGTAAATCACATCAGTAATGGTGTAAAAGAAATCCACTTATTAGGCCAAAACGTAAACTCATATCATGGCTTAAATGAAGATGGCTCAATTTGCAATTTCTCAAGCTTACTTTATGAAGTAGCTGCAATTCCAGGTGTCGAACGTATTCGTTTTACCACCTCAAACCCAATGGATTTTACAGATGACATTATTGAGGCTGTCAAAAACTTAGATGTCATCTCTGATCAAATCCATGTACCTATTCAGGCAGGATCTGACAGAATTCTTGAGGCGATGCACCGCAGATATACTGCGAAGAAGTACATCGAGCTTACCCAAAAGCTTCGTGCTGCCCGACCTACCGTTCACATCTCATCAGATTTTATTGTAGGTTTCCCAGGCGAGACTGCTGAAGACTTTGAAGAGACCATGAGAGTTGTCAATGAAGTTAAATTTGACCAAAGCTTCTCCTTTGTTTATTCAAAGCGCCCAGGCACCCCGGCAGCTGAACTTCCTGATGACACTCCAAAAGAAGTTAAGATGGAGCGTTTATACAGATTACAAAACAGACTTGAAGAGCTTGCTCGTGAATACACCCAAGCTTTCATTGGTACAACTCAACGCTGCTTAGTTGAAGGCACCTCACGTAAAGATGAAAGTGAGCTTAAATCTCGTGCCTCCTCTGGCCGCATTGTGGTCTTTAAAGGTCCAACCTCACTTGTAGGTCAAATGGTAGATGTAAAGATCACCTCAGTTGTTGCCCACACATTAAAAGGCGAATTAGTAAATGGCTGATATTAAGACTTTAGATTTTGCTCTAGAACCTGCTGATAAAGATAGAATTGCCTATTTAGTAGGTCCTGAGGATGAGAACTTAAAACAAATTTGTAAGCGTCTAGGTGTCAAAATCACCTACTCAGGTGCTCACTTTCAAGTAAGTGGCATGGAAGGCCAGGCTAAAAAGGCAATTAAGCTTGTTAAAAGCTTATATGTAGATACTGCCCCACTTAAAGGTACTAAAAAGCCATCTGAGGTGACTTTAGATATGGTGCATTTAGCTATCACTGAGTTCTCTCATGTAGAAGCTGATGATCATGACTATGAGAGCGATGAGTCAAAAGGCTCAATTAGCTCTTTATATCATAAAGCTAACTCTCTTAAGACTAAGCGTGGTTTTGTTAAAGCACGTACTGCAAATCAATCTGACTACATTGCCAAAATTAACAGTCACGATGTAAGTTTTGGTATTGGACCTGCCGGTACCGGTAAGACCTATTTAGCAGTAGCAGCTGCTGTTGATGCCCTAGAGCGCAATGAAGTACGCCGTATTATCCTAACTCGCCCAGCTGTAGAGGCTGGTGAAAAGCTTGGTTTCTTACCTGGCGATCTGTCTCAAAAGGTCGATCCATACTTAAGACCTTTATACGATGCCTTATTTGAAATGTTAGGCTTTGAAAAGGTTGAAAAGTTAATTGAGCGTCAGATCATTGAAATTGCGCCACTTGCCTACATGCGTGGTCGTACCTTAAATGATTCATTTATCATCTTAGATGAGGCTCAAAACACCACTATCGAGCAGATGAAGATGTTCTTAACCCGTATCGGTTTTAACTCTCATGCAGTGATCACAGGCGATCCTAGCCAAATTGACTTACCTCGTAATATTAAATCAGGTCTTAAAAACGCGATGACTGTATTACAAGGAGTTGATGCTATAGGCTTTACCTACTTTGAAAGCTCTGATGTGGTTCGTCACCCTGTAGTTGCTGCTATTGTGAATGCTTATGATGCTTTTGATAAGAAGGAAGCTGAGCTTAAAGCACAACGTGAAGAGCAATACCGTCGTGAGCATCAAGACAAAGTAGATCCTCAAGATCCAAAGCAACTCATTCCATCTGAGAACTAAAAACTACTTAAACATAAATAAAAACAATTAAGGCAAAGATAACATCATGCAAGTAGATATCGATTTACAGTTTGCAACTAAAGAGCCCATTGAGAACTTCCCAACATTAGAGAAGATCACACTATGGGCAACTACTGCTTTAGAAATTGGCGGTAGAAAAGCTGACTCAGAAATTACTGTACGCATGGTAGACAGTGATGAAATTCATGAGCTTAACAATCACTACCGCCATGTAGATAGACCTACTAATATCTTATCTTTCCCTTTTGAACTCCCAGAAGGTGTGGATGACTTACCACTTTTAGGTGATTTAGTTATTTGCAAGGAAGTTTTAGAGCGTGAATGTAAAGAGCAAAACAAAACTTTAGAAGAGCACTTTTGCCATTTAATCATTCACGGCTGTCTCCATCTTTTAGGCTATGACCATATTGAAGATGTGGACGCTCAAGAGATGGAGCCACTTGAGATTAAGGCTTTAGCTAAGCTTGGCTTTAAAAATCCTTATGAAGAGGAATAGGATTAACTTTTTCATAGAAAAATCTGATCTTCATACAAGCATTTAGATGATGGATTTGCAATACTTAAAAACAGTTTATTTTTAATTTTTTTACCTCACATATACTATGGCAACAACAGAAGATAAGAAAATACAAATCGCAAAAAAAGCAATGGATTTTATGCTCAATGTAACGAATGAAAACTTCATTGAGCAATTTGAAAAACTTACCAAAGGAGATACAGAGATCCAATTTAGAATTGGATGTGTATGCCTTGCTTTTTTAAGTTACATAATGGGCAAAGGTATATCTGAACCATTTGATCTTGAATTATCAGAACTAGAGAACATTCAAGAAATTGGATATCGAAACTATCTAGGTGATCTTGATGCAAAAATTTCAAAGGAGCCTGGCAGTGAATATTACCAATTCTCAACATATTGCCAAATTGTGGTTAAACTTATGGCTTGTGGACACTTCTTTGATGGGCTTAATATTGAGTTTAACAAAGGAAAGACTTATCAAGGTCGTTACACTTCCATTGAGACAGCTCTATATCTTAATGATTTAAGAGCTAATCATAATTACCTACGCTTAATTGAAAAGACTCTAATGGTTGATGCTAAATACTTTAGCAAAAACTTGGATACCACAAGAGAACACGTTGATAATGATGGCAAAGAAAATTACCAATTTTCTGAAGTTATAAAATTATTTATTGATAGTAAATTTGAGAACATCAAAAATTACAGTATTGAAATCTTAAAAACCGTCTATAAAGCAGTTAAAGATGATTATAAAGATTTAGCTAAACTTGAAGAGCAAATAAAAGCTTATAACGACAATTTTACACCTCAAAGTGAAATTGATTTTTTTGCACAGAAATATGGTGAATTAAACAAAGATACTGTATTTGCTGGTGGTTTTGCTTTTGAATTTTTAAATTACCTTTCACAGAATAAATTACCAAGAGATAAAAGAGGCTTTGATACAGAAACTTATAAAGTAGCAGACAAAGTTTTAGACAATTACAAAGGCAAGTATAAATACAAAGGTGACGAAACATCTTACCTTTTATATGAAAGCATGGGATGGCTTGCTCGAGGCGAATATATTAAAGGTGTAGATGCTCCTTTAAAATGTCGTTTTAGACTTGACGATGAAACAAGAAAAGTGCAAAAACTTCCTTACATTCACACTGCTCTTGCTAAAAGACCTATCATTATTACTAAAAAAGGTCTTAACCTTGTAAATCAATTAAAAGAGCTGAAAAAAGCTTTAGATGAACAAGAAATTGCTGTTAAAGATTGCAAGAAAACTAGTGAGGAATATAAAGCCTTTGTTAAAGCTCGTGACGAATTTTGCTTTAACACCATCAACAAGATCTTCAAAGACTCGGTTGATGCTTACAAGAAAGGCTTTTTAAGTTTTAAGTTCTAATAATTACAAACGAACAAAAGAGTTAAATATGGCAGATAATGTAAATAAACAATTCCAAGATCAAAAGATCTTAAAAGACATTAGTGAATGTATTCGTGATGACAAAGAGTTCACCTGCTTTGTTACAGCTTACTATTATTACTTTTTAGATTTATTGTTAAATAAGTCACCATCCGATCCTGCTGCCCTAGAGCTTGCCTACAAATTCGTGAACATGAATGTAGGTGCTGATGACGATGATGAGGTTGATGAAAGAGAGCTTGATAAGTACCACTCTATGTACGGTTCAATTGTAGCTTATCTTGTAACCCACACTCAGGCAGTTAAAGGCTTGAGCTTTACCCTAGATCAAGATAACTTAAGCAACGTTCCTCAATATCAAATTGAAGGAAATGTTGAAATTACCCCAATTGGTAGAGCCATTCACAAAGCCTTAGAAGCTGAGATGTACTATCTTGAAGATGACGATTTAGAGTTTGTAGTATCTCAAGAGCGTGAAGAGGATAGATTAGAAGAAAACTATGAATCTCTAGAGCCACTTGCGCAAATGCTTGTTGATATTGCAAGACAAACCTTAGGTTTAGAAGATGTTTCTAAAACCTCACAGGCAGCGAATGACGAAGAGCAAGAGACTACAACAGAAGATACCAAGCAAGAACAAAATAGATCCATAGATTTAAAAGATTTTGCTCAAAAAGAGCTTAAAGCATTTTCTGAGGATAACGACTACAACGAGTTTGTCGGTATCTACATGCACTCAATTCTAAAAAAGCTCAATGAAGAAGGCCCAATTGATCACGCTGAGTATCAACAAGAATATCAAGAGACTTTAATTTCTCAAATTCTAAGCTCTTGCTATCCATACGGCAGTGATTTAGATGAAGCTGACATCATGAATGCAACCACTGATGCGATGTTCTGGCTTACCTACTGTGGCTGCATTGAAGGTGTAGACATCTATCAACCACAGCTTGTTGATGGCCAATATCAAACTAAGATTGCCCTATCTCAAGATAGCGATGAAATTACCATAACTTCAGTTGGTGATACCATTAAGTCAGTCTTTGATGATACTTTAATGCACCCAGATAAGTTTGTAGATATCAATGCTTTACCTGACATGGATAGATCGCAGTTAATGTTAACTGTAATTAAGAAGCTTGCAGCTCAATATCCTCAAATGTTAATTAAGAAAATCGTGGAAAACTTAAATGGCTAAGATCTCAGCAAAAGAAATTGCTCACCGTAAAGCCTTAAAAGAGCTAGAAGGCATTACTCCTAAAACTAGAGCTCTCACCTTAAAGCAAATGCTAGAAGGTAAAGATGTGCTTTGCTCTTTAATTGCTCAGTGTATCCGTCAGATCATTACCTTTGTTCGTGATGAAGGCCCACAAAGTGATTTAAATGAGTTTAATCAATTTGTAGCTACTATCTGCCATTTATCCTACGAGCATTTATCAAAGCAAAAGGAAATTAAAAAAGCTGATTTAATTCCTGAGCAAGCTTTAATCATCACCACCATGACCGTGATGACTAACGCTGATCTTCTAAAAGGTATTTTAGTCAAGCTCATGCCAAAGGTTGTCCGTGGTAAGTTAGTTGTCGACATTGAGTCAGACGTTACCCACACTCCAATTGATGTCACCGAGCGTGGTATTGAGTTTTACAACGCTATTGATAAGCTTGAGGTAAGTTACAGTCTTACAAATGACGATCCTCATGCTTTCTTTGCAAAATATACAAGCTATATTCTTGAGCTTGTAGACTACATTATTGCTAAAAACTAAGAAGGTTTTATGTTTAAAAAGCTCTTAATGGCAACTGCAATTTTCACAAGTACAGCATTTGCTGCTGACAATGTAGTTTTAGGCAATATTGCGATAGGTCAAAGCACCCAAGACGAGGTTGAGCAAATTTTAGCTGATAAGAACTGCTCATTTAACTCAGTTACCGACATGATAACAACTGATGCTAATTGCTACAATTTGCCTAATTTGCAGTCTGTTACCTTTGGCTTTTTAAACGATACCAACAAGCTCTATGGAGTGGATGTTAAGTACACTAAAGACATGGATAATGCCTTTAACAAGTACTTAAGCGCTTTAAAAAAGAAGTATGGAAAACCTTCTAAGTCTCGTATTCCCTTTGTAGGCAACAAGCATGTAGAGTGGAGAACTAAGCACTTAGTAGTAGTTTTAGATGAGCCACATATGAGTTTTGAAGGAATTATCACCTATTGGGATAAACAGACCTATCAAAGCAATTTACAGCATGATAAAGATACTCAAAAGAAAAACGAGCAAGATCTAAACGACTTAATCTAGTTTAGAATTGCCAAAATAAGATTTTTAGAACACTTCAAAGGACATTTATGAACGATAATAATGACGATGAGCATAGTTCATTTTTAAGTAAATTATTTTCTAAAAAATCAGAGCCTACAAATCAAAACGAATTAGAGCAAGTAATTCATGAGGCATCTGAAAATGAGGTCATTGATGAAGAAACTGAGGACATGATCCAAGGTATCTTTGATATCAATCGCCTTCGTGTCTCTGATGTCATGATCCCAAGCTCAGAGATTGTAACCATCAATGTTAACTCATCATTAACTGATGTAGCTAAGATTGTGGTTGCACACGGTCACTCTCGCTACCCTGTCATCAGTGAAGATAAAGATCATGTAGTAGGTATTCTTTTAGCAAAAGATCTAATTGCCTATACCGCAGGCTTAAAAGAGCTCGAAGGTGGCATTAAGTCTTTACTCCGTACTCCTGTAATTGTGCCTGAAGCTAAGCATGTAAATGCCATGCTTAAAGAATTCCAACAAAACCGCTTCCACATTGCTATTGTCGTAGATGAATTTGGTGGTGTTTCAGGTTTAGTTACCATTGAGGATATCTTAGAGCTGATTGTTGGTGATATCGATGATGAGTATGATACAGAGGAAGATGCTGAAGATATCATCAAGACTCAAAAAGATGACACCTACATTGTGCGTGGAGCTACCCCACTAGATGAGTTTGATGAATACTTTGAATCAAACTTACAAGATCTAGCTGATGTAGATACTATCGCAGGTCTTACCACCCATGTTCTAGGCAAGTTCCCTAAGAAAGGTGAAAGCCTGACTATTGAAAACTTTAGTATCAAGGTTCTTGATTCAAATAAGCGTCGTGTGCACTTACTTGAAGTTAAAAAGAACGAGCCTACTGAAGAGTAGTTTCTAAAGTCATGGACAGCTTAACAGCTCAAGATATGCTCACAGATGAGCTTTGCTACGAGGTAGCTTTATTTGCCCTTAAATTCTGCAAAGACAACAACTGTGAGCTTTCAATTAACACTATCATTGACGAGTTTGAGATAACTGAAGCCCGAGCCGAACGCATTATGCGTTCACTTGTGAATACTTCAATTGTCGATGATGATGGCAATCTTCAATACGAAGATATCTTAGCTAAAATCGAAAACCTTAAAAACCTCATCGAAGCTAGTAAGCAAATTGCTAAATACTTAAAGTCTGATCCAACTGAAGATGTGGATTATGACAGCGATGTAGATGAAGAGATCTGCTATTGCCCATCTTGCATGGCAGCCCGTGGTGAGTTAAATAGCGTCGATCCTAGATATAATGACGCTATCGAGTTTTCAAAGCGCCTTTTAAAAGAGAAGAGCTCAGTTACCGCCGATGACTTTGTCTTTGGTTGGCGTATTGATTTTGCTAGAGCTCAAAGGATTGTTGCTAAGCTCAAAGTAGATGGCTACATCAACTAAGAGCTTGTTTAGTTTCTTAATTATTTAGCTAAATACTCTTTTAGCTTTTCAATAATTGATAGGTCTGCTTCAAGCCAAGCAACTGTTTCAAGATCATCACGACCTAACCACTTAGCTGCCTCATGCTCAAGTAAACTCAAATTGCCATCAACTACAGAGCATAAGTAGCAATCCATGTGGAGGTGGAAATTAGGGTAATCATAATCTACAGTGCAAAAGTGCTCTTTAACTTTAATGGTAGTAGCTAGCTCTTCATGAATTTCACGCACTAGAGCGGCCTCTTTGGCCTCCCCTGCTTCAATCTTGCCACCTGGGAATTCCCAACCATCTTTAAACTCGCCATAACCCCGTTGTGTTGCAAAGATTTTATGATCTTTCTCGATAATCGCAGCCACTACATTCACTGTTTTCATGTTACTGTCCATTTTCATTATTTTTGACTTATTTTTCTGGCAGCATTGTACCTGAGATTGATACTGAAAACACCAATATTCTTTTATGATAAACATATTTTCAAAAGCTGTACTTGCTCTCTTTAAATGAGTATTTTGATGTGCTACATTGAGTTTTGTCTTTTAAGAATTAAAACAAACTAAAAAAGAAAACAGAGCACATTGAGTAATAAGTAATGGCAGAACAAGTAGTAGAAAAGTTCCCCATGGTTTCAAGACTTTATGCAATTACAGTATCAGATAAAGTCTTTAAGTACATGCAAAATGATCATTTAAAGGCTAACGCCATTGTTAATTGTGTGGGACATACTATCTTCAAAAATCAAATGTGGGTTATAGAGCATGGGCAAATTGGCATGTGCAAAACTAGAGTGCCTTTTCATATGCCTAATGATGGTCCAAGACTTATCATCGATATTTTGCCAGATGAGGAGTCGTCAATTGCCTACGTGCACTATACTCATGATGTTTCACTTAAAAGTAAGAATTTTAAAGGCTTTCAAATTACTCACGAAAAGTTTCGCTTATTCATTGGCGAGTCTCAAAGTACCTTTACTGAAGAGATTCTAGCTAATGAGGATATGGAAGCACTCAATTTAGAATTAGGAAAATTAAGATTAAACGAGACAGGTTGCATTCAAGGCTCAGCGCAAATATCTTGTAAATTTATGCCTTATCATGGCAATTTCATTAGAATTTTAAAAGACAAAAAGTTTAAAAAGCCCATTGCTGTAATTTTAGATGAGAATTGGCAGTACCAAGTCTTTTACACTGATGAGCTTAGCGATATTACCGATACCTTTAATTACGATGGTAACTATGTAATTGACCTTAGCAAACACGATGCACCTTGTTAATAGAGAAAAAGCGTCAACCACCCACCGCTTAAAGCTACGCTTTTGAAGCGGGGGCTTCACAGCCTAGTTGACTAGACTAAGTGCTTAGAGCACTACGTTATTTGAGAAATTGATATAGGTACCTACAGATGTATCGTCT
>Ga0256405_10003717_pt1 | contig 30781 bp, 28 predicted proteins | sample RumenRJG_02DNA_FD_189096 | JGI IMG/M metagenome (GOLD analysis project Ga0256405, IMG submission 189096) | Bovine rumen microbial communities from Lethbridge, Alberta, Canada - RJG_02 | ecosystem: Host-associated > Mammals > Digestive system > Stomach > Rumen | place: Canada: Alberta...
AGAAAGCAATGGATTGTTCGCCATTGACCGGGTTCGTATAGGCGCGGGATATATTGATCGAATCTCCTATATCGGAGATCCAACTGACATCATTCAAAAGATCTATTCTTTTATAGGAAACGGTATAATCATCCGCAGAATTCTGTCTCGCCCTTGTTGAAAGACCGGACAGTGAATCAAGAAATACGATATGGGCGGAAGCGTTTTGTGATACATGAGAGATCCGGATAAAGGATACGGCTTCCTCAATGGTCATATTCTTACTGCCGATATAGCGTGCCCATACATCGCAGATGTGCTGCTCGCCTTCCAGATAATTCTCTGTGACATGTTCCATGGTGACAGTCGTGTTTTCAAAATGTTCGATCTGTCTTTCCGTTGCATTTTTATTTTCCTGGTCAGAATAGAAAACAACAAAAACCAGCATGAGTATCATGATGAATATATTGACGATTATGACCCAGGTTTTTTTCATCGCTTCTTATATTTCCTATTTCAGATTATTGGCATTCGCAAAATTAACAGATATCGTATTTTTAAATTATTTTATCATAAATAGCCATGCCGACACGCACTGACCGGTATTAATCGTATCGGGATCACAAAAGAAAAAGCTCAATAGATGAGTCTTGTCAGGAATACTTTGTGCCTGTATGGCAACTCTCGCCTATATATAAAGAATAAAAAAACTATTTCGGATTATATAACAGAAGTCTTTGTTTGAATGAATTATGTTCGCTTATTTACACTATTTCAGATCATTCAATACATCCGCTGTATCCCCATCGATACAGACAGAACGTCCTTCAATCTGTCTGGGACAGTAAGCCTCATTGTAATTCAGACAGGCATACACACTGTTCTTATGATCGTTCACCATCTGCCAGAATGGATACTTGATGATGACCGGCGTATTGTTTCCGACTCCGATCTCGAGATAAAGCACGTGAAGGTCCCAATGCCTTCTGAGGAAGTCCGAATAGGCGGCAGAAGCTTTTTTCCACCCTTCATCTTCCACGAAAGAATCGTCCGATCTCAGGTTCATGGTGAGATCCGTACCGTTCTCTTGATTCCTGGGGATCAGTTCTTCCGGAAGTTCCATGAGGAGCTTCCCGTCTTCCGGGATCTGATAGATGCCGTTTTGATCTTTCACAAAACCTTCCGCTTCCAGTGCCTGATTGGCCCATTCTTCATTGTCATAGGTCTTTCGGTCGGAAGGATCCGTGCTCTGAAACAGACCGTAATCGCCCTGAGTATAAAACAGTCTCTTCTTATCAAAACCCGCTTTCTGAAACTGATGGTCCACATTGGTCGTGATGACGAAATAATCTTTGTCTTTTACGATCTTTAACAGGTCTCTGTAGACCGGTATTGGGGCATCCATATAACGGTTGATATAGATGTTTCTTGCCCAGAACGCCCAGGCGATCTTCGGATCCAGGTCCATGACGAAGAAACCTCCCGAATACATATCATGAAAACCATATTTATCTTCAAAATCATAAAAATACTTCCGGAACCTTTCACCGTCGTATGTCATTCCGGCGGCAGTCGAAAGCCCGGCACCTGCCCCGATCACGATGGCATCTGCTGTCTCGATCTCGTTCCTGAGCCTTTCGATCCTTTCTTCTCTGGTACCTGTACCCCGGGAGATCCCGTTCTCAAATCTTCTGACGCCGGCGATCCCTCTTTGAATCGTTTCCAGGTAGCCGTTTGGCATTTCAGCATAATTCCTGTTCATAATACCTTCTATCCTCATCTTTAAAGACATTGAAGATCACCCTGTCCATAGAATCAGGATATCTCTTCATCCATTCTCTGACCGTTTTTACGGCGATCTGAGCGGCTTTTCTGTTCGGAAAATGAAATACTCCGGTCGAGATACAGCAGAAGGCTACGCTTCTTAATCCGCTGTCTTTGCACAGATCGAGCGTGTTAGAGTAGCAGTCGGCCAGGTCATTCTCCAGATCCTCAGTCAGTCTTCCCGAGACGATCGGTCCGACGACGTGAATGATCTTCTTCGCGGGAAGATTGTATGCTTCTGTCAGCATCGGTACCGCAGTCGGCTGTTCATAATCCTGCCCGTACTGAATGCGTTTCTGTTTCATCTTTTCTTCGCATTCGTTCCTCAACTGGATCCCCGCAAAGGAATGGATACAGTTGTCGATGCAGGAATGCATAGGCACAAAACACCCCAGCATCTGAGAATTGGCCGCATTGACGATCGCGTCGACCGCAAGCCTCGTGATATCGCCCTGCCAGATCGACAGTCCGTCTTTGATCTCCGGGATGTCATTCAAAGTGACGATCCCCTTTTCTCTGTTTCTTTCCGTCAGATAATCATCCTGTACGGACAGCACTTCTTCCGACATGGAAGAAGGCATCCGGATATTCATGAGCGATCTCAGGATCCTTCTTTTTTTTCCGGATCGTTCGGTATCCTCAGATCACCGTATTCCTTCGAATCCTCGATAAATGCTTTTACCAGGTAATCCAGGCGTTCGCTCTGTGTCATTGTTTTCATGTCCTTCATCTCCTTATCACGGCATTCACCGGACAGATCGTCTTACAATTTCCGCAATGCAGGCAATGTTCCTGCTCGATCCTGAATGGAACGAATGCCGTTCACTATTCTTTAATGAAGTTTTTTCAGATCTGACGTCATCTGTCTGTCTGATCCTCTAATCTACTATTTCCGTCCATGTACCGTCATCGGCGATCCACTGGTCATTGCCGATCCTGTACCACGTATATCCCTCATTGTTTTTAGTTTCGTAAACTGTATAGGTCTCACCTTTATTCACAGTTCCGACTTTGTTGCTGTTGTCCTTAGGAATGGAAGGTGTGGAACGGATATTCACGACGTTGGCAACGATCCTGATCTTGTAAGATCCTTCCGGCGGATTCATATAATCTTCATACCCTTCGATCGATCCGTATTTCATGATATAGATATCCCTTGTGAGGATCTCCGGGTCGATGATCTGTTCGATCTTTTCCATGCTTGGCATATTCTTTATCTCAGAGATCAGATCCATGAATTTCCGGATATCTATGTTTGAGCACTGTTCTATAGAATCCGACCAATCCGCTTCGATATAATCATAGGTTCCCTGGGAGAGATCCGTAAAAGAACCGTATTCGATCTTTCCGTCACCCGAGATACGAAACCCTGCACTGTTGTGTTGGGCAGCATATCCGGCAAAAACGCTGGTCTCGCACCAGACCAGTACGGAACCGTTATTGAGCGTGATGTACAGCGTTTCCTGACCGGTATCACCTAAACGGGCGCCTTCCCAATGATGCTCGAACTCCAGCAAGCTGCAGTCGACATTTTCCCCGCCGAATGCCGATGGATATCTTTTGTTCGGTGAATAGAAGACATTGATCCTTGAACAATTGGCACCGTATTCACCCACATGGTCTTTAAACTCTTCTGTAACAGATGCATCCCCAAAAGCTTCTCTAAGCGGACTGACGATCGTCTTATTCTTGCTTGCCTTCTGTGCAGCAACGGTATCCCTGTATTCCCGGATCTGTTCATCATTTCCTATAAATACGGTCTTTTCTTTTTCGACCGTCTCCCCTGTCGAAGCATCAGCATAAGACAGCACGACGTTATAGGAACCTGAATTCGTAAAATCGATATCGCCTGTGACTGTTATCTCTTCTCCGTTTTCAGTCACGAGTTTTGCGCCTTTATCTTCCGGATGAAGATAGATATGGTCTTCATTCTCATCATTTATATCGATCGCGATCTCGATACCTGAGTTACCGCCGGTCGAATTACTTCCCTGTTTCTGACAGCCGGTGACCGTCAAAAAGATCAGGCATAAACATAAAATGATTTTCTTCATACGAACAGCTCTCCTTAAATTCCTTTTTCATACTACCCGTCCCCTTGATTCTTTGTCAATTTGACCGGTACATTCCCAAAAGAAAAAACGCTACTTGAATAGCGTTTTTAGATCCCTTTTATCAGAATGAATGTATCTGGTCCATCCGGAGGGACTGTTCGAGAAGCGATTACTGTCCGTCGTCCTTTTCCGGCAATCTCAGTTCCACCCACGTACCGTCATCGGCGATCCAGCGTTTCTTTCCTACGCGATACCAGGTATAATCGCTGTCTTTTTTTGTTTCATAGACAAAGAACGGGAAAGTAAAGTCATCCTTGGAATAGGAATCGAATTGACTGCGAATGTTGCCATCTTTGACCTCCGGGGTACTGCGCATCCTGACCCCGAGCCGTAACACACGCATCATCGTGTATTCTTCTATTCCGTCAACAGGATCATAGACGGTCATATAGCCCTTATGCTTTCCGACACCCCTCTCAACGTAATGCGGGTAGTTTTCTATGACCGACATCTCCCAGTCATCCTCATTCATAGCCGAATAATCAACGGTATAGCGATTTTCATGCTTTTCGTTATTATCTGATGTATCAAAGACCAGATCTCCCGGAATAGGCTGTGACGTATTGGAGCCAGATATATAATCTCTCCGGATCGTATATTCATGGATCGTCAGTATTTTTGCGGAAGGATCATCTTTCATGACCCACAGATAATTGAAATAGTGCTTATCGGGGTCCATCTGATCATAGTAGTAATGATTGACCCTTAAAATAGCTTCGTGACGCTCATTTACAAAGAACATCTCTCCGTCCTTTTCTTCCTCTGAAAGAGAGTTCATGGCCAGTTCATACACTTCACTTTCCTTCTGAAGCGGTTCCAGCTTAATGATCCAGTTGTTCATAAAGTCATTCTGCTGGTCTTCTTTCAGGATCACATCATATTGCAGATTGATCGGTGAATGGCTGAGATACGGAATGATCCCGTCATCGATGGTGTATACTGTTTCAGGCTCGCTCTCATGTTCGATCGTTTCCTCTGCTGCAGTCTCTGTTTCTTCGTTTGGCTCTGCAGCGCTGTCGTTTTCATTCTCAGGGCTTGTGCCGGAACACCCCCACAGCATCAGAAAGACAAACAGTATCGTGATCAGTTTCTTCATCATTATCATCCTCTTGAATTCTTAACTAACTTCTATCTAATGATACTACTTTCTGCCGATTCTCTGTGCATAACAGCGACATTATGAGACGGAATGGAATATAATATCTACTAAGCAGATGTACCTTTAAAAAAGAGGAATCGATATGGATGACAGATTTGAATTGTATGATCTGAAAGTGGAAGTGATCCGGGGCGACAGACCTTTTGTCTGTTCCCATCATGTCGGGGATTACTTTCTGGTTCAGGGGGAAAACATCGTCTTTCCGGAAAATAACTCATTTTCCATGTATGCTTTGGCAGCCCTGCTTCCCCTGCTTCCGGCCAAACAACGTGTCACCGATGACAACGACTGGATGTCTACGGACAGTGAGATTGCCTGTCCCGATCCGAACTGCGGTGCGAGGTTCCGCATCACCAGGACCGGAAAACGGGTCTTTTCTCACCATGAAGTGACGGTCGTTCCTTTGGAGAAGAAATAAAGATGCAGGCAGAAAAATACACATTCGCCGATTCCTATCAGATCTCCAGGATCCTGAACGGTTGCTGGCAGCTCTCATTAGGTCACAGCCTGAACGGTCCGCTGGATTTCGATGATATCAGAAAGGCTTTCTATCAATTGAAGGAGAAAGGATTCACCACTTTTGACTGTGCCGATATCTATACCGGAGCGGAAGAATTCATCGGTTCCTTCATCAGCGAACTGAAGAAAGATCCTTCTTTCAAAGAAGAAGACATTCAGATCCACACCAAGTTTGTCCCGGATCTGGAATATCTTTCCAAGGTCGATTACGGGTTCACCCGCAGTATCATCGAACGGAGCCTGGAAAGGCTGAATAAGAAGCAGCTCGATGTCGTACAGTTCCACTGGTGGGATTACGAAGTGGATGGAATGGTGCAGACGGCTTCCTATCTGCAGCAGCTGAAGGAAGAAGGACTGATCGGCCATGTATCCGTGACCAATTTCGATACGGAACATCTGAGGATGCTGGTAGATGCGGGGATCGAGATCACGACCTGTCAGGCACAGTATTCCTTCTTCGACCGCAGAGTCGAAAAAGGACTGCAGGCCTACTGTCTGGAAAACAACATACCGCTGATCTGTTACGGTACTCTGGCCGGAGGTTTCCTGGCGGAACGCTATCTTGGAAAGAAACGGGAAGAGATCCTTCCGGAGACCAGATCACAGGTCAAATACCTTCAGGTCATCGAAGATTCATTAGGCTGGGACGGTTATCAGGAGCTGCTGAAACTCATGAAAGAGATCGCTGAGAGGTATTCTGTCAGTATCCCGCACGTCGCCACCAGATTCATCCTTCAGCAGGAAGCAGTGGCGGCAGCGGTCATCGGTGTCAGGAATTCCCATCATGTCGACGACAATGTCAGAATATTCTCATTTGCCCTTTCCGAGGAAGACCTGAACAGACTGAGAGGTTTCATCGACCGCTTCCCGGTCCTGCCGGGAGAACCGTTTGAACTGGAACGGACGGTCGGTTCCAAATACCGCAGTATCATGCATATGAATATCAACGAAGAGGAACAGAAATAAGTATCATAACGTAACAAAACAAGGAAGTATCATTATGAACAGATACATGAAAGAAGCGATCGCGGAAGCGAAAGAAGGCATTGAGAACGGCCACGGCGGACCGTTTGGCTGTGCCATCGTGAAAGACGGCGAGATCGATCATGTGGGCCAATATCGAAAAGGTCTATTACGGCTGTACAATCAAAGAGAACGCGCTGATCGCATTCCGAGACGAGAAATTCGACAAGATCCTCAGTGGCAGAGACAGGATGCCGGGATTCCTGGAAGAGATCGATCGAAAGGAATGCCTTGAACTGTTCGATTACTGCAATCAGCTCAATCACGAACTGTATTGATCATGAAAAAGATCTGACCGCAACAGTCAGATCTTTTTTTCTTCTTTCAGGAGATCCTTAATCTCCGCTTGTCCTTTGACGTATCTCTTCCAGAGTCAGGAATTCATAAGCAGAGATATCCGCGCCTTCCTGGCTGTAATAGAGGATCATGCTGCCGTTGCCGTTGAGATCGAGATCCAGGATCCCGTCATGGTACTTCGCATCCGCCTCTCCGCCGTCCTCCGTTGTCAGTGAGACCGTATCACCGTTCAGTTCCCATTTCGTGATAGCCACAGTGTCACCTTCAAAGGACATAGATCCTGTACCGCCTTCTTCGAGTATGAGATCAGATTCCGTCTGAAGTTCACTCGATTCTACCAGCATTCCTTCATTCATCACTCCGAACAGGCTGTATGTTCCTTCCGTCGTGAACGTGATCGTTTCGACCGGTTCCGGTTCAGGTTCTGGAGTCGGTTCAGGAGTCGGAGTGGATGCCGGTTCCGCCGTTGTTTCCGGTGCAGCTGTTTCTGACTGTGTTTCAGTTTCCTGTTTCGAACAGGCACCTGCACAGATCAGCAGCAGACAGATCAGGACAGACATCAATAACCGTTTCATGTTCTTGCACCTCCTTGGCTCAGGTATCTTAGATTTTACTATACAGTATATGTGTACCACATCATACCAACGTTTCAGCCGGAAGAAAGATCCCGTTACTGTCCTTTTTTCCGTTTGAAGATACATACGATGCTCTTGGAAGAACCGTAGCTCTGATTCGTTGACGTACAGCTTACCATTTCCCATCCGTCATATCCCATCAGATTCAGCTGATCCTCAAGCTGATTTCTGTCGACATCTCCGCCGAAAAAACCTTTTGTATCATAGATAACTACTTTGTATTCGAATTGTTCCATATTATTCTCCTTTCAAATGATCTGCTTTCTAATCTAATAATACCATACGGTCAGTTTCGTCCCGAGTCCTGCACAGAATGGTCGGACTGCCAAGTGTCCGTCATGCAAAAAGGAAGCTTTACTGCCAGAGAGGACCGTCACACCGGGAACGTATCTTCTGTTTCACTAAAAAAGGCATTCTCTTGATCTGTCTTTTTCAATACTGTTTCTTACAGAGCCTGTTCCATTTTCTTCAGGACTTCCGCTACACCGTTTGCGACCTCTCTGATGGTATCTTCTTCAAACGGATTCTTCAGACCGGCTTCCTTCAGCAGGTCGAAGTAGCCGAGCGAACCGCCGAGGGAACACAGTTTCATATAGCTGTTCCAGGCACCCGTTCTGTCTTTGCGCATCCAGAGGTAATACTGCAGGGCACAGATCATAGCCAGTGCGTAGTCTACATAGTAGAACGGATACATGAAGATATGCTGCTTCTGCATCCAGAAACCGCCGTTGTTCAGGAAATCGTTATGATCATAGCTCCTCCACGGCAGGAACTTTCTTTCGATATCCTTCCAGATCGTACGCAGTCCCTGAGCGGAAGGCTGTTCCTTTTCGTATACCTTGTGCTGGAACTCGTCGACGCTGACAAGATATGTGATATTGGCAAGGCTGTCGGCAAGATGTTCGTAGATGTAGCGGTCTCCTTCCCCTTCCGGATAGAACAGAGGATACCACGGTTCCGTGAAGAATTCCATCGACATGGAATGGATCTCGTTGATCTCTGAAGTGGAATGGGTGTATTCACTCAGGACCTGATTGCGGTTGGCGATATAGGATTCGAAGGCGTGTCCCGCTTCATGGGTCAGGACCTCCGTATCGGCACTGGTCTTGTTGAAGTTGGAGAAGATGAACGGTGCCTTGTATTTCGGCAGGCCCGTGCAGTATCCGCCGAGTCGCTTGTTTGGTTTTGTCTCGAGATCAAAGAGATCGTATTCGACCATGAAATCGAAGAATTCTCCGGTCTCTTTGGACAGCTCGCGATACATCGTCGTTGCGGCCTTGACCATTCCGGCCGTGTCCTTGTCCGGTGTGGAGTTTCCGTCCGGGAAGAAGAGCTGTTCGTCGTAGTATTCCAGTTTCTCGAGACCGAGTCTCTTTCTCTGCGACTCATGGATCTCTTCGGCGATCGGCACGATATAGGAGACTACAGCCTTGCGGAAACGTTCGATATCTTCCGGCTTATAGTCGAAGCGGTGACGGGAAAGATAGGCAAGATCGGTGTAGTTATCAAAGCCCAGTTTATCAGCGATCTTTCTGCGGACTGTACATAAGCGATCGTAGACATCATCGAGCCGATCGGATACGGATTCGTATAAGGCAGCCCAGCTTTCAAAGGCTTCCTTTCTTTCGTTCCGGTCAGTAGAAAGCATGTGTTTCAGCAGACCGTAGAAGTTGCATTCCTTCCCGCGGAAGAGTGTCTTGCAGGAAGCGGCGATCTTGGAGTATTCGTTGACCAGTCCGGCTTCCGCGATCCTTTCTTCGACGACTTCACTGCTGTTGGTACGGATGTCCGCATCCAGCAGTTTGAACAGCTGATCACCGAATTCGTTCTCAAAGTCTTTTCTGAATCCTGATGAAGCGAGCGCTTCATTGAATTCTTTCATGACGATTGAAAGCTTCGGCATCACGGAATTCAGATACTGGATCTCTTCGTCATAGAAAGGATCCGCCATATCGACATCGTGACGGATATGAGCGATGGAAGCCATCGTCCGGAATTCGTTACTGATGTCCTGTTTCCGGAACAGGGCGTTCTTGGCGGTCTCGTAATCGGTCGCTTCCCTGAATTCCTTTAAAGTTTCGCAGATCTCTTTTTCTGTTTCTTCAAAGGAAGGACGGGTATATTCCAGGTCTTTGAATCGTTTCATTTTGTCTTCTCCTGTACAGTTGGATTCATTATGACATATTTTTCGGGATGTAAGAGCAGATATGCTTCTGATCAGAACGGGATCGGCAGATAGGCAGCAAGGACGGCAAACAGAACAGCCGGAAGCATGTTTGCGACACGGATCGTCTTTCCCCAGACGAGGTTGATCCCGACACAGAAGATCAGAACGGAACCGATCAGAGAAAGATACGCGATCGCAATAAACAGCACACTGACTCCGCAGGCCTTGTTCAAGGCATCCTGCTGTTCCTGCTTAAACAGTTTTCCGGTAAAGTGACCGGCAATCCCTCCGAGGATGATCGCTGCCGTATTGATCAAAGTTCCCGATCCCATCATATCTTTCACCCGCTATCTGATTTTTCTATGCAATTATTGTAATAAAAAGGTTCTGAATAAAAAAGCGTTGATCTTGCGATCAGCGCCTTTTTCCGACTGCCTGATACATTTTATCATCGGATACCGCGACGGTGACATTGAGGCTTTCTTCCATCATCTTACCCAGATCCGCGATCTCGGGAAGGATCCGGGAAACATCCATCACATCCCTGTGGTGAAGGAGGACCTTTTCCCGGCTCATGCCGTGAGCGACCGTCAGGGTCCCGTTTTCTTCAAGGAGATCCGAAAGGATACGGATCAGACCTTCGGGATCGTCGAAATGCGGAAAGGCATTGTATATGACGATCCGGTCGTATCTCTCTTCGAAAGGATGAAGGAAGACATCGTCACAGATGATCTTCACCTTTTCGTTTTCGTTCTTTTTTCCTGCGATCTCGCACATCCGCGGTGAGATGTCGATCGCCGTCACAAAGGAAGCTCCTCTTTCAAGATAGAACGGGATCAGCACCCCGGTCCCGCAGGCGACATCAAGGATCCTGTCCCCTTCTTTGACTCCCACGTTGTCCAGTATCTTCCGGATGATCTCTTCATCGATGACGAGATGTTCATCCCAGGTCTCTGCCAGGGAATCGAAGAACTCGATGACCTTCTGTTTTTCCATCATAAACCCGATCTTCTATGTGTTTCTGTTTCTATTTTCTGGAAGCTTTGAATTCATCGACCTGAGCACGCATCTTGTCGTCCATGTTCCAGAGGAACTTGAAGGATGCCCATGAACCCAGGACCAGGATGCCAGGCAGGAGGTTGCAAAGCGTCTTGATCCCGGTGATGGTCGCAGCCGACTGGACCGCCTGTGCGCCGTTGTATCCGACCAGACCCAGCAGGATCATCGCAGCGGAATTACCGATCGTCTGTCCGACTCTGCGGCTGAGGTTGAAAGTACCGTAGATCGATCCTTCCGTCCTCTTTCCGGTGATCATCTCATTGTAATCGATCGCTTCACCGAGCAGGCCCCACTGCATGTAGATAGAGATGAAGGCAAAGCCCATCGCCATGTTGCTGCAGATCGCGTAGACCCACGGATTGATGTTGAGCAGCATCGATGCAGCGAATAAGGCGACATACATCACACAGCTGATCAGAAGACCGTAGCGGATGAATTTCTCCAGTCCGATCTTTTTGGCGATTATCGGTCCGAAGATGAAGATCAGCAGCATCGGCGGAGCACTCAGCAGTGTACCGTAGCTGGCGATGGAGATATCTCCCAATACGTCTGAATACATATAGTTGTTCAGGGTATTTCCGATATACTGCATCGTGCAGATGAACAGGCCGTGTACACAGAGAGCGACGAACGGACGGTTGACCTTCATGACCTGAAGGATGTCCGTCACTTTGATACTGTCCGCATCGACCGTCTGTTTTCCTGTGTCGTTCCTTTCAAAAGTCAGCGCATAGTGTCCCAGACACATTGCAAATCCGATCACGGCACAGACGGCAGCGCCGATCGCGTAACCTGTCGCATTGGTCTCACCGTATCTCTTCAGGAACAGAGGCATGATGAACAGAGAGATGAGAGTCGCACCTGCGCTTCCGATCCCTCGGGCGGACGACAATGCGGCTCTGTCTTCATCGGTATCTGCCATGGAAGACAGCAAAGAACCCATCGGGATATTGAACATGGTGTAGGATCCTTCATAGAGGATCTTCAGTCCGAACAGCAGGCACAGTCTCGCCAACCCTTCAAACAGGCTCGGGACGGACCATAACGCGATAAAAGTCACGCAAAGCAGCGGAGCGGAGCGCAGGATCCAGGGACGGAATTTCCCCTTCGGGTTCGTGCTCCGGGCAAAGGCCTTGTCGATATAGGCGCCCATCAGCGGGTCGTTGATGAAGTCCCAGATGTTCCAGATCAGCAGCAGGATACCGATCGTACCCGGAGCGATCCCCAACGCATCCGTGCAGTACATGGAGAAGGTGCTGCTCATCAGAGCGAAGGTCATGACACCTCCGGCGTCCCCCAGTCCGTAGCCGATCTTGTGTTTCAGTTTCAGTGAATTCTTTTTCTCTTTCATGATCATTCCCCTTAAATCGTTTTTTATGATAAGATCCTGTGACTTACACAGTTCCTTCTTCAAACCATACAGGCAGGTCGTTCACGGTACAGGATACCGTAACGGCAGTACCTCCTTCGATCAGTTCCCCTTCTCCTCTGAGGCGGAAGCCGGTCTCACTCTTCGGCAGAGTGACTTTCACTTCCTCGGTACCTTCATCGAAGATTGGACAGACCAGGATCTTTTCTCCGCACATGAAGCAGTCGGATCCCCGATCGTAATCCCGGTCTCTTAAGAAGACGGGTGTGATCAGCGGATAGTTGTTTTCGATGCAGCGGTCCATCTGTTCCGTCAGATACGGGATCAGTCTTTCTCTCAGATCGAAGATCTTCTTTACCGTATCCATCAGATCCGGATACAGCCACGGCATCGTCGATTCTTCATTCGGTTTCCAGGAATGGAGGACAAAGCGCGGCAGGAAGACTCCGTACTGCAGCCAGCGCAGGAAGAGCTCTTTCCCCGGCTTCGGTCCGGAGAATCCGCCGATATCCGGTCCGAAGAAACAGAATCCTGATAAAGCCATGGTCATGGCCTGATAGTGGTTGTATCTTAATTCCCTGAAATCGGTGTAGTTGTCTCCTGTCCAGGTCGTCGCGATGCTTTGCGTTCCGGCGATGGCACAGCGGGATACCAGGAACGGATGCGGGTTCACTTCTTCACAGGCTTCCCTGCTGGCCCTGGTCATCAGATAGGAGAACAGAGGCTTGATCAGTCTCGCAGGGATCTCCTTCGTAAAGCCGTGCGCACAGACGTTCCTGTCATGGATATCGTATTCGTTGTTGTCGTTCCAGATATCTTCATATCCGTATTCGATGAGGTTTTCTCTGACACATCTCTTCCAGAAATCATAGGCATCCGGATTCGTAAAATCCAGGTAACTGGCGTTTCCTCCCCAGAATGGGAACTTTGCGGGACTTCCGTCCGGATAGTGCAGGAACCATCCGTTTTCTGCGATCTGTTCATAGAGAGGATGGTCATCCAGGAAGGCCGGTTTGACGTTCGGAAGGATCTTCAGTCCCTTGCTGTTGAAGTGATCGGAAAGTCCTTTCGGATCAGGGATCTTGTCCGTATTCCAATGGAAGACGTAACGTTTGTCATTGATCTGTGTATAGCCGCTGGACAGGTAGAATCCTCCGGCTTTGATCCCGTAGCGTTCACAGTTGTCGATAAAGGAACGAAGACGTCTGTCCGCATCATCCGCATCCGTATACTCCATCGTAGAACCGCAGTAACGGAACGCCCATTCCGGAACTTCGCCGATCCCTCCGGTCATACTGATGAACCGGTTCACGATCTCTTTCGGATTTCCGAAGATGAGGTAGAACACCATATCTTCTTCTTCATAGCGGATCGAATTGAACGGTTCGTAGTAGTTGTCGTGTTCCCTGCCCAGATCGATCTGTCCTTCACTGTAGGTATCGTAATAGATACCGTAGCTTCCTGTTCTGTTTTCACAGATATAGAAAGGCAGATGTTTGTACAGCGGATCGCTGTATTCCGCTTTGTAGCCCATGGAGTCGTTCGTATCGAGCGTGTAGCGCTGATGGTTCTTGTCGACACCGCCCGACTTGTCTCCCAGTCCGTAGATCCGCTGGTCTTCTTCTCTGCGGGTATAGTGAACGGAACCGTCTCCCAGTTCCCCTTCAAAGTTATAGGCAAGGCCGTTTCGATCCTGATAAAGGATCCCCTTTTCGTTCCTTACCGTGATGCGGAAATTCAGCAGTTCGATCCGGAAATCGAGACCGCAGTGCCGGAAACAGAGAGAATCCTCATCTTCGGTAAACTCTGTCGGACAAAGATGAAAACCGTCCAGTGACAGCTTGCCTCTGCCCTGTCTGTTTATTTCCTTATGACCCGGATCGATACTGAAGGTCGGAAGCGGATCTTCGTTTCTGATCAGGGCCACCCGGAGCATGTTTTCGATGAGATCGATACGCATGGTGATGCCGTCGCTCTGATAAACGCGCGTATGATCATCACTGTATTTTATATGAAATCTATGATGAAACTTCATGCCTTCGGTTCTCCTTTTTTCAGCATGTTTCTCAACAGTTCAAGATAGGACGCTCTTCCCATCTTCGTTTCTTTTGCATTGAAACAGAGGACCTTTTTATCGTTTCTGTATGTCCTGTCCCAGTGAGGAAGTCCCTCACCGTTCGGATCGCCGTTCTTCGCAAAGTTCACAAGATAGTCCGTCATCTGTTTCGAGACTTCCCTGTCTCTGTCTCCGTAAGGACGCCATGAGGTCTCCAGTCTGCCGAACATATATCTCAGGTCACAGGAATGGAAGGCTCCGTTGTCATCGCCCGGTGCGTCGATATCGAAGAAATAGACGTAGGCTCCGTTTTCTCTGGCATATCTGTTTCCTATATAGGCCATCATCGGCGCATACAGGTCGTTGGATGTATATCCGATCATATAGCCGATCTTCAAAGGATCTCCGATCAGCTTGTCGACGCTGTCTTTCAGCAGATACCCGTCGATGACTGGCATCATATTGTTGGTACTGTCTTTCCGTTTTGTCTTGATCACTTCATAGGCATCGTAGATCTTCTGCAGGTCGGCATTCCTGAATTCCTCAAAACTCCCGCATCCCGCAAGATTCATCAGTTCAAGCCAGTAATCGTATGTTTCGCTCGCCTTCTTCGGAAGGGCGAATTTCGGGAACATCCCTCCTCCCGACATCATGACCGCTCTTTGGAAGAGGCCTTCATTGTCGTGGTTCAGACAGAGATACTGGATCGAGATGGCTCCGGCGCTCTGTCCCATCAGGGTGATATTGTTTTCATCGCCTCCGAATTCACGGATATGTTCCTTCACCCAGCGGATCGCCTGCAGCTGGTCGTCGAGGCCGAAGTTGCCGTTGCGGTGTTCTCTTTTCTCGATCTCTTCGTGACAGAAGTAGCCCAAAACGCCTACTCTGTAATTGGCGAAGACGGTCACGGCTCCCCTTCTTGCGAGTTCATATCCGCGGAACGGTTCTTCCTCGTTGGATCCTGAATTGAATCCGCCTCCGTGGAAATACAGGATGACCGGACACTTTGAAGCGTCTTTCGGTGTATAGATATTCAGGTTCAGACAGTTCTCATCGTATCTGAATTCGATCCCTTCTCTGAATTCCCTGTAGTAGAAAAGTCTCTCCGGGACATCGAGGTGCGGATTGAACTGCCGGTACTGCGGACAGGAATATCCCATTTCTCTCGCATCGAAAGGATCCGGATAAGAGTCGATCCGTGTGCTGTATTCAAAGCGGCCTGCCCTGGCATATGGAATACCTAAAAACTCGCGGGCTTCTTCCGTCTCAATGCCCAAAAAAGTCCCCATCGATGTTTTTAAAACGATCTTTTCCATAGAATTGTTATCGGTATCTTTTTCGAGAAAACTCTATTCTAATTATAAAACAGAAACGGATACCGGATGAAATACGTTTTACAGATCTCTGTATGAAAAAAGCTTCCTCAGGAAGCTTTGTTTTGAATGCTGTGTCTATCGGTCCGTTCCGTTTCTCAGGATCAGCAGGTATCCCGGGACCATTGCGGATAAAAGCGGGGTCCCAAGTCGGTCATCATTGAAAACTGATACGGGGTCTTGGCGATCAGGGCTGACCGGAGAAGATCCAGTACGTTCCAGAGAATGACGAATACTGCGACGAACAGTGCAAATGCTGTGTTTCTGTTCTTGATTATCTTTTTCCTCCATCCATATCATACAGAATATCAGAGATTTCGCAAAAGAAAGATCCTTATTCCTGCCCTCTATACATCCAAAAATCACCGTAGACTTCTTCCGAAAGCCAGATCTCGCCCAGGGCGTATTCCCTTCCTTCATAGGCGAAGTAGTCGGAGAGCAGGATGATCGCATCGTTTCCGCTCAGTTTCAGATAGTTAGCCTCGAATCCGCCTTCAAAAGGTTCATAACCGACTTCCTCATCGCTCTCTTCCCAGGCTTCATATCCGTCGTTCGCAAGTCTCGGATGGAGCTTTATGATCATCAGTTCCCGGTCGTAGTCGATCTCGAAATCCGCATAGCCGATCTCTTCGAACAGATCGTATGTCTCAGGATCGAAGAGGATCCACAGATCGTACTTCCATTCTCCCGGCATCTCCCTGACGGCCGGATATTCCGCATCCTCCGGAATGCCGTCACGGATAAAAGTCTCCATCTCCTGGAACGCTTCAAAACTCAGAGTTCCCTTTCCTTCTTCCTGCCACAAGATGGAACGGTCAAAACTATCACCGTTTTCCCTCTTATCGGATACGTCTGTCAGATCGGTTTCGATCGTAAACTGTTCAAAACTCTCGTTTGTGATCGTATTTTCAGAGTTTCGTTCCGTAGCAGAGACCGCAGATCCTGAACTGCATCCGCAGACCAGGAATATCAGTAACATCAAAGACAATAGGATCCGTTTCATTTCTGTCCTCCTGTACCCAAAAGCCGCGACAAGACATCACGCACGATATGGAATGATATATGCTGTATATTCCCAGCCTCATTATATCGGAAAACAGAATGCTTTGTATACATATAAAAAGACTGTTGCGGGAACAGTCTTTCATATATAAAGGTTATTTCGTACCGTAGATCCTGTCTCCGGCATCACCCAGACCCGGAACGATGTATCCGATCTCATTGAGATGATCGTCCAGAGCGGCCAGATACAGGTCAACATCCGGATGAGCTTCAGTGAAGGCTTTGACACCTTCCGGAGCACCGACCAGGGAGACCATACGGATATTCTTGGCGCCTCTCTTCTTGATCATATCGACAGCGGCAATGGCACTTCCGCCTGTTGCCAGCATCGGGTCCAATACCAGAATGACTCCGTCCGGAAGTTCCTTCGGGAACTTCGCGAAGTATTCGACCGGCTGAAGTGTCTCTTCATCACGGTAGAGACCGATGAATCCGACTTTTGCGGTCGGGATCAGGTCCATGATGCCGTTGACCAGACCCATACCTGCACGCAGGATCGGGACAAGGATCACTTCCGTGTCCAGCATCTGTGTATCGCAAGGTCCCATCGGTGTCGTGATATGGACATCTTTCACCGGAAGGTCACGGCAGACTTCATAGGCCATCAGAGATGCGATCTCATCCAGGTTCTCACGGAAGTCCTTGTGTCCGGTCTCTTCCATACGCATGTAGGCAAGCTTATGTGTAATGAGCGGGTGATTCAGTACTGTAACCATAATATCCTCCTGTTTTTTCTTTTTTTATTATACTCATATACGCAGTTATGTGAACCTGAAATTAAAAAAGATTTTTTATATACGGGGATGCCTTCCCGTTTGGGGTTATAATGAGATTGGAAAGGACCTTAATAAAGGTCAGAGGATAATGATGAACAATAATGAAATGTGGGCTTTGGTCAAGGAAAAGCCTGAAGTCGGTATCTGGATGAAGCGGGTGCCGATCCCTGAGGTCGGTTACAACGACGTCAAGATCAAGATCCGCAAGACGGCGATCTGCGGCACGGATGTGCACATCTATCAGTGGAACAAATGGGCACAGAAGACGATCCCGATGGGGCTGACCATCGGACATGAGTATGTCGGCGAGGTCGTCGAGACCGGTCCGGGTGCCAGAGGCTTCCATGTCGGAGACATCGTCTCCGGAGAAGGCCATATCACCTGCGGCAAATGCCGGAACTGTCTGGAAGGTCACAAGGAGAACTGCCGCAACGCCAAAGGTGTCGGTGTCAACCGCAACGGCGCGTTCGCCGAATACCTGGTCATCCCTTACGTCAACGTCTGGAAGACCAGAGAAAGCATCCCGGAAGAGCTCTATGCCATCTTCGATCCGTACGGCAATGCGACGCATACCGCTTTGACCTACAACGTCCTGGGCGAAGACGTCCTGATCACCGGTGCCGGTCCGATCGGCTGCATGGCAGCTGCCATCGTCAAGTTCTCCGGTGCGAGACACGTGGTCGTCACCGATTTCAATGAATACCGCCTGAATATGGCAAAGACGATGGGTGCGACCAGAGTCGTCAACCTCAAGGATGAGAAACTGGAAGATGTCATGAAAGAGATCGGTATGAGCGAAGGCTTCGATGTCGGACTCGAGATGTCCGGTGCACCGAGCGCTTTGAACCAGATGATCCATAATATGAAAAACGGCGGCAATATCGCGCTGCTGGGACTGCTTCCGGACAGTACGGACGTCGATATGGAACACGTCATCTTCTCCGGTCTGAATCTCAAAGGCATCTACGGACGCAAGGTCTGGGATACCTGGTACAAGATGACGACGATGATCGAAGCGGGACTGGATATCTCCAAGATCATCACCCACCGCTACGATATCAGGGATTATCAGAAAGGATTCGATGCGATGCTGTCGGGGAACTCCGGAAAGGTCATCCTCGACTGGTCAAAGATCAATGAAATGGAGTAGAAAATGAACAGACAGGAAACATTGAACCATTACAGGAAAACAGTAGAAGAGATAAAGGAAGCGGGCTTATTCAAGGGAGAAGCTCCGTTCGTATCGGCACAGGGCGCCTATGTCACGATGGAAGACGGCAGGAAGCTTCTCAACATGTGTGCCAACAACTACCTCGGTCTGGCGGATTCTCCGGAACTGATCGAGGCAGCCAAGAAGACCTACGATGAGAAAGGCTACGGACTCGCCTCCGTCCGCTTCATCTGTGGAACACAGGATATCCATAAACAGCTGGAACGCAAGATCTCCGCATTCTTAAAGACAGATGATACGATCCTGTATTCTTCCTGTTTCGATGCCAACGGCGGACTGTTTGAGACACTGCTTACCGAGGAAGATGCGATCATCTCCGATGAACTGAACCACGCCTCCATCATCGACGGTGTCCGTCTGTGCAAGGCAAAGAGATACCGTTATCACAATAACGATATGGAAGATCTGGAAAAGCAGCTGATCGAAGCGGATAAGAACGGTGCCAGGATCAAGATGATCGCGACCGACGGTGTCTTCTCGATGGACGGCATCATTGCGAACCTGAAAGGTATCTGCGATCTGGCAGACAAGTATTCCGCTCTGGTCATGGTGGATGATTCCCATGCGGTCGGATTCATCGGCGAACACGGACGCGGAAGCGTGGAATACAACGGTGTCGAAGGAAGAGTCGACGTGATCACCGGAACTTTAGGAAAAGCTCTGGGCGGAGCCAGCGGCGGCTACACTTCCGGAAGGAAAGAGATCATCGATCTCCTGAGACAGAGAAGCAGACCTTACCTCTTCTCCAATACCCTCGCTCCGGCGATCGTCGGTGCCAGTATCCGGCTCTTCGATCTCCTGGAGACGAGCAGTGATCTCAAGAAACACCTGGAAGAGATGACTCTCTACTATCGGAAACAGCTGAAAGACAACGGCTTCGATATCATCGACAGCACGCATCCGATCGTACCGGTGATGCTGTATGACGAGAACCTGGCCGGTGAATATGCACGGAGGATGATGGAAAAAGGTGTCTATGTGGTCGCCTTCTCCTATCCGGTCGTACCGAAGGGAAAAGCCAGGATCAGGACACAGCTGTCCGCTGCCCATACAAAAGAAGATATCGACTTCATCGTGAAATGTTTCAAGGAAGTCAGAGACGAGATAGAAAAAGCTGCTTAACTGCAGCTTTTTCTTATTTCTCGTTATAAGTGAAACTCGTCTTTTTCTCCAGGATCGTCAGGAGATCGTTCATATCGGTGATCGCCGTATTCGCGCTGGCGGTCAGTTCCTCTTTTCTGGTCGGATCGAAGATATAGGCTACGGTGTAGGCACCGTAGTTTTTTCCGCATTCGATATCCATCAGGGAGTCTCCCACCATGACACAGTCGCGGTTCCATCGATTCTTTCCGATCATCTGAATGATCCCTTCCGGATCCGGTTTGATATGTTCGACATCCTTTAATCCGCAGATCTCATCGACACAGTCTTCCAGCCCGAAGGATTCCAGGATCTCTTCGATCCCTTCTTTTGTCCGGGTGGAGATGATACCAATGTGATATCCTTCCTCGTGAAGCTTCCTCAGTACTTCATCGCTGTGAGGAGTCGGATGATTGGTGACCTTTGAGACTTCGACCTGTCTGGCCCGATAGACCTTGTACAGAGTATCGTAGTCGATCCCCGGGAAGTACTTTCCGAAGGTATCGCGCAAGGCGGGACCGATGACTTCGCTTTTCACTTCATCGGTAAACAGGGAGACATCCGAGAATTTCTCAAAGAGAGCTCTGAAGGCTTCTTCGATCCCCTTGCGGGTATCGGCCAGTGTGCCGTCGAAATCGAAGATCACCGTCGGTTTCTGTCTGACCAGGAAACGGTCCAGTATACCCAGATAGCCTAAGAGTCCGATGACGACGAAGACGATCGAAGTCAGCTGTGCCATCTTGAGATTTCCGATATAGAGGGAATCCGTACGCCTTCCTTCGATGAAGAAACGGATCACACCGTACCACATCAGATAGGCGAAAGCCAGATCGCCGCGCTTGTTCTGACGCTTTCTGAGGACGAACCAGATCAGGATCCACCCCAGCAGACACAGCGTGGATTCATAGAAGAAGAGCGGTTCATAGTAATGCCCGTTGATATACATCCCGTTCTTTAAGAAGGACAGGATCCCGTTGAAATAGGACTCTGCCACTTCTCCTCCGTGACATTCCCGGTTGACGAAGTTGCCCCATCTGCCCATCGCCTGAGCGACCAGGACGTTCGGCAGGATCATGTCGGTCACCTTCAGGAAAGGATAGCCGTTTTTCCTGCAGAACCACCAGGCAAACAGCGCTCCGAACACAAGACCGCCCTGAATGGCCAGTCCGCCGTCCCAGACACGGATGATGTCGATCGGATGAGAGAGATAGTAGGACAGGTCATAGAAGGCACAGAACCAGAGCCTGGCGCCGCAGACACCGACCCAGAGGGTATAGATGAACAGAGAATCGAGGAAATCGCCGTCTCTGTATTTCGCTTCCCTGAAAGCCTGTTTGGAGAAATGATAGGCCAGTAAGGCCCCGCACATGATCAGGACCGCATACCAGCGGATATCCAGTGTGAAACTGCCGATACGGAACAGGATGAAGGTCTGTTCATTGGGAAAAAACTGTATCATTGTTCATTGCTCCTGCGGATCAGTTCCTGTCGGTATTCTTCCTTGAAGGTCTCATTGGAATCGTAACCGAGTTTTTTCAGCAGATAATTGGATACGATCGATTCGATGATGATGGACAGAGCCTTGCCTTCGGTGATCGGGATCGTCAGCATCGGTTTCTCCAAACCGAGGATATCCATATGACCGTTCAGCGGATTGAGACGGTCGATCTCCTTGGCTTCTTCAAAACTCACCAGTTTGATCACAAAATCCAGGTTGCATCTGTTCTTGTACGCATAGGCACCGAACATCCTCGTGACATCGACGACGCCGAGACCTCTGACTTCCAGTTTTCTCTTCAGGAGAGACGGAGCCTGCGTGATCAGACTGGTATGGACTCTGGCGACATCCACGCGGTCGTCTGCTACCAGCATATGTCCGTGAGCGATCAGATCGAGAGCCAGTTCGGATTTACCGATCCCGGACTTTCCGACGATCATGACGCCGACGCCGTAGATACTCATCATGACTCCGTAGAGGTTGTCGGTCGGAGCCAGCTTCTCGGAAAGATAGGAGACCACATCGACAATGAGCTGATAGGTCTTTCCGACATATCTGAAGACCGGGAAGTTCTTCTGACAGCATACTTCCATCAGAGCCGGACAGTCACCGAAGTCTTCCGACAGGATGATACACGGCGTATAGGAATCGGTGATGACGTCGAAACGTCTCCTTTGTTCCTCATAGCTCATGCCGCTCATATAATCGAATTCTTTGTTTCCGAGGATATTGACCCTTCTCAGGTCGTTGGATTCCAGATATCCGGAAAGTTCGAGTCCGGGTCTGTTGATATCAGGTGCGATCACCCAGCGATCCAGGGAGGAATCATCTCCGCAGATCTGTTCCAGGTTCAGGAATTCCTTGATCTCACGCACATATACACGTTTGTTCAGTTCTTCATTTGACATGTTTTACACCTAACACTTTCTTCAGATACTGTCCTGTATAGGACCGTTCCACTTCACTGACTTCTTCCGGTGTTCCGGTCGCGATGACCTGACCGCCGTTATCACCACCGTCCGGTCCCAGATCGATGATATAGTCTGCACATTTCACGACATCCAGGTTGTGTTCGATGACTACGACGGTATCGCCGTTGTCTACGATCCGATCGATGATACGGATCAGTTTCAGGACATCATCCATATGAAGACCGGTCGTCGGTTCATCCAGTACGAACATCGTCTTTCCGGTCGGCTTCTTCTGCAGTTCGGAAGCCAGTTTGACTCTCTGTGCCTCTCCTCCGGAGAGGGTCGTCGCCGACTGTCCCAATTCGATATATCCCAGACCGACATCGTAGAGGACCTGGAGCTTGTCCCTGATCTTCTTGTGGTTCTGGAAGAAATCCAAAGCTTCCTTGACGGACATCTTCAGGACATCGTAGATATTCTTGCCTTTATAGCGTACTTCCAGGGTCTCTGCATTGTATCTCTTGCCGTGACATTCTTCACATTCCACGTAGACATCCGGAATGAACAGCATCGAGATCCGCTTGACGCCGTCGCCGTAACAGGCTTCACAGCGTCCTCCCGGAACATTGAAGGAATAGCGGGACTTCGTATATCCCCTCTCCTTGGAGTCCGGAGTCATCGCATACAGATCACGGATATCATCGAAGACTCCCGTATAGGTCGCCGGATTGGAACGCGGGGTACGTCCGATCGGATCCTGGGTGATATAGACGATCTTGTCGATGTTCTTGAGTCCTTCCACCTTTCTGACCTTGCCCGGACGGATCCGGACACGGTCCAATGACTTCATGATGGATTTGACCATCGTCTCGATGACCAGGGAGGATTTTCCCGATCCGGAGACACCGGTCACACAGATGAACTTTCCTAACGGGAAGTCCACATCAATATTCTTGAGGTTGTTTTCTTCAGCACCGAGGATCCTCAGTTTCTTGCCGTTGCCTTTCCTTCTCTTCTTCGGCACCGGGATCTCCTTGCGGAAAGACAGATACTGTCCGGTGATGGACTTTTCGTCTTTCAGGATCTCTTCCGGGGTTCCCGCAAAGACGACTTCACCGCCTTCTTTTCCAGCACCCGGGCCGATATCGACGATATAATCCGATTCCAGCATCGTTTCAGCGTCGTGTTCGACGACGATGACGGTATTATCCAGATCGCGCATCTTTTTGAGCGTTTCGATCAGCTTGGTGTTGTCCTTCTGATGAAGGCCGATGGATGGTTCATCCAGTACGTAGAGGACTCCGGTCAGTGCGGAACCGATCTGGGTCGCCAGACGGATACGCTGCGCTTCACCGCCCGACAGGGAACCGGCGGTCCGATCCAGCGTCAGATAGTCGAGTCCGACATCGCTCAGGAAGCGAAGTCTTGCGCTCAACTCATTCAGTAATGTCCTGGCGATCTCCGCACGCATCGGATCGAACTGCAGGCTCTTCAGGAAATCATAGGCCTGGACGATCGATTTGCGGGTCAGATCGTAGATGTTGGTATTGCCGACACGGACGGACAGGACTTTTTCATTGAGTCTTGCCCCGTGACATTTCTGACATTCCGATTCCGTCAGGAAAGAACCGTAGTATTCCTTCCCGAATTTGGACTGTGTCTCTTCGAAACGGCGTTCGATCAGCGTCTTGACGCCTTCGATGTAACCGTACTTGTTGTAGGTCGTACCGCCGGTAGAAGTGACGGTATAGCGGATCTCCTCATCGGATCCGTTCAGGATGATGTCCATCTCCTTCTTCGTCATCTTGCTGAGCGGCTTGGTCTCGGAGATCTTGTAGTGTTTCAAAAGGTTCGCGAAGTTCTGCCATTCCAGGTTGTTGCTGCCGTAGATGTTCTTGTAGTAACGGATGCCGCCTTCTGCGATCGAAAGCGAGCGGTCCGGCATCAGATAGTCCAGATCTACCGACATCGTCACACCCAGGCCCTTGCATTCCTCACAGGCACCTATCGGCGAGTTGAAGGAGAAGAGCCGCGGTTCCAGTGTCGGTACGGTAAATCCGCACTTCGGACAGGCCTGATGGGATGAAAACAGGTCTTTCTGATCGCCGTGCTTGACGATACAGGTACCTTCTGCCAGTCTCAAAGCGATCTCCAGAGAGTCGTTCAGACGGGTCTCGATCCCTTCCTTCTTGACGATACGGTCGATCACCACTTCGATACTGTGGCGCTTGTTTTTATCCAGTTCCGGGACTTCTTCGATGTCATACATCTGTCCGTCCACATACAGACGGATGTATCCGTCTTTCTTGAGTTTCTCGAAATAATCCTTGAAGGTCCCCTTCTTGTTTGTGACGACATTGGCCAGGATCTCCATCCTCTCTCCGTCATTGAAGGTCATGATCCTGCGCACCATGCCGGAAACGGTCATGGCCTCGATCGGTTCGTTGTGGTTCGGACAGTAGGCGATACCACAGCGCGCATAGAGAAGACGCAGATAGTCGTAGATCTCGGTGATGGTCGCTACCGTGGAACGGGGGTTGTTGGAAGTGGTCTTCTGGTCGATCGCGATCGCCGGAGAAAGTCCTTCGATCAGGTCGACGTCCGGTTTCTCCACTCCGCCCAAAAACTGTCTGGCATAGCTCGACAGGGATTCCACATAGCGTCTTTGACCTTCCGCATAGATCGTATCGAACGCCAGAGAAGTCTTTCCCGATCCGGAAAGACCCGTCATGACGATCAGCTTGTTTCTGGGAAGATCCAGATCGATGTTTTTCAGGTTATTGACCCGGGCACCCCGGATGATGATCTTATCGTTCATTTTCCTATCTTACGGATCCTTTCTTTTATCCTTCCCAGAGCGTAGTTCATTCTTGCGGCATTCCTGCCGGTAAAGCCCTTGATCTTGGACAGGGAGAGACTGCGCAGGAAGCTCATCGAGCCGACTGCCCTATCCATCCTGTCGTTCATCAGCCGTTTTCTGGTCTCTTCGACCCTGTCTACGGCGCGGTAGAAGTGAGGGCCGATCCCCTTGGATTCATCGGTGATGCTTCCGACCAGGCTGTCCATATGCGTATTGATGAAACTGTCCATGGCTTCGACCCGTTCACTGAAACTTGACAGGGTCGTGACCGTAACGGTCAGATCGGCAGTAAAGACGACCGTGCAGATCAGAGCCAGGGTATCTGCGAGCGTATCGTTGAGTCCGTCCAGGATCGGGATCAGGACGGGATTCAGGACGTAGATGATCAGTAAGCCTGCCACTCCGAATCCCAGGGATGCGGGCAGACAGATGCGTCCGTTGAGGTTCAGCGGTGACTTTGAATAGTCCCACCAGTAGGCATGGAAGAGTTTCTCCAGAGCATAGTGTACGGTATATTCCAGGATCGCCGATGCGACCATACTGATCAGGAACACCTGAAGCATACTCAGATCTTTCACGAAATACCGAAACAGGATGGTCCCGAACAGAGCGCCTGCCCCGTAGATCGGGATGACCGGTCCGAACAGAAAACCGCGGTTGTCCCACTTTCCGGTCCAGATCACCATCGCGATGCACTCGTAGAGGTATCCCACGAAACTCAACAGGATGAAATAAAGGATAAAACGGCTGATCATCGGAATATCGTCTCCTTCAAAGCACACCATTTATCGCAAAGGCAGACCAGAAGCGCTTCCTTGCGTTTCGGAAGGTCTCTTAAGGTCAAAGGCCACATATGGCAGCGGATCACATCCTGGACTGCCGGATCGACCGAGAAGTAACGCACCGCATTCTTTCTGGCTGTTTCCGGATGGGTGAATCCGTGCATCTCAAAAAGACCGGTATAATCCTGCGGGTCATGCCAGTCATAGAGGTAGAAGTCGTGAAGCAAAGCGCCGACCAGAAGCGTATCCTCGTTCGCCTTCAGGTTCCATCTGCGATTGAGCAGATAGGCCGTCCTGGCGACGTTGAGACTGTGGGAGAAGACGTTGATCTTCCCGTGGGCACAGTACTTCTTCATCTCCTGGACTCTGGGATGATCCAGATAGTCCTTCAGGATGCGGTCGAACTCTCTTCTTTCCTGTTCGCTCATTTTCACCTTTTTATTATACAATGCTATAATATCTTTATGCTTGAAAACATCGTAAGGCTGGACTATCAGGACAAACAGATCTGGCTGGTGAAGACGGCACACGTCTCCAAGAATTCCATTGCGGATGTGGATGAATGCGTGAAGGAAGTCGAACCGGATACCATCTGTATCGAACTGGATGAACAGCGCTATCAGAAGATACAGGACCCCGAGAGCTGGCGCAATACCGATCTCGCCAAGGTCATCCGGGAGAAACAGGTCGGTTTCCTGCTGGTCAATCTCATCCTGGCATCCTTTCAGAAACGGATGGCCAAGTCGATGGATACCAGTTCCGGCGGAGAGATGCTGGAAGGGATCCGCATCGCGAAGGAAAAGGGTCTGAACCTGGTCCTGGCCGACCGTTCGGTCAAGACGACCTTCGGCAGGATCTGGGCAAAACTCTCCGGAAAAGAGAAGATAAAGCTCCTCACCGGGATCATCGAATCGGTCTTCGATGACGAAGAGATCACCGAAGAAGATCTGGCCAAGCTGAAGGAAGCGGACGCCCTGGAAGCGGCGCTGATGGATATCGGAAAACAGTTCCCGACCGTCAAGAAAGTCCTGGTCGATGAACGGGACCAGTATCTCGCACAGAAGATCAAGACCGCTCCGGGCAAGAAGATCGTCGCCATCATCGGAGCTGCCCATGCGGGCGGGATACAGAGGAACCTCAATACCGATGTGAATATCGAAGAGCTCGATCATATCGAAAAAAAGAAGGGATTTGTTTCCCTTCTCAAATATCTCATCCCGATCGCACTGATCGCCATGATCCTGTATACGATCTTCCATAACAGAGAAACAGGTCTGGCTCAGATCCGTTCCTGGACACTGTGGCACGGCGGGCTCTCCGCACTGGGCGTACTGTGTGCATTGGGACATCCTCTGTCCATCCTGACGGCCTTCGTGGCTGCGCCGATCACCTCTTTGAATCCCCTTCTGGCCTCCGGCTGGTTTGCGGGACTGGTCGAAGCGGCCGTACGGAAACCGAAGGTAAAGGATTTTGAGGACCTGGCGGAAGATACCGGCTCTTTGAAAGGTTTCTGGAAGAACCGGGTCACAAGGACCCTGCTGGTCGTCATCTTCGCAAATCTGTTCTCGACGGTCGGTACCGTAGTCTCGGGCATTGATATCGTCAGAAAGTTCATCGAAAGTCTGTAAGATCCTGCATCCGCAGGATCTTTTTTTTAACTGATCTTCAGTGTTTTATACAGGTAATCGCGGAACTTCTTTCCGTCGAGTTCCGTACATAAGGATACGTTTGGTTTATCACAGGAAGAGTCAAAATACACTTCACCGTAATGTTCGTTATTCCCGGTCTCGACACTGCAGAAGACTCTTTCACAGTCTCTGATACATTCAGGATAGAGTGCAGCTGCGATCGCTGCGGGATCGGCCATATCCAGACATTCCCGATGGAAACGGTCCAGATTCATATCGATCAGACAGCGATTGGCATCGATCAGGAACTTACCCAGTCTTCCGCTTTCCCTGATCCTTCGGATATCTCCTTCTTCCAGCATCGCTTCTCCCAGGCAGGAGCTCCAGCCGACCAGAAGGATCTCGCACGGGTGTTCCTTCAATACTTGATCGAAGGCTTCCGCATCCTGCCAGACGTTGAATTCCGCATATTCCGTGACATTGCCTTCTGCCGTACCCGGTGTCGCCATACAGACGATCCTTCTGACTTTCTTCATCGTCTCAGGGGAACGTTCGATCGCAGCGGCGATATTGGTCAAAGGACCCAGGGTGATGATCTCGACGGTCCTGTCTTCTTCTTTTTCGATGGCTTTCAGGATCTCTTCGACCGCATCCCCTTCTTTCGCTTTCAAAGAGAGATCGATCAGTCCGAGATCGCCCATCCCGTCCTTTCCGTGTGTATCGTCTGCGCCGACCCAGTCCCGTTTCAGCATCTCTTCCTTCCCTAAATAGACGTCAGGATAAGAGCTGTCGGTCATCCGCATCGTCGTCAGAAGGTTGGCTGCCGCCTGTTTTGCGGGCACATTGCCTGCGACCACGGAAAAAAGCAGGATCTCATATCGTTCATCGTTCAGTGCCATCGCGATCGCAACGGCATCATCGGAACCGCAGTCGGTGTCGATGATCAGTTTTCTTCTTTCCATCACCTCCATTATAGGGAATGAGGGCGGTTTTTAGTATATAATGAAGGAAAGAAAACAACGAAAGATAATATACGGAACGGAGGATAACTATGGGCTTATTCGACAAAAAATACTGTGATATCTGCGGAAAAGAGATCAGATTTCTCGGAAACCGCAAACTGGATGACGGAAACATGTGCAAGGACTGTGCAGCCAAGCTTTCACCGTGGTTCTCCGGAAGGAGACATACCAGCGTCGCAGCCATCAAGGAACAGCTGCAGTATAGGGAAAACAACCAGGCAAAACTGGCTCAGTTCAATCCGAAGAAGATCATCGGCACCTACTACAAGGTCTATATCGATGAGGATAAGAAGCAGTTTGCGGTGACCAATATGAGCAACTGGCGGAACGCGAATCCGGATCTTCTGAATTTCTCCGATATCAGCGGGATGAAGATCGAGATCAAGGAAGACAGCGATGAGATCACATACAAGGATGCGGAAGGAAAACAGGTCAGCTACGATCCGCCGAGATACGAATATGAATATGATTTCAATGTCCACATCGATGTGAATCACAAGTACTTCGACGACCTGGATTTCCGTCTCAACAGCACCAAGCCGGACAGCAGAGATTCCGAACAGTACAAGGAACTGGTCAAGATGTCCGATGAACTGATGACGGCTCTGGTCGGAAGACATTTCGTCGATGACAGCGCTCCGACACCGACCTATACAGGTACGGCTCAGGAAGGAGAATGGTTCTGTCCGAACTGCGGTTCCAGAAACAACGGTTCCTTCTGTACGAAGTGCGGAACGAAGCGTCCGGAGACCTTCACGCCGTTCTACTGTTCCAAATGCGGAGAGAAGATCACCGATCCGGGGACACTGTTCTGTCCGAAGTGCGGAAACAAAGTCCAGTAAGAAAAGAAAAACCCATCTGAGATGGGTTTTTTAGTCTTCAAACTGTCTGCACTGTTCCAGAAGTGAGATGATCGGAAGATGCTGAGGACAGACACCTTCGCACTGTCCGCACTGGATACAGTCGGAGGCTTTTCCTTTTCCGTTGGTGACGATCACATATTCCCTCTTCGTACGGAATTCCGGACTGCCTTTCTTGCGGTTCTCCACGGTGAAGATCTCCGGGATCGGGATGTTCATCGGACATCCCTTCGTACAGTAGTGACATGCGGTACACGGGATGGATTTATCCGCATCGATGGCTTTCTGCGCTTCCCTGATGACTTCTTCTTCGTGTTCGTTCAGCGGAGTGAAGTCCTTTACGAAGCTGAGGTTGTCTTTCATCTGTTCCAGAGAGCTCATGCCGCTGAGGACGGCCAGGAGGTTGTCTTTCTCCAGCACAAAGCGAAGTGCCCAGGACGCATAGGACATCCCGTTGTTTTCTCTGTCGAAGATCTCTCTGACGGTCGGGATCGGATCGGCCAGGATGCCTCCCTTGACCGGTTCCATGACGACGACCGGTTTTCCATGCGCCTTGCAGATCTCCATATTCCTTCTTGACTGTACTCCCGGATTCTCCCAGTCCGCATAGTTGACCTGCAGCTGTATGAATTCGACATCCGGATGCTTGTTCAGAAGCTCTTCCAGCAGTTCCGGATCGGCGTGGAAGGAGAAACCGTAGTGGCGGATCAGCCCTTCCTCTTTCAGCTGTTTCACATAGTCCCAAAGACCCAGTTCATCGTAGTATCTATAATTTGAGCGCTGGATCGCATGCAGAAGATAGTAATCGAAATACCCTGCACCGCTTCTTTCCAGCGAGACTTTGATCTCGTTCTTCGTCGTCTCTTCGTCATTCCAGGCATCGGAAGCCATCAGCTTGCTGGCGAGCGTGTAGGAATTGCGGTCATAGCGTTCTACCAGAGCCTTCCGGATCGCTTCTTCCGAACCGGGATAGGCAAATGCGGTATCGAAATAGGTCCCGCCTGCTTCCATGAACAGATCGACCATCTGCTTGGTCTGTTCTACATCGATCGAACCGTCTTCCAGTTTCGGCAGACGCATCAGACCGAAACCGAGTTTCAGCTTGTTTTGAATCGTTTCTGTCATTTTTGTCCTCTCCTGATATATCAATGATAATGGATTTTCCCCTCCTTCATCAAGCGTATTTTCGATCGGTCAAAAACAGAAATCAAATGCGGTTATTCACCCCTTCTTTTAGTGCATTCCATGATCAGATACGATATAATTTTAGTAGCGATATGACAACGAAAGAAAACAAAGATAAGACTGTGCTCTGATATCATCCCCCTAAGGTAGACACGAGAAATATTTAAAATCTCACTTCTTACCAAAGGGGGATTTTATTATGGGAAGAAAAGCGAAATATACTCCTGAACAGAAAGTTCAGGCCTGTGAAGA
>Ga0256405_10003718_pt1 | contig 30780 bp, 26 predicted proteins | sample RumenRJG_02DNA_FD_189096 | JGI IMG/M metagenome (GOLD analysis project Ga0256405, IMG submission 189096) | Bovine rumen microbial communities from Lethbridge, Alberta, Canada - RJG_02 | ecosystem: Host-associated > Mammals > Digestive system > Stomach > Rumen | place: Canada: Alberta...
GGCCGAAGCGGTCCACCAGGGACAGCTTCTCCTCCGTGGTGTCAGAGTGATGCATATCCCCGTCATGCACCATATCCGCCCGGTCGCTCAGGTTCTCCTTGATCAGGTGGCGCCGGTTGGAGGTGGCATAGATCAGGATATTGTCCGGCTTCGTCTCAAAGCCGCCCTCGATCACCGCCTTCAGATACTTATACTCAATCTCGAACTCCTCGAAGCTCAGATCGTCCATATAGATAATGAACTTATAATTTCTTCCCTTGACGGAAGAGATGACGTAGGACAGATCCTTGAACTGGTGCTTGTAGATCTCGATCAGCCGGAGTCCCTGGGGATAAAACTCATTCAGGGTCGCCTTCACGGTGGTGGACTTGCCGGTACCGGCGTCTCCGTAGAGAAGCACGTTGTTGGCGGCTCTTTCCTCAATAAAGGCCTGGGTGTTGTCGCTCACCTGCTTCTTCTGGGTCTCATATCCCACCAGATCGTCGTAATTGACCGCATCCAGGTTATTGATGGGCACCAGCTCCGGCGTCCCGTCGATATGGTTGCTGATGCGGAAGGCCTTGTTCAGGCCGAACATTCCCACGCCGTATCCGGCGTAGAATTCATCCACCGCCTCCCGGAATTCTTCGGGGCTTTCAGCATTTCCCAGCTTCTCCGACATCCGGTTGACGATCACGCTGATATAGCTATAGTACATCCGATCATTCTTTCTGACCGACTGATATTTATTCAGCACCGTGAAGCAGTCGATATCCAGAGCCTTCTCCAGCTCCGTGAAATCGTAGTGCATCAGGTCCTTTATGACCGCAAAGTCATGGAGCGCAAATCCTGACGCGGAGCCCTCGGGCATCCCCTTCTTCTCGCTCACCAGGGCCAGAGGATTCTCATCCGTCATCAGGCAGAAGGCGATATAGCCATGCCACAGGTTCTTTTCAAAGCCATAGGTGGTACCGGTCTCCATGATAGCGTGCACCTGGTCAAATGCCTTCGCCCGCAGCTTATCCTTTTCCTTGACGGACAGCGGCTTTTTTCCGGCCTTCTCCAGCTTTCTGCAGATGGAAGCGATCCCCTGAAGGACCGGATCCTCCTTTGTTCTCTGGTAAACAATAATATTGGAAAGCAGATGGTGCATATCATACCTCCGACTGTGTAAGTATTCGCGAATATTCACGATTTACTTCTATAGAATAGCATTTTATGCCTGATTCCACAAGATCGGAAGGGCACGGATGCCGCCAGGCATCACCTGCTGTTCAGCACGCGTGCGCATCCCGCGGAGCGTATAATTCAGTGGGGATGTCCCCCGCCCGAAGAGGCGGGAGCCATCCCCACTGCAGTTATAATCTCCCCTTCAGGTACCGTATCAGATACATCACCCCGAGGAGCAGAAACAGGTATGCAAGGATCTTAAAAACCCCCACATCCAGGAAATAATCCGCGGCCAGATACATCAGGCCGCCGCCGCCCCACATCAGGGCATTGGCGAGATTTGAACGGTTTTTCATATCATCACTTCTTCTGACGGTTCATGATGAACTTCGGTCCTCTCTCCCACTTCTTAATATTAAGAACCAGCAGTGCCGCCGCAACCGCGACACCGATGATATCCGTAAGCGTTCCCGGCACGAACATCAGGGTACCTGCGGCGACAAGGATAATTCTCTCAACAAAATTCAGCTTCCAGAAAAGCCATCCCTGGAATCCGCCGGAGATAATGGCGGTACCGATAAAGGCGGACACGAACACCGAGATAATCTCGATGGGTGTTCCGTTCATCATCATGGCCGGGCTGTAGCAGAAGGCGAAGGGTACCAGGAATCCGGCGAACCCGAGCTTGCAGGCCTCCACAGCCGTGGACATGGGACTGGTCTTCGCGATACCGGCACCCGCATAGGCAGCCAGTGCAACCGGCGGCGTGATGGCGGACAGGCAGGCGAAGTAGAATACAAACAGGTGGGAGGTCAGCGGGGTCAGCCCCAGCTTGATAAGGGACGGTGCCAGGATGGAAGCCGCGATAACGTAGGCAGCCGTGGTGGGAAGTCCCATACCCAGAACGATACAGGTGATGGCGGTGAATACCAGGGACGGGAACAGCATGCCGTGGGCCGCCTGGATCATCATATCACCGAAGATAACGCCGATACCGGTCAGGGAAACCATACCTACGACGATACCTGCGCAGGCGCATCCGACGACAATCGAAAGCGCAGAGAAACCGGACTTGACCATCGCCGACGGAATATCTTTGAACGTGAATCTCTTCTTCTTGTCAAACAGCATGACCACCGGTACGGCTACGGTTGCCCACAGCGCCGAGTACAGCGGAGACAGCTGAATGACAAGCAGGGCCACGATCAGGATGCCCAGGATCAGCAGATAGATCCAGCCGTCCTTCAGGACTTCCTTCGTCTTCGGGATATCATTCTCATCCATCATGGAGATATCGATAAGCTCGGACTGGGTAATAACCGCAACCGCGCAACCCCAGTAATACAGGAGCGCCGGTATCACGGCGGCGATGACGATGGCGATATACTTCTGTTCCGTAAAGGCCACCATCAGGAATGCGCCGGAACCCATAACCGGCGGAAGAATCTGGCCGCCGGTGGAAGCCACGGCCTCAACGCCGCCGGCAAAGGGTGCCTTATATCCTCTGGACTTCATCAGAGGAATGGTAAATGTTCCCGTACCCACGACATTGGCCACGGCGGAACCGTTGATGGAACCCATCAGACCGGAAGCCACAACCGCGGAGAGCGCCGGACCGGATTTGATCTTACCGGTCAGGGAAATGGCGATATTGTTGATGAAATCAGAGCATCCGGAAGCCTCCAGGAAGGAACCGAACATAACGAACATGAAGATAACCGATGCAGATACGCTCATGGTCGTACCGAACAGGCCGTCCAGGTCCGTCGCCAGGAACTTGCAGATTCTCTCCAGGGAATATCCTCTGTGGGCAATGGCCAGCGGGAGATTCGGTCCGGCGAGGGCATAGGCCACAAAGATAATGGACAGGGCCGGCATAATGTAGCCCAGCGTTCTGCGCGCGCACTCCAGTACCAGGAGAGCGAGGGCTGCGCCCGCAAAGGTAGCCATCCAGGTGGTCTTACTGAGACGCTCTGTCAGATGATGAACCTCATCTATAGCCATCCAGACGGACACCCAGGTGAGAACGATCAGCGCGATATCAATGATGCGGCATATCACGCGGAAGCCCTTGTTGTCTGCGAATTTGTCCTTGAATACATGCTTGTACAGCGGCTGCGTCAGCAGCACAATCGTCAGCGCAAATGCAAGATGGATGCCGCGCTGGGTAACATAATCGTATAATCCGTGAAATCCGGTCCAGATATGGAAGGTGGTCATACAGAAGGCGACAACTGCCGCGATCTTGACGAATTTATCGCCCTTGCCCTCTTCCAGAGTCCTCGCCGCAGCCAGTTCGCTGTCCAGCGATGCGACGTCTATCTCCTGAACTTCTTCAGGTTTCTTGTTTTCTGCCATATAATATCCTTTCCCCTTACAGCACAGGGGCCGGAGCCGGTATTCCCAGCTTCGGCCCCCTTACCGTCACTTACAGACAGGTGCAATTCTGACTTTTCAGCAGATTACATAGCACCAATCTCTTTATAATACTTCTCAGCACCGGGATGAAGCGGAATCGGCATCTGTGTGCAGAGGAAGCTCGGGTCTGTCATATCCTTCAGAAGAGCATTACCTGCTGCCATATCTGCTGCGCCTTCATTCAGAGCCTTGCAGAGGTCATATACAAGATCCTCATCTACACTATCCTGAACAATGATCAGGCACTTAACGCCGAAGGTCTGGCAGTCATGATCAACACCGGTGTAGGTTCCTGCCGGAATCTTGGTCTTGATGTAAGCTGCGTTGTTTGCCAGAACGGCATCCAGCTCTTCATCGGTCATATCCAGAACATCGATGTCCTTGGTTGCAGCCAGGTTCAGCTGACCGCCGATCGGAAGACCTGCAAATCCGAATGCAGCATCCAGGATTCCGTCGCCGACTGCGTCTGCGCCATCGCCCAGACCCAGGTTCTCAAGGCTGGTGTTATCCTTGGTGATATCCATTACATTGAATGCAGCCAGAGAAGCATTCTCTGTTGCGGAAGAAGCCGGTCCGATCGCAACTCTCTTGCCCTGCAGATCGTGGATGTACTTCAGGCCGCTGGACTTAAGCGTTACGCCGGAAAGAACGGAAGTATAAACAGCACCGATAACACGGATGTTCTGCAGTGCGCCGACCTCTTCAAACTTGCCGGTTCCGTTGTAGCCATTCAGAACGACATCTGCTGTTGCGACGGCGACATCAACCTCTCCGGATGCCACGTCCTGTACGTTCTGGAAGGAACCTGTGGAAGTCTGTGTGTTGCACTTCATGCCCGGTACGTTGTTTGTCCAGGTCTGGGAAACAGCCGCGCCTGCCGGATACATGGAACCGCCGGTATCAGCTGTGCCGAATGTCCAGATAACGTTTCCTCTGTCCGCCTTCGGAGCCTCGGTTTCAGCAGCTGCTGCTTCACCGCCGGCTGCTGCTTCCGTAGCTGCCGGAGCTTCCGTTGCTGCAGGCTGGGAACCGCCTCCGCATGCGGTGAGTGACAGTCCCATGCACAGTGCAAGAATCAGAGACAATGCTTTTTTCATGTTACTCCCTCCTTTTGAATAATTATGCATATTGTATTCGGATTTATATTCAAATCCGAATAAGTGTTATAAACATATAGCTATTTTACTGCTTTTCATTCATATCGTCAATAACTTATTGACATCTCTGCCCATTGTTATCGTGTTTTTAACATCTCTCTCCATCAGCGGCCATCTTCGGAAAGAGGGGAATTTTTCCCCCGGCCTGTTCCCTGTTTTTAACACAAATCGGGATTTCATCAGCCTCCCTCCGGCGTTGCGCTTTTGGAAAAATGCATATAATCCGGCGCGTTCCAGTTTCCGCCCCAGGTAAAACCGTGCTCCATGAAGAGCTGATAGCAGAGGTCGCTCTGGTCTATCTTATGCTCGAAGCTCTTCGAGCGGTCCGCATAGGCTTCGCCGTTGGCCGGCAGACACTGGGCCACATTGCCGTTCTCATCATAATAAACCATCGGATTGTCCCGCGGATTGATGTCAATGGCCAGTCCTCTCGCATGAAGCGAAAGGCTGTTGGATCCGGCCACCGTCCGGTAGTTGAAACAGGAGGTATTATTCTCTGAGCTGGACCAGTCATCGCTGGCGTCATAATCATCCACCAGCTTCATCTTATCGATAGGATACTTCGCATCATAGAGGTCCCGGAAAATCTCCACCAGGTCACCGCTGATGGCCTTGTTGCTCACCAGCTCGCCCACCCGCCGGTTTCCGCTGTAGTCATAATAAAGCACCCGGATATACCGGAGATCGGACATGGAGATATGGGGATTCTCTCTGTAGGACTTCCCGTAAATCCGGTCCTTCACGCTTCCGGAGATCTCGCTCTGGGTAAAGAAGGCGGAAGTCCCCAGTTCCTCCAGCGCCTCGCTGTCTACCCTGGAACCCGGACCATAATCCGAAACCTTCCGTGCCGGCTTTGTTTCCTCAGCAGCCGTACTGCTCTCCGCAGTCTCCGCTTCTCCGGACGACTCAGCCGTACTGCTCTCCTCGGCAGAACTGCTCTCTTCAGTGCTGCTTTCCCCGGTACTGCTCTCCGCGGTACTGCTTTCTTCTATGCTTTCTTCTGCAGAAGACTCCTCTCCCTCGGAGGTTTCTCCGGCGCTCTCCGCGCCGGAAGAAGCTTCCATACTCCCGCCGGGGGCTTCCGCTGCCCCGCCGCTTTCTGAGACAGCCTCCGTCTCCGTCTTTTCTCCCTGCTGCCAGGGCATACGCCCCTGCTTCAGAAGAATTCCGCACAGCACCAAAAGAAGGACAGCAAGAATCAGGGCCAGTGCCGTGCACTGTCCATCCCACCAGGAGTCCTTTCTTCTTCGATTTCTGCCGTTATTCGGCGTTTCGGATGCCATATCTCTGTCTCCAGCCTTCTCTTGTTTCTATTCTGCCGCTTCTGCACTGCAGTTTCTGTTCCGCCTGCTGCCGTTCAGCTGGTTCTGTTCTGCAATTTCGAACATTTTCAGATCTGCGGCCATTCTTCAGTTAATCTGATCTGCTTTTCCTATATTTCGTCAGGGGTATATATTGTCTTCCGGAGCCGGTATTGTCATTCTATTTCACAGTTATACTTAGATAAAAGGTTGTTTCAAGCCATTGTCAGGTACTTCAAACATATCTATCGAGCATTCTGTCTTCTTCGCAAAACCGCTTCTTCACACAATCAGATCTATTACTGCATTTCATTGCAACAGATCTGATATCATGGTGCCAGAACCAGAATTATACCCCCTGGGGGTATCCCTTTCCTGGCCGAACAGCCTTGTAAAACCCGAGAATCTGCCTCCGGCTTGAATTAACAAGCTTCTTCCCTACGTCCACATCTCGGCCAGCTTCTTCCGGTCGATCTTTCCGTTGGCGTTATGGGGAAGCTCTTCCATATAAACCACCCGGTTGGGCAGCATGTATTTCGGGATGCGGCTCTCCAGGGAGGAAAGCATCTCCCGCTTTGCCATCCGCTGCCCGGAATAGACAAGGACAATCATCTTCCGCCCCATGTCATAGACGCAGGCACAGGACTCCAGCCCCGGAATTGCCCCGGCGGCGGTCTCAATCTCGCCCAGCTCGATGCGGTAGCCCAGATGCTTGATCTGGAAGTCCTTCCGGCTCAGATATTCCAGCTCGCCGCGGCCGTTGTAACGTACCACGTCGCCGGTCCGGTAGATCACCTCGGGCCAGCCATCCTGCAGCGGATTCTGCACAAAGCGCTCCGCCGTCTTCTCCGGGCTGTTGAGATACCCGAGGGCCACGGTGCAGCCTCTCGCGCAGAGTTCTCCCTGCTTTGTGGGGGTGCCGTCGGCAGAGGGAAGGATCAGGTTGTTCTCCTCATCCAGCACCAGGATGTCCGCATAATCCACCGGATATCCGATGGGAAGGGACTCGTCATCGGCAAACTCCCGGTCCAGATTGTAATAGGTGCAGACATAGGTCTCCGTCGGCCCGTACATATTGGAATACAGGGCATCCGGCAGATACCTTCTCCAGTAATTCAGCTGCTTGACCGGCATCACCTCGCCCGCAAAGAAGATATAGCGCAGGTATTCCGGCTTTTCTGCCTGGAAGGCATTCAGGTTGGCCGCCATGCAGAGGGCAAAGGGCACCCAGAAGATGGCCGTCACCTTATACTCATTCAGAAGCTTCACCAGCTTCACCGGGAAGGCGAAATCCTCCGGCGGCACGATCACCATGCTGCAGCCGAACTTCAGGACGCAGTAGATGTCGTGGTCCGACACATCAAAATAGAAGGGCACCTGGTTGGCCAGCACCTCGTCGGAGGTGAAATGGTACTCCCGCTCCAGCCAGTCCATGTTGTTCAGAATCACCCGGTGGGGCACCAGCACGCCCTTCGGCACACCGGTGGAACCGCTGGTAAACAGCACATACAGCGGATCATAATCCGTACTCCGCTGCCGGATGGCACGAAGAACAGCTTCATTGACCGGAAACTCGGCCGCTTCCTCATAGGTGACCGTCCAGGTTTCGTACGAAGCTCCGGCCACAAGACTCTCCGCCCGCTCCCGATCCGCTTCCCGGACCAGCACCGCGGCGGGGCGCAGCACTGAAAAAATAGTGCGGATCCGCTCCTCCGGCATGGTGATGTCCACGGGACAGTAAAAGCAGCCCGCATAGACTGCTCCCATAAATCCCGCGATCATATCGGTCGACTTGTCCATGAACACCGCCACAGCCTTCCCCTTTAACGGCTTTTGGGCGAGAAAGCTTCCCAGCCTTCTCGCCCTGTCGCCAAATTCGCCAAAGGTAATGCCGCCCCGGCTGTCCATGTACGCTGTTTTCTCCGGAAATCTCCGCTCGGAGTTTTCCAGATACTCCAGTACATTCTTTGCCATAGCGTCCTCCGGATAGTATTATTTTACGATATACTCAATCTCTTCCACGATGCCGGCGGTCGTGGTATAGAAGGTAAGCTCTGTGTTACCCTTCTGATAGCGGTAGATGCCGTACTTGCCGTCGCTTGCGCCGTAGGCCTTTGTGACATCCGCTGCCTTGGAACCAACCTTGATGCCTTCCGGGGTTGCCACAGAAGCACCGGTCACAACCACTGCGGAGATGCACTCCTTACCGTTCTTCGGATAGGTGGAAACCTCAAAATCCTTGTAGGAATAAACCTTATCCTTGCCCTGATAAGCGCAGCTGTCAATCTCAAACACCGGCTTAACCGGATTGCCGAGCTGTGCCAGCACGGTCTTAGCCTCTTCGCCCATCTTAATCTCCACGGCGCCGCTCTTAAACACGTAAGAATCCTCCGCCTGGGTCTGGGTCTTCGCCGGAAGGCCGAAGGCCGCGGAAGCGCTCATCGGTGCCATCGCCATCGTCACTGCTGCAAGGATCGCTGCTGCAAACATCTTAGTCTTTCTCATCTCTTTGTCCCTTCCCTGGTAAATATATTTGTCAGTTTGTTAAATTCGTTAATTCCTACCCTATTTAGAATAATTATAACATAAAACCGGGCTCCGTGCCTATACTTTCTTTGGTCATTCCTCCCCCGCAAACTGGGAAAGATATCCCTTTTCGGCAAATTCCCGGGCCTGGGCCTCCTTCACCGCCTCGTAGCGGGCCGCTTTCTCCTCCCAGAGCGACGTAAGTGCTGTATCCTCCCGGTGATCCGGAAGGCCCATATCCCGCAGCATGGGTCCCAGCCAGGATGAAACCTTCTCCGCGCCGTAAACATTCATGTGGAGACCGCCGTCATAGGTATCCGTGTCAAAATCAATCCCGATATTATCAATCTCCTCCAGGGCGTTGATATAGGGAATCCCGTAATTTGCCGCATACTCTTCTATCTGCATGTTCCACTCGTCGTGCCATACCGGATAGAGGGAAGGCGCCTTAAAGAACAGAAGCTTTATGCCCCTGCTCTCACACAGCTCCCGGATGCGGTCCAGGTACGCATATCCCTTTTCCTCAAACTCCGGGTTTCTCACCCGCCGCTCCTCGGGGAATTCCCCCGCCGGCCGCACATCCGCCCGCAGATAATAGCCGTTGTGGGTCGTCTGATTTCTCCGGAAATAGTAAGTAAAATCATCCGCTCCCAGGTCGCTCCACCGGGAATGGAACCGGAGCAGCGGAAAGACATATTCCACCACATGCTCCTCCGGCATCATCGTTGCCCGGATGGCCGAAAGCTTCACCGGAGACCACCGCATGCCGTCCAGGGTCATCCGGTTGTAGGTCTCACTCACCTGTTCAATCTGCTGCATGGCAGAGATGCTGAGGAGCACCGCCTTCGGCGTCTCATGCCGGAGGGTATCCTCCAGCAGGAAGTAAGACTGGGGGATCAGCTGCTGGGCGCTTCCGCGGATCCAGGAAGTGATTCCGAAGTCCTTCCAGAGCCTTATCGGGGAAATGTTCTCGTAAGCCTCACAGTCTCCCAGAATCAGCAGGTCATGGGGCGAATTATCATCATAATACTCTCCGATAAATGCGCCCTCCGTCACCTGCCCCATATATTTGGGTTCGAGGAGGCGTGTCAGGGCCGCAAGGCTTATCACCACAAAAATGGCGGCCAGGGCAATACGCCCGAAACGTTTTCCGGTCAATGTTTTTTCTCCTAAAATTGATTATAGATAAACTGGCTGGCATCGTAGCCCTGCCCGTACACGCCGAAGATCAGCACGCAGAGGAAGAGTCCGTAGACCAGGATAAATTTTATCCAGACCGGCTTTGCCTTCACCCAGTCCCGCATCGGTATCCGGAGGCTCACAAAGCCCGTCCACACCATGAGGGCAACGGCCAGGACCAGGACCGCCATATCCGGGACGGTCAGCCCAAGATTAAAGAGGGTTCCGTCCAGAAGCTGCGATGGCCTGAAATCGGCAAACATGCTGACAAAGAGCCGGAACACCGCAGAGAACGGGTAATACTCAAACATCTCCAGCATGCAGAAGATAAGGAAGGTCCGGACCACCTCGAAGGCACCGTAGGCCTTGGTTCCCGTAAAAGGATGGGCCTTGCGGAACTTCTTTGACCAGGAGGACAGCTCCTGGGAAATCAGCAGGGCAATGCAGTTCGCCATGCCCCAGGCGATAAAGTTCCAGGAAGCACCGTGCCAGATGCCGGTCACAAACCAGGTGATAATGCTGGCCATATATAAGGGCACCCGTCTTCCGGCATTTTTGCCGAAGAGCTTTCTCGCCTTTTTTGACAGATTTCCCGCCAGTCTGCTCATGGAAACGGGGAAGAAGATATATTCCCTCAGCCACCGCATGAGAGACATGTGCCATCTGCGCCAGAATTCCGCCAGATTCTTTGAAAAGAAGGGATGGTCGAAGTTCTCCGGCAGATGAATGCCGAAGAGCTCGGCTGCGCCCAGCACGATATCGATGCCCCCGGTAAAATCCGAATACATCCAGATGGTGTAGGCGAACATGCCGACCCAGACCCACAGTCCGCCGAATCCCTCCGGCGCCCCCGCAATGGTGATGGCCAGCGGAGCAATGCGGTCCGCCACCACCAGCTTCTTGAAGTATCCCCAGAGCATCCGGAGAAGTCCGCTCCGGATCCGCGCTCCGTCATAAGAATACCCGCAGAAAAGCTGGTCCTTCAGCTCATCATAGCGGCTGATAGGTCCCTGTACCATCTGCGGAAAGAAGGTGACAAAGAGTGCATAATGCCCGAAATTCCGCTCTGCACCGAACTTTCCCCGGTACACATCGATGAGATAACCCACCGACTGGAAGGTATAGTAGGAAATTCCCAGCGGCAGAAGCCAGTTCACATAGGGGTACTCATAGCCGCGGGGAATCAGGATGGCGTTCACATTTTCCAGAAGGAAATTGGTATACTTGAGGGCCGCCAGGATTCCCACGTTCAGAATGAGTCCCAGAATCAGCAGCCTCTTTCTGCCGGGGTCCCCCTTCTGCCTTTTTTCCATAGAAAGTGCGAGCCCCCAGGTAGATGTGACCGTCACGAAAAGACAGACCAGGCCGCCGGCGCCCGCACAGGCATAGAACAGAAGTCCCGCAAGAAGAAGCAGTCCCCACTGGAACTGCTTCGGCAGAACATAATAAAGTACAACCAGCACTGCCAGAAACAGCAGAAACTGATAGGAAACAAGCAGCATCTCGGATTACTCTCCCCGTGTTTTTTCGATCAGTTCATAAATCTTCTGCGCCGAGGCAAAGTTCTCCGGAATAATGTCCTCAGGAGGGATGCTCACGCCCATCCGCTGGTTGATCTCGGTCACCAGCATGACCATCTCGAAGGACGTGAGGATACCGTCCTCCACCAGGGTGTCACAGGTTTCGTAATCTACGTCCGGATCAATGTCCATTAAGATCTCAATCAGTTCTTCCATGTTGTTTCTCCTGTCTGTCTTTTCACATCTCATATTACGGTGTCGGCGGATACAGGCTCCGGTCAAATTCGAAGCAGCCGCCATGGGCCCTCGAGTAGGCCAGCATCTGGGAGTCGGTCAGCAGGCAGAAGCTGCCGCCCCAGGATCTGGGCGTCGTATCAAAGTGATACCACTGTCCGTCGCACTGGGTCAGGTTCCACCAGTGATCATAGTCGGTGGAGCGGATGACCTCGATGCTGGGGAATCCGGCTCTGGTCAGAAGCGCCTGGGATACCGCAAAGTAGGTGTAGCAGTCGCCGTGGTGACGGCGCAGGCCCTGATAGGCCTCCTGCACCCAGTCTCTCGTGGCTGAGTGGCCGCTGTAGGAGAAGTGTCCTCTGATCCAGTAATAGATATTGGACAGCTTCTGCCGCTCGGTCATGCCGTCATTGATGATTCCCGCCAGGATATCATCGCACATCATATCCACCGTCTTCTCCAGGTCGCTCTTCTGATCCTCCGGCGGAATCTCCACCGGTTTCTTGAAGTTCGTATCCCTGGTCGCAGCGCCGCTGTCGTCGAAATTCCAGGTCAGGCCGTCAATCACTTCCTGCCGGTTTCTATACATATCGCCGTTTATCCGATCCAGGAAATACCGCACCCCGTTCTCCGTATACCAGCCGGTATCCATGTAGCCCGCCGGGCCGAAGTGATACCAGGACCCGTTAATAAATTCCCACATGTTTGCCGGATAGATGGTGTTCGGATACTGGAACCACCAGCCGTTTGCATCCTGATGCCATTCACCTCTCGCGCCGGTCTCACCGGCCGGGCCGGCGAAAGATACCGTCACGCTTCCGATGGCAAGTATTCCCGCAAGAATCATCGCTGTCAGTGCTTTTGCTTTTTTCATAATCCCGTCTCCCGTAATTGCATGTTTCGTGCTGTTTTCATATAAAATCAGCATAACACCGAATGGGAAAATGCACAAGAAAAGAGGGAAAGAATCTCTTCTCTCCCTCTTGGAAATGACTGCCTTATTTACTTTTCAGACTTGTAATCGATATGCTTGTTCCAGAAGAAATAACCTATCATAAACAAGTATATGGCGATCGCATAGAAGAACGTAAAGGCCATTAAACGCGTGGAAAAATCCTTTTCGTCTTTCATAATTCTTTACTTGAAGTATCTGTCCAGAAGGCCCTTGAATGCCTTTCCGTGTCTCGCCTCGTCGCGAGCCATCTCATGGATGGTGTCATGCAAAGCATCCAGGTTGTACTTCTTGCAGAGCTTTGCCAGATCGGTCTTGCCTGCGGTTGCGCCGTTCTCAGCATCCACACGCATCTGCAGGTTCTTCTTGGTGCTGTCGGTGAGAACCTCGCCCAGGAGCTCAGCAAACTTTGCAGCATGCTCAGCCTCTTCCAGACCAGCCTTCTCCCAGTACATGCCGACCTCCGGATATCCTTCGCGGTAAGCAACTCTGGCCATGGCAAGATACATGCCGACCTCAGAGCACTCACCCTCGAAGTTGGAACGAAGGCCTGCGATGATCTCGTCCTGCACTTCCTGCGGAACATCCTCTCCGAAGACCTTGCCTACGCCGACGACATGCTCAGAAGCCCAGGTCAGCTCTTCCTGCATCTCGGTAAACTTCTCACCGGGAACCTTGCATACCGGACATTTCTCCGGCGGCTCCGGACCTTCGTGAACATAACCGCAAACCGGGCAAACCCATTTCTTCATATCGTAAACCTCCTTGATGATAATTAATATTTCGTCGTACTTAGATTATCGGGGAGATCCACTCTGTTAGTCAAGGCAAACAGATGGCCTCTACCCATGATAGAGACCCTGTTTCAGATTGTTCATCATATGTTGATATTCTCGTGGAAAAAGACCCCATCAGGTCTCCGGCGGCCATGTCTTGGAGAAGTGCATGTAGGCCGGGTCCTCCTTCCAGGAGCCGCCCCAGGTCCATCCGTGCTGGACGAAGAGCTGGTAGCAGAGGTCGTTCTGATCGATCTTGTGGGCAAATGATTTCGTCCGATCCGCATAGGCCGCACCCGCTGCCGGATAGCAGCCGCTGCCGTCGGTGAAGACCGTCGGGTTATAGAGCGGATTGATATCGATGGCAAGGCCCGTGCCGTGGAGGGACAGATCCGTTGTACCGTCGATAAAGCGGAAATTAAAGCTGGAGGAGTTGTTCGCCACACTGGAGGTTTCATCATTTGCACCGAACTCGTCGATGAGGCGCACGCTCTCGATGGGGTATCCCGCATCGTAGAGACCGCCGAAAATCTCCAGCAGGTCCTGGGCCAGGGTGCTGTTGCAGATCACCTCGCCCACATGGGTCTGACCGTCAAATCCGTGATACAGAATGCGCACGTAGCGGAGTCTGTCCAGAGACACGGTGCAGCCATTGGCGTAGGACTTGCCCTGAATTCTGGCAAATACCTCATCATCGATGGGCTGGGCGCTGAAGAAGGCCTGCTTTCCGACAGAGTTCACGGTATCCTGGGATACCACGGAACCGCCCTTGTACTGGGCTCTCAGCTCCGCCTGGGTATTCTGTGCCGTCTGGGCCTGCGCCGCTGCCGCCGCCTGGCCCTGTCCTGCTGCCGCCTGGGCCTGGGCCGCTGCTGCTGCCTGGGCCTGCTGCTCTGCCGTCTGGGTCTGTCCCGCTGCCGCTGCCCGCGCTGCTTCCACCTGGGCTGCCACATCCGAAGAGCTCAGGCCGGTTACGCCCTGGGCGCCGCCCTGGCTTCCCGCTGCACTGCCGGCTGCGCCTGCCGCTGTGCCGGTGCCGCTTCCCGCGCCTGTACTGCTGCCGCTGCCGGTGCTGCTTCCTGCACCCGTACTGCTGCCGCTGCCGGTGCTGCTTCCCGTGCCTGTACTGCTGCCGCTGCCGGTGCTGCCTGCGCCGGAGGAGCTTCCTCCCTGGGAGCCGGAGCTGCCGGTAGTACTGCCCGCATTGCTCTTTGTGCCGGATTTATCGCTCTTTTCCGAAGCGGCTGCAGCGCTCTCCAACGCCTTGTCCGCCGGATTTTCTTCCGTGGTCTCTTCCGCCTTTTTTGTCTCCGCCGCTGCGGCAGCCATCTTTGCTGCAGTCTCCTCCGCGGATTCCACAGTCTGCTCTGCCTGGGCCTCCGCCTCTGTCGCCTGGCGGTTCGATGCACCGTCCACATGGGCCGCCAGCTGTGCTGCGCCAAGGCCCAGTCCGCCTGCTACCAGAACAGCCGCGATGCCTGTCGCCGCGGGAGAAATGGAGGCAGAATGGCCGCTGCGCCTCCGCTGTCTCTTCCGGAGATCAGCCATTCTGCGGTTGCGCTCCATCATTCCTGATTTTTTACGATCTTTACTCATGGTCTGTAACTCCTCCCCTTCGGTATCAATAGTTTCCTATCTCTTCCTTTGACGGTACGATGATGATATACGCGCCGTTTACGCCGGCCTGCAGGATCTTCAGCATCGCGTCCTCCGTGGTGCTGAGGCAGCCGGCGGTTCCCCACTGCTCCGGATTCTTGACGTGCAGGAAAATCGCACATCCCTTTTCATAAACCACCGGATCGATATTGAAGCCGATGGCCATCGCGTATTTATACTGCGGGTCATACCCTATCAGGTGCTCCCCGATGATTTCTTTGTCGGTCTCCACCCAGGTGTTATAGGTCTTGTCCCACTCGCCGGACCACCAGGATTTCGGCCCGATCTTTCTGTACTTCATGGCCGTCCCCGGGTTATCCCCGAGGCCGAAGCCGAACATCAGCGGAAAAGAACCGATGGGCGTTGTCTCATCTCCCAGGGTCCGGTCAGCCAGAAGCCCCTTCCTGCCGTATCCCGCATAGGTCCAGTAAATCGGCGTAAAGCTTCCGTCCGCCGCCTTATTCCACATAGTCAGCTGATGGTCAACCACCAGGATGATCTGCTCTGTCTTTTTTGCCGTTTTCGTCGCCGCGAGGCGCTCTCCCAGGTCGGCAAAATCCGCCGCTGTCGGCATAACCTGTGCGATATCCTTCGCAATCTCCTCCTCCGACTGGGGATTCGGCAGCTTCCAGCCGCCCTCGGGCGGCATCTGCGCTGCAGCGCCCTGCCCTGCCCCCGCCGAATAGGCTGCGCCGGTATCTGTACCCGTTCCCGCCTCATCCGCCGGGCCGGCGTAGGCCACGGTGGAAGAAGCACACATCAGGCAGGCTGCAAGAAGCGCCAGTATTCGTTTTTTATCCATTTTCACCGCTCTTTCTGTCAGCTCGCGTAGATGATGCCGTCGAAGAGATCATCTGTCAGTTCCTCACCCACATGCTGCTGATACTCCTCATCGGTCGTTACGGTAAACCGGACCAGCTTTCCGTCCGGGGTTCTCGCATCCACCACAGAATCATTGTCCGTCCGGACAAGGGTAAGTTCTGTGCCCTTTGCGATATCCGCTGTTCCGATGACGTCGCCGGTTTCATTGACCTCATCCGCCGTCATCTTCTTCTTTGCCGTAAGAACCCGGACGGAGGTGTATTCATACATGCCGTCGATCGGCTCCAGTACCCCTGCCTCAGTCAGCTCATAAGAACGCATGATACTGTTGGAGCCAAGGAGGTGTCCTGCGTGCCGCAGGGTAAGATTCAGCGGATCCGTGAACATAAAGGGCTTCCTGTCTTTTTCCGCGATATCCTCAAAGTCCTCATAGTCTTCGATATTGACCAGGTACTTCGTGAATTCCACATCCCCGTCAAATTCACCCACATATTCCGGGGTGCCGTTCAGACGGTAGACCAGGTTCCAGCCGTAATCATTCTCCATCTCTTCCAGGCAGAGATAATCCTTCCCCTCACCCAGGTGAGCACGGGTCCCAAAGACATAAAAACTGCTGTATTCAAAGGGGAATTCGTAGGTCTCTCCTCCGCGGAGAATCGAAAGTCCGGTATATGCGCCGTACTCATCGTCATTAAGAATTCCCACGGTTTCGGTCAGGGTCCCGCTGCCATCCGCATCAATCCAGGCATCACCGGCCGTACCGTCTGCCAGGATGAAATCGCAGGCGTACTTCTCCGGCACATCCTTCACATCATCGGTGAAGAGATCCGGATATTCCCGGTAGGGAATGAATACTTCCACCGCCCCGCCGGGCCGGCTGAAGTAGGCGAAGTTCACCGTGGTATTGAACAGGAAGCTCATGCCCTCATAGCCGGCAGACCAGGAGAATTCCTTCGTGCTGGTGAGGTCGTCCTGTGAAAACAGCTCCCGCACCGTCTGCTCCGGGGGCTTCGGGAAGTCCTCCCGGGGGATAATCTCCTTCACCTTCTCCACCACAGCATCGCAGAGCCTGTCCTTATCCGTAACCAGGTCCGAGAGCTTCAGCACCTCTCCGGTCTGGGAATCGAAGTTTACGCCCAGAAGGGTCGTATCCCCATTGCCCAGCCCGTAGGTGACATCCCAGCGGATCATGCTCAGGATATGCTCGTCGGCGCGCATAAGCTGAGCGTTGTTTGCAGTATGATAGAATCCGTCCGCATCAAAATCCCCGGACTGGCTGGCTTCCGCCAGGGTCCGCTTATAATTATCCAGATAAATCTGCGCCTGAAGGTTCAAATCGTCGTTATACTTCTCCAGCGCGGACTTAAGCTTCGGGTGGTTCTCATCCGCGGTGATGCAGTCATAGTTTCCGTAGCAGACAAAGGCCGTGTCATCCGAATCGATATATTTGCTCTCCCGGCCAAGGGAAAGGGTCCGGTTTACCCCGTCCCATACGACTTCTGCCGCATCTGCAGGTGCAGCTGCCTCTTCCGCAGCCTTTTCCGCTTCTTCTGCCGGTTCTTCGGCCTCTTTTGCCGCATCCTGCGCAGTTTCCTGCACGGCTTCCGCACTCTCTCCTGCCGGCTGTGTTTCTGTCTTTGCGCCGCCGCAGGCCGTCATCAGAAGGCAGGCTGCAAGCACGCCCGCTGCCATTCTCATAGATTTCTTCATAAATTACTTCCTTCCCGGCAAATGGGCAGACTTTACCCATGCCGCCAGTCTTATTCTAACACAAAGAAAACCGGGAAGGTCTTACGCTTCCCGGTCGTCTTTTTTACAATATGTTAATTTCCATCCCCGATATCATGCAGAATAACAAACCCGCATCAGAACGTAATCGCCTCTTTCATAGACCGCACATAGTCTCCCACCGGCTCTGCCGCGTCCTTTCCGTGGGCCGCCAGGATCTTTATGATGGCGGAGCCGACGATAACGCCGTCCGCGATGCGGGCCATCTTTTCGGCCTGTTCCGGCGTGGAGATGCCGAAGCCGATGGCATTGGAACCGCCGCCCACCATGAGGGTTCTGCCATAGCGGTCCTTCTTTAGATCAGTCCAGCCGCGGAAAGCCAGCGCTGAATACTTCCCTTTGCATTCGCAGCCTGGCTGCCGGTAATGGAAAGGCCTTTCTTAAGCTCGGCACCCGGCGCGTACTTTTTGATATCACGCTCGCTGGATCCCATGCCGCTGCCTTCGTTTGTGCAGAGCGGCAGGATCGTCTTTCCGGTAAAGTCAAACGCTTCCAGGAAAGTAAATACTGCCATCGGCATCGTGCCCCAGTAGTTGGGATATGCCAGCACAATGGTGTCATATTCATCGATGCTCTCCGGCATGCTGACAAGCTCCGGGCGGGCGCCTGCTCTTAAGTCTTTCTTCGCCTGGTCGATGCAGGTCATGTACACCGGGGAGTAGGGATTCTTCATCTCGATCTTGAAGCTGTCCGCCTCGATCAGTTCCTTCATGAGGCCCACTGCAATCTCCGTGTTGCCGACCTTTACATAGCGCATTGCGCCGCCGAAATAGTTCTCATCTGCTCTTGAAAAGAATGCGATCAGTGTCTTTGCCATGTCTGTATCCTCCTTGAATTTAGTATATCCTATGTAACTCGGTGGTTTGTCTTTCCGATGGCCTTATTCTTGCACATTTTTATTGTATTTTCCAATCGAATAGGATTATACTTGATTTGATTTTTAAATAACGAGGTTTGCCATGAATACCAAACAGATCGACTACTGCATCGAACTTGCCCATACGCTGAACTTCAGCCGCGCTGCGGAGAACCTGTTCGTCAGCCAGCCGTCCTTCTCCTATCAGATCCGCCTTCTGGAAGAGGAGGTGGGCTTTGCTATCTTCGAGCGCAGCGGCAAAGGGGCCGCCCTGACGCCTGCGGGAACCCAGTTCGTCGGATTTCTCTCCGGCATGCGCGAAGACTTGAAGCGTGCCATCGAGCAGGGGCAGAACTTCAGCGCCCGATATAAGGACAGTATCTCTGTCAGCCTCATTGTCCGCCAGGCTATCCACTTTCTGCCGGAAGCCATGCGGCTGTTTGCCGTATCCCATCCGGATGTTCAGATCGTCCCCCTCTTCCAGTATGAAAACGGCGTGGAGTCATTTCTCCGGGAGGAGGCGGATATTCTGTTTGCCCTGAAGGAACAGACCCGGCAGATCCCCGGCATCCATGTACATGACCTCTATACGAGTCATATTTACCTGATCGCGCAGACGGACGACCCGCTGGCAGAGAAAAACCGGATCCGTGAGGAAGACCTCTATGGCAGAACCCTCATGGTGGGCGGCGGCTCTCCCGATGCGCTGCGGGCAGTCCAGCATCGGTTAATTGCCACCGGAAAGATCGACTACTTCAACAGCGCGGATCATGACACGACTCTGACCAATGTGGCCGCAGGAAAAGGCGTCTGCCTGGCGCCCGGATTCTTAAACGACCACAGCGGGCAGTTTGCCTGGATTCCCTTCGACTGTGCGGAAACCTTCTCCTGTGTCCTCTGTACCCACAAAAATGACCAGCGGGAAAGCCTTGCCGCCTTTATCCGCCAGCTGAAAGCGCTCTATAAAGAGGCTGTTGCGGTGCCTTTCTGATATTGGCAGATGGAACGCCTCCCACGAGAAGCAGTAAAAAGGACGTTTGCCGGCTGCAGAATGCATCGGGGAAACGTCCTTTTTCAGCGTGATATTCTATTGTCTGTAAATCTGTCTGTAAATCTTCAGGCTTTGCTGCTGTTACGGATTCACCCTCTGCAGCTGCGCTACCGTCTCAACATGGCTTGCGTGAGGGAACATGTCGCAGCACCGCACCTTCTTCAGGCGGTATCCGCCGGCTATGAGATACTTAAGGTCTCTGGCCAGGGTGGCCGGGTTGCAGCTCACATAAACAATCCGTCTCGGCGCCATCTTCAGCATGGTGTCCATCACCGCCTGCTCCAGGCCCTTTCTCGGCGGGTCCACGACGATAACATCAGCCGCAATGTGATTCTTCTCATACTGCTCCGGCAGTACTTCCTCCGCCTTTCCGACGAAAAACTCCGTATTGTCAAGGCCGTTCAGCGCCGCATTCTCCTTCGCGTCCCGGATGGCGTCGGGGACAATCTCCACCCCGTACACCTTCCCCGCCTTCCGGGCCAGGAAGAGGGAAATGGTTCCGATCCCGCAGTACAGGTCCCACACCACCTCGGTGCCCTTTTTCAGGTCCGCGTAGGCGAGGGCTGTCCCGTAGAGCTTCTCGGTCTGAAGGGGATTGACCTGGTAGAAGGACAGCGGGGAAATCCGGTAGTTTACGCCGCCGATGGAATCGGTGATGAAGCCTTCCCCGTACAGGTTGATGATCTTTCTTCCCAGGATCACGTTGGTCTTTTCCCGGTTCACATTCAGGGAGATGCTCTTCATGCCCGGAATCAGCAGCAGCTGCTTTGCCAGGAGTTCTCCCACATCGCTTCCGCCTTTATTCACCAGGCGCTCTCCGTTGATGACGATGCACACCATCAGCTCTCCGGAGGAGAATCCCTTGCGGATCAGCACATGGCGCACCAGTCCCTGATGACGCTCCTCGTCGTAGGGCTCAATGCCCTGTTCTTCCATAAAGCCCAGGATGATATCCAGAATCTTCTTATTCTCGGTCACGCCCAGAAGACAGTCCCGGCACTCCACGATGCGGTGGGACCTTGCCGCGTAAAATCCGGCGATAATCCGCCCGTCCCTGTCCCTTCCGATGGGGAACTGGGCCTTGTTGCGGTATCTCCACGGTTCCTCCATCCCCAGGATGGGCTTCATGTTCAGCTCCTCCTCCGGGATTCCTCCGATGCGGATGAGATCATTTTTCACCATGTTCTCCTTCATCCGGAGCTGGGCATGGTAATCCATCATCTGCAGCTGGCATCCGCCGCACTGCTTTGACACGGGACACTTCGGCTCCGTCCGCTGGCGGGAGGGCGTGATGATCTTCATCAGCCTTGCAAAGCCGTAGCTTTTGCCCACCTTGGTGGCACGGACCGTCACCACATCTCCGGTGACCGCATCCTTCACAAACCACACAAAGCCGTTCCGGCGGCCGATACCGGCGCCGTCTGTGCTCATATCCTCTATCGTCAGGTTAAATTCATCGTTCTTTGCGATGCTGCCCGCGTTCTCAGTCCTGTCCATAAAATCTCCGTATATTGTCCATCCGCGCGCTCATCCCGGAAAGCAGCATATCCGCTGCCAGGAATGCGGCCATCGTCTCCACGACCACCACGGCCCGGGGTACGATCACCGGGTCATGACGGCCCTTAATCTCAATCTCCGTCTCTTCGCCCGCCTTATTTACCGTCTGCTGCAGTCTCGCAATGGAGGGCGTGGGCTTGAAGTAGGCCCGTAACACCACATCGCTTCCGTCGGTCATGCCGCCGAGAATTCCTCCGGCATGGTTTGTCTCCTTGACGATCTTCCCATCCTTTACGCGGAAGACATCGTTGTTCTCCGAGCCCGCAGCTTCCGCCGCGAGAATTCCGTCGCCGATCTCAAAGCCCTTCACGGCGCCGATGGAACAGATGGCCTTTGCGAGATTTGCATTAAACTTATCAAACACCGGATCGCCCAGTCCCGCAGGGAGGTTAGAAATGACGCACTCGATCACTCCGCCGGCAGAATCCATTTCCCGCATTCTCTCTTCCAGGAGGGCTTCCGCCTCCCTGGCCGCTGTGGCATCGGGCATATACAGGCTGTTGTTTTCACATTCCGCAAGGTCAAAGCGCTCCGGGGATACCTTTACCGTGCCAATCTGCGTGGTATAGGCCCGGACGGTGATTCCCAGCTCATGGAGAATCTTTGCCGCCACGGCCCCGGCCGCCACCCGGCCGATGGTCTCCCTGCCGGAGGACCTGCCGCCGCCCCGGTAATCCCGGAAACCGTACTTCATGTCAAAGGTATAGTCCGCATGGCCCGGGCGGTAAACCTCCGCAATGGCGGAATAATCCCGGGACCGCTGGTCCTGGTTTCTCACCAGCAGGGAAATGGGGGTTCCCTCGGTTTTTCCCTCAAAGACACCGGAGAGGATCTCCACGGTGTCACTCTCGCCCCGCTTTGTCGTAAACCGGCTCTGTCCCGGTTTTCTGCGGTCAAGGTATGCCTGGATGTCCTCCGGACAAAGACGAAGCCCCGCCGGACAGCCGTCGACTACCACGCCGACGGCCGCACCGTGGGACTCGCCCCAGGTGGTCATAGTCAGTAATTTTCCAAATGCTGAACCTGCCATCTATTTTCTCCGTATCATCGGGACATCGCGTGTCCCTGTTTTTTATATTACTTTCCCGCTGCCGGCACAATCACGCAGCAGTTCGGTTCATTGATCTTGATCTCCCGGTGCTTCATGACAAGCAGTCCGTTGTCATAATCCACCGCAAAGAAGGTCATGCTGTTTCCGGTATGGTTCACCGCGGCGATATGCCGGGCATCCGGGAATACTGCCACATCCTTCGGATACTCTCCCGCCACCGGCAGACAGCACCGGAAGGTAAGAATACCCGTATCCGGGTCCCGGTTGTAGACACTGACGGAATTGTCGCCGGCATTGCTGCAGAACAGATGCAGGTTCTGCGGGTCCGGTGACAGACGGATGCTGACGGTCGCCGTCATCGGGCTGGAGTAAGCCGGATCTGTCGTGGGCACACTCTGAATCTTGATAAATTCCGGTGCCCGGGCACCTTCTTTATGGTAGTACTCATATACGTCGACCACATTCTTCACCTCATAGATCAGGTAGAGGAACCGGCCGTCGTCACTGAACACAAATCGCGAGGGCGCCGACTGGATATCGCAGCGGATGGCGTCCACCAGAGCCATCTTTCCCTCATCAAACTTATAGATCTTCACCTGGTCAAGGCCCAGGTCCGCCACCAGCGCAAACAGTCCGTCCGGCGTTCTGCCGCCGCAGCTCACATGGGGACGGAAGGTCCGCTCGGCAACCGTTCCCAGTCCCTTGTGATATATACCGGTGACAATCTCTCCGACCTCACCGTTCTCCTTCAGGGAAAGCACCGTCTCCTTACCGTCATAATAGCCGGAGACAAAAATATATTTATCCTCTAAATCCGTCGCCACATGGCTTCCGCGCATGCCGCGGATATTCGCGGAATTCAGGCGGGTGATGCCGCCGTTCGGCAGGATCCGGAAGGCCACAAGCCCCTCATCCGCAACAGCGTAGAGATACTTTCCGTTGTGCGATACACAGAGCCATGCGGCATTGTCCACATCCTCTTCGCAGCGGTAGGTGAAACTGCCGTCTTCCACATTCACATCAAACACTGTAATGCCGCGGGCCTGCCCGTTGTAAGAATAGGAGCCCACATAGGCCACATATTTCTTCTGCATCGTATCTCCTCCTGCCCTCTGTAATCCGGACCGGTTCCCGGTCCTGTGCCGCGTGCCCGAACCTTCCTTTATCCGACACTTCCGGACAATATCAATTTAACATACCCTGTGTCCGCCTGCAACCGCTATTCCGCAAGCGCCGCCGTGTTGTAGCCGGGAATAATATCCAGCTCCGAGACATAGCGCTCCGCAATCTCGTAGATAAAAACCTCCGGCTTCATCTCCAGCACCGCATCCATGTCGAGGTAGTACCGGCTGTAGGCCTCCGTCTCCGGAAATGCGTCAAACACGTAAGGAACCATGCCCAGCATGAAGGAATCCCCGGTGATAAAGGTCCGGACCGGCATGCGCGCCTCCGGATTCTTCGCAAATTCCTTGACCATCAGAAACTTTCTGACCGGGATATCCGGATTCTGACCCGCGGCCACCATCTGGGCAAATTCTTCCTCGGTCTTTGCCGTCTGCACGGTGATCTCATAAGGGGTCATCTCCTCCGGAACGTAGGTGGTGGAAAGATACTCATCCCCCAGCTCCACCAGCATCTGCAGGTCGCCGGCGATCCGATCCTCCCCCACCGTAAAGGTCTTATACTGCGGCTCGTAGGGGTGTCCCGTCAGCTCTCCCACTTCAGAAAGGAGCGCTTCCATGCCCACATGGCTTCCGATCTCATTCCAGTGGCAGTCCCCTTCATAATAGAGGCTCTGCTCTCCGTAGTGCTCCTTAGCCGCCAGCTCTTCCTCCAGCGGATAGACCACGGGAATCTCGGGGAAATGTTCCCGCATGTAGTTTACCAGCTGCATGCTCCGCCCCTCATTGTCCTCCACCGGGATGGAAGAAGGCATCCACTCGCTGTAGACCTCCTCCTTCATCGGCGGGATAAAGAGAATGAACTTCGTTCCCACGGAATCCAGATCCTGTGCCAGGTTATGGAGATTCTCCCCCACTCTTGCCAGATCCTCCTCCGAAAAGAGGTTGGTCCGCTGGTAGGTTTCCAGCGGCTGTCCGTCATTGCCGCAGAAGAACAGCCAGGGATGGTGTTCGGAGAGAATGACCGTATCGCCGCGGACATTGGCATCTTCCAGGTCCTTCGCCCGTTTCGCGGCAGCTTCTTCTTCCGCCTTGGCTGCCGCCTCCTGCTCTTCTGTCGCTTCCTGCTGCTGCGCTGCCTGTGCTTCACCTGCTCCTCCCGCAGCAGCTGCCGCGCCGCAGGAAGAAAGTCCTGCCATGAGCAGTCCTGCTGCCGCAAATGTATATAAAATACGTCCGATTCTTCTCATATTCCGCCTCTTTTACTCCCCTGTCAGTTATTGTACTTTATTATAATCGACGTTCTTCCGGACCGCAAGTAAAGCCGCTGAGAAAGCCGGGATTCGCTATTGACACCCCCCGTGTATCATGTATAATTGCTATGACTCTGTTTATTATTGCTAAACTTTTTGCTTAGATTAGCATTTCTTTCAGCAATACTAAACCTGCAGTTCAATAATAATATTTTAAGGAGGTTATCCCGTGAAGATCGGTCCAAAACTGAAGCGCCGGCGCATCCTGATGGGGCTCACCCAGGAAGAGCTGGCCGACCGGACGGAACTGTCGAAAGGATTCATTTCCCAGCTGGAACGGGACCTGACATCCCCTTCCATCGCGACGCTCACCGATATACTGCAGTGCCTGGGAATGACCCTGGGCGAGTTTTTCAGCGAAGAATCCGATGAGCAGGTGGTTTTCGGAGAGAACGACTACTTCGAGAAGGAGGACGCCTCCCTGAAGAATACCATCGAATGGATTATCCCAAATGCCCAGAAAAACATGATGGAGCCCATCCGGCTCACCATCGCGCCGGGCGGATCCACCTATCCCGACAATCCCCATGAGGGGGAGGAGTTCGGGTATGTCCTCCGGGGAAGTGTGGAGATTCACCTGGGAAATCACAGCTTTCGGGCAAAGAAGGGCGAATCCTTCTATTACAGCAGCGACAAACGGCACTATCTTTCCAGCCGGTCCGGCGCCCAGATCCTCTGGGTCAGCACGCCGCCCAGCTTCTGATCACATCCGTACCGCACGGACCGGATATTATCCGCTATCATCCTAAACTGAAAGGGGATCTGACATGAACCAGAACCTGATTGAACTGGAGCACATCACCAAAAGCTACGACGGAGATGTGATTCTCGACGACCTGAACCTCTCGGTCAAGCCGAATTCCTTCGTGACTCTGCTCGGCCCCTCGGGCTGCGGCAAGACCACCACGCTCCGCATCATCGGCGGCTTCGAAACCCCGGACAAGGGCCGGGTCATCTTCGACGGACAGGACATCACAAACCTTCCTCCCAACAAGCGCCAGCTGAATACCGTATTCCAGAAGTACGCCCTGTTCCCGCACATGAGCATCTCCGAGAATATCGCCTTCGGCTTAAAGATCAAGAATAAGCCCAAGTCCTATATCGACGACAAGATCAAGTACGCCCTGAAGCTGGTCAATCTGACCGGTTTTGAGAACCGTACCGTAGATTCCCTCTCCGGCGGCCAGCAGCAGCGTATCGCCATCGCCCGCGCCATCGTGAACGAGCCGAAGCTTCTGCTCCTGGATGAGCCCCTGGGCGCCCTCGACTTAAAGCTTCGCCAGGACATGCAGTATGAGCTGATCCGGCTCAAGAATGAGCTGGGCATCACCTTCATCTACGTCACCCACGACCAGGAGGAGGCCCTCACCATGAGCGACACCGTTGTCGTCATGAACCAGGGCTACATCCAGCAGATGGGCTCTCCGGAACAGATCTACAATGAGCCGGAGAATGCATTTGTCGCCGATTTCATCGGCGAGAGCAATATCATCAGCGCCACCATGATCCGGGATGAGCTGGTGGAAATCTTCGGCTGCAAGTTCCCCTGCGTGGATAAGGGTTTCGGGGAAAACAAGCCCGTCGACGTGGTCATCCGCCCCGAGGACATCGACCTGGTGGAGCCGGAGAAGGGCTCGATTGTCGGCACCGTAACCCACCTGATCTTCAAGGGCGTCCACTATGAGATGGAAGTCACCACCCCGGACGGCTTTGAGTGGCTTGTCCACAGCACCGACATGTTCCCGGTGGGGAAAAAGGTGGGCATCCACGTGGATCCCTTCGACATCCAGATCATGAACAAGCCCGAATCCGAAGACGAGCAGGCCGTCAGCACCCTGGAAGCAGAGAGCGAGCACCTGCCCGCATAAATGACAGATTACATTTCCTCAAAGGAGGTACGGTTCTTTGAATAAGAATCTCAAAAAACTTCTGGCCGCACCCTATATCATCTGGATGATCGGCTTCACCGTCATACCTCTTCTGCTGATTGTAGTCTACGGTCTGACGGATAAAAACGGTACACCCACCATCGCCAATATTGTCGCCATGTCGACGCCGGAGCACATGAAGGCTCTCCTGTTATCTCTGGGACTTTCCTTCATCAGCACCGTGATCTGCCTGGTGATCTCCTACCCGCTGGCCATGATTTTACGAAAAAGGGGCATCTCCAGCGGCAGCTTCATGGTCTTTGTCTTCATCCTTCCCATGTGGATGAACTTCCTGCTCCGCACCCTCGCCTGGCAGACTCTTCTGGAGAAGAACGGCGTCATCAACGGCATACTCTCGGCTCTGCATCTGCCGAACATCGCCATCATCAACACGCCGGCCGCCATCGTCCTGGGCATGGTCTATAACTTCCTGCCCTTCATGATCCTGCCCATCTACAACGTGCTGGAAAAGATCAGCGACGAGACCATCAACGCAGCCCGTGACCTGGGGGCCAACAACTTCCAGACCCTTCTGCACATCTGGTTTCCGTTAAGCATTCCGGGAATCATCAGCGGCATCACCATGGTATTCGTGCCGGCGCTGACCACCTTCGTCATCTCCAACCTCTTAGGCGGCAGCAAGATCATGCTGATCGGCAATATCATCGATCAGGAATTCACCAAGGGCAGCAACTGGAACCTGGGTTCCGGACTCTCCCTGGTACTCATGATCTTCATCCTTCTGTCCATGGCGCTGGTCAACCGCTATGACAAAGACGGGGAAGGAGGTGCGTTCTGATGAAGCGCTATTCCTTCCGCCAGTTTATCCAGGACTTCTACATGGCCCTGGTCGTCATCTTCTTGTACGCACCGATCTTTACCATGATCGTGCTCTCCTTCAACAACACGAAGTCCCGCACCCTCTGGGGCGGCTTCACCACCAAGTGGTATTCCGGCATGTTTGCCGACCGGGCCATCATGAGCGCCCTGAACAATACGCTCTTAATCGCCCTGATCTCGGCCCTCGTCGCCACCATCCTCGGCACGGCGGCCGCCATCGGCATCCGCAGCATGCGGCAGCTGCCCAGAAGTATCGTCATGTCGATGAACAACATCCCGATGCTGAACTCCGATATCGTCACCGGTATCTCCCTGATGCTGGCCTTTATCGCCTTCGGCATCTCCCTGGGCTTTAAGACGGTGCTGATCGCCCACATTACCTTCAATGTGCCCTACGTCATCCTGAGCGTCATGCCGAAGCTCAAGCAGACCAACCGGAGCGCCTATGAGGCGGCCCTCGATCTGGGTGCAAACCCGATGCAGGCATTTTTCAAGGTGGTGTTCCCGGACATCCTTCCGGGCGTCCTCTCCGGCTTCCTCATGGCCTTCACCATGTCGCTGGATGACTTTATCATCACCCACTTTACAAGAGGCGCTGGCATCGACACCCTGTCCACCCTCATCTACAGCGAGGTGCGCCGGGGTATCCAGCCCACCATGTACGCCCTCTCCAGCGTCATCTTCGTGACGGTGCTGGTACTCCTCGTCATCACCAACTTCACGCCGCAGGAGTCCAGGGAAAAAATCTCCCGGATGAACAGCCAGGAGATCGCAGCTCTTGCCGCCAGAAGAAAGAGAAGCGCCAACATCCGCAAGGCAATCCTGGGCGTCGCCGCCTCCTTTATCCTGATTGTGGCCGGCGCCTCCACGGTTGTTCGCTACAACGCAGAGCACTCCGACGAGCTCTATGTCTACAACTGGGGTGAATATATCGACGATTCCGTCATCGAAGACTTCGAGAAAGAGACGGGAATCCACGTCACCTACGACATGTTTGAGACCAACGAGGAAATGTATCCCATCATCGAGGCCGGCGCCGTCACCTACGATGTGGTCTGCCCCTCGGACTACATGATCCAGAAGATGATCGAAAACGACCTCCTGGCTGAGATCGACTTCGACAACATCCCGAACTACAAGTACATCGGCGACCGGTACATCGAGATGTCGAAGGCATTTGACCCGCAGAACAAATACTCCGTCCCCTACACCTGGGGCACGGTAGGCATCCTCTACAACACCAAGCTCATCGAAGAGCTGGGCGTTGATCCGCCCACCAAATGGGCCGATCTCTGGGATCCGCGCTACAAAGGCGAGATCCTCATGCAGGACAGCGTCCGCGACGCCTTCATGGTCACCCTGAAGCTCCTGGGCTTTTCCATGAACTCCACCGATGTCAACGAGCTGGAGGCCGCAAAGCGCAAGCTTATCGAACAGAAGCCGCTGGTCCAGGCCTACGTGGTAGACCAGGTCCGCGACAAGATGATCGGCGGCGAGGCTGCCGTCGGCGTCGTCTACTCCGGTGAGATGCTCTACATCCAGGAAGAGGTGGCTGCCCAGAACCTAGGCTATGAGCTGGAATACGTCCTCCCGGAGGAGGGAACCAACCTCTGGCTGGACTCCTGGGTCATCCCCAGAGACGCCAGAAACAAGCGGAACGCCGAGCTCTGGATCGACTTCCTCTGCCGCCCGGACATCGCCCTCCGCAACTTCGAATACATCACCTACTCCACACCCAACACCGGCGCCTACGACATGCTGGACGAAGAACTGCAGCAGAACACCGCCCTCTTCCCCAGCGACGAAGACCTCGGCGACAAGAGCGAAGTTTACAACTACCTCGGCGACGATGCCGATAACTTCTACAATGAGCTGTGGAAAGAAGTGAAGTCGGAATAAGATGATGCTCCAGGCTGCGACTATATGCATTTCTGTATCAGCATGCTCTTCCGGGAACCGTTCGCACTTGGTCCTCGCGCTGAAGAGGGCTCACTTCGTGAGCCTCTGATGCGCTCTAAGCCGCGCGGCTCTCGCTCCATCCGGAGCGAGCAGAGCAGCGGTGCTAATGCTCTCGTTCACTTACGTTCACGAATCGCAAAGCACCGGCGCTGTGGACGTTCCCTGCAGAGCTGCTGATACATCATGCACAATAAGTCGCAGCCTGGAGCTTTTATTAATAAGCTAAGAGGTTCTATATGAAGATTGCAGTACCTACCATTCACGGTGAGGTTGCCCCGGATTTCGGGAAGGCCGTGGAGTTTACGGTTTTTACAACTTCCATCTTTGACGAGATTGAAGAAAAGCACACCATCTCCGCCCCCGGAGACGGGCATGAAAGCGCCATAAGGCTTCTTACCGAAGCGGGCGTCCAGGCTATCATCTGCGGCGGCATCGGCGGCTACGCCGTCCGCGCCCTGAAAGATACCAACATGATGCTGATGGGCGGAGCCGATGGCCTCGCCGAAGACCGTGTGAATGACTTTCTAAACGGACAGCTCCGTTTCTACGACATGAGCGAACCGAAGCCCGCCCGCCCCGCCGACGGCGAGGCGGAGGGCGCCGGGGACGGCGCCCTCACCGACGGAAACATCGCGGCCTGCCACCCATAAGGGCGGCAGGCCGCTGTGTTTTTGCCCCGGCAGGGAATCTGCCCTGGGCGGGCTTCTGTCTTAGCCAGGTTTCTGCCTTGGCCAGGTTTTATTCAGACCGGGCGAGTTACTTTGCGGGTTTAGGCTGCCTGTTGGCGGTGATTTTCCGTTTTAGCGTCGTGAAATCATATTCGAATTATATCGCTTTAATAATATGATTATTATTCCGTCCTTCTGAGCAGACGAAATTCCATGAAACTTGGCTCAGAGTGGCCGTCAAAAAAAGACGGCAGACGAAATCTCCTGCAAAGGAAATCCGTCTGCCCATTCTGCTATCTTTCTTTCCTGCCCGTTCCAGGTCAGTATCAAATTGTCAGATTACAAAGCATACATCCGCCTGGAATTGCCTGTATGTCAGGCAATTCATGTCCTAATCAAAAACTCCCGCAGCAGCAATCGGCATTTGCTCGCCATCACCCCTCTTTCCGGCCACCTGAATTGCTTTCTATAGCGTTTCGTCTGCCCACTTTGAAAATCGGCCACCATAAACTCTGCGCTGCAGAAATTCGTCTGCCCGGAGTTCTCATTTCCTTGAGAAAAAGCAACAACCGCCACTCGGCCAAAGTGACGGTTGCGTAGAAATATGTAACTAATCATCTAGCAGAGGTCAACCGCTTGCGCAGTGCTCCTCTTTCTGTCATTATACAATTAATCATAAATCATGTCAATGCACCCTATTTTCTCATCCCATCTATGGCCAGTGCAACCGCAGCGATTATAACAATCAGGGCTGACGGCGCCCCGTCTAAAACAGCCGCTGCAAGTTCCGCCCTGTTCAGAACAGCGGATTTGCTGTACCCCAGAATTGTCCGTGAATTGTAAATTTAAATTCCACTCTCGCCAGCAAAGGTAGAATTAAGTCTGGCATAAGTGGACTTTACTCTGGCACACATGGCAGACTGCTCTTCCGCGGCACTGCTGTGGAGCGGGAGTGGAG
>Ga0256405_10003719_pt1 | contig 30775 bp, 21 predicted proteins | sample RumenRJG_02DNA_FD_189096 | JGI IMG/M metagenome (GOLD analysis project Ga0256405, IMG submission 189096) | Bovine rumen microbial communities from Lethbridge, Alberta, Canada - RJG_02 | ecosystem: Host-associated > Mammals > Digestive system > Stomach > Rumen | place: Canada: Alberta...
TGCAATCGGCCTCGGCGAGCAATGCATCCACGTTCTCCCACATCCGACGACATTGCGCCACAACATCGCCGTGATGCACGATTTCGCCCTTGTTGTCGATGCTGGCGGTGCCCGAAATGAAGACGTGGCGACGGTCGCCGTAATCCACAAAAGTGCCGCGTTCGAAGGCCACGCCGTAGTCGCTCGTGCGATTCAGGTGCGTCGGCGCGTAGAGAAAACCGATTTGCGCCTGCTGAATGCCGTCGATGGCATAAGCGTCCATCTGCGCGAGCACCTGCGCGTCGGCCTGACGACCTCCGATGCCTGTGCTGGCGATGAAATGGGTTTGGTCGGTGAGGTTTTGCGTGGCGAACACCTCGTTTCGAGCCTTGACCACGCCCGCATAGTTCAAATCGACCTCATTCACGAAAAACCACGTGCGAACGCAGTTGTCGGCGAGCGAAACGCCCTCGTTTTCAAGATGTTGGACATAGTTTTCAAGCAAAATTCTGGTCTGCGTCTCCGAATTTTCCGACGTGTCGCAGGCATTGGCCAGCCACAAATGGCGATAGGCTCCGTGACGCGCCTCGAAAAGTCCATTTTCAAGCCGTTTCCGCTCCATGTTCGTCGTCAGATAGACCCAAAGAGCCAACTTCGTGCCGTTGAGTGGCGGCTGTTGGATGATGCTCACGGCGCAGTCGGTCGATTCCGTTTCGCGAGTCGTCAGCAGCTCTATTTGGTTGCTCGCATCGCTCAGGAAATAGCGTTTGAAAATAGGCTTGGCACCACTTGTCAGGCTGTTTTTCGCCTCGTTGTAGGCCGAGAAAATCGCCTCCAGTTGCTCGCGATACGGCAGCATCGGATTCGTGACGCTCAGCACGAGGTGGAATTCCTCGACCTCCGTGCCGCCGTCGAAACCGAAAATCCGTGCTTCGGCGTTGTCAAATGTCAGAATTTTGTGCATAAAAACGTCATTTTGCCTGCAAAGATACATATTTTTTATGGAGAAAGTCGATGATTTTTTGAAAATTCTGCGTGTATTCCCAAAAAATTTCGTAAATTTGCACGGAAAAACGAAATCGAATGATTTTTGACGGAAAAATTACAAAAAAAACGATATGGATATGACAAAACGCTTATTGAAATTCTTGGATGCTTCGCCGGTGAATTTCCTCGCGGTGAAGAACCTTGTTGACGAGTTGGAAAAGGCTGGTTTTAAGCGAATTGACGCGCAAAAACCGCTCGGTAAAGTGAAGGCTGGCGACAAATTGTTCGTCACGAAGAACGACTCGGCGGTTTTCGCCTTTGAAATCGGCAAGAAAACGCTTGCCGACGCTGGTTTCCACATGATTTGTGCGCACTCGGACTCGCCGACGTTCCGCATCAAACCGAATGCCGAGATGCAGTGCGAGGGCGGCATCGTGAAACTGAACACGGAGGTTTATGGCGGTCCGATTATGTCCACGTGGTTCGACCGTCCGCTGACCGTTGCCGGTCGTGTCATTTTGAAGGGCAAGGACGCGATGAATCCCGTGACAAAACTCATCCACGTGAAGCGTCCGCTGATGCAAATCAGCAACCTCGCTATCCATTTCAACCGTCAGGTGAACGACGGCGTGAAACTCAGCAAACAGAAGGACGTGTTGCCGATTTTGGGCATCATCACCGACGAGATGGAGAAGGGAAACCTGCTCATCAACCTGATTTGCAAGGAGTTGAAGGTGAAGAAGGCCGACATTCTCGACTTCGACCTCTATCTCGCCGATATGCAGCCTGCCTGCACCTTCGGCATTCACGACGAATTCATTTCCTCGGGTCGTCTCGACGACCTTTCGATGGCTTTTGCCGGTTTGGAGGCGCTGTTGGCATCGCCGAAATCCGATGTGACGAAGGTTTTGGCCATTTTCGACAATGAGGAAACGGGTTCGCAGACGAAACAAGGCGCAGGAAGTCCGTTCCTTGCCACGATGTTGAAGCGAATCACATGGGCGCAGAGCGGCACGGAAGAGGCTTTCTATCAGGCCGTCGAGCGTGCGTTTATGATTTCCGCCGACAATGCCCACGCTTGGCATCCGAACTACAGCGAAAAATACGACCCGACGAACCATCCCGTGCTCGGCGGTGGTCCAGTCATCAAGTTCAATGCCTCGCAGAAATACGCCAGCGACGCCCTTTCCGCCGCGATTTTCGCCAGTCTGTGCGAGAATGCAGGCGTGCCCTGTCAGCGATTTGTGAACCACAGCGACGTGGCTGGCGGTAGCACGTTGGGCAACATCCTCGCTTCGTCGATTCCCCTTCGCGGTGTCGATATGGGCAATGCCATCCTTGCGATGCACAGTTGCCGCGAGACGGGCAGCGTGGCCGACCATCATTATAGCGTGAAGGTTTTCACCGAGTTTTTCAAGTAATTTTCGAGCAAAATCGAGTGGAAATCGACCCGAAATCGAATTAACTTCAAATTTTTAACATATGAACTTCAAACAAACATTCATGACATTGGCTTTTACAACCATGATGATGCCGACATTTGCCGCACTTTCAGAGGGTGGGGCACCAGATGGAAATCCGCTGTTGCAGTCGAGTGGACTGACTTTCGACGCGCCCGACTTCAGCAAAATCAAGGAAACTGACTATCTGCCGGCCATTGAGTATGCGATTCAGCAAAATCGCGAGGAAATCAACAACATCGTGAACAACAAGAAGAAACCGACCTTCGAAAACACGATTCTGGCACTTGAAAAGAGCGGTGTGTTGCTCGACAAAGTCACCAACGTGCTTTACGGACTTACGAGCGCGCACAAAACACCCATCATCGCCGAGGCCGAGAGAAAATCGACCCCGATGCTGACCGAATTGAGCAACGAAATCAATTTCAACGAGAAACTTTTCGAGCGCATCAAGTACGTCTATGACAAGGAATACAAAAAACTCAAGGGCGAGGACAAGAAATTGACCGAGGTCGTTTACAAGCGTTTCGTGCGCTCGGGTGCGTTGCTCACGGGCGAGAAGAAGGAACGCATGAAGCAAATTAACCTGCGCATCGCCGAATTGCAGCAGCAGTGGGGCGATATGTTGCCCGAAGCCACCAACTCGTCGATGGTTTGGGTGAACAGCGAGAAGGAACTCGCCGGACTCAGCGCCGCCGACATCGCACAATGCAAGAAAGACGCTGAAAGCCGCGGTGGCAAGGCACCTTACTGCATCGTCATCAGCAACACTACGCAGCAGGCCATCCTGACAAATCTCGACAACCGCAACCTTCGCAAGCGCGTCTATGAGGCTTCGCGTCATCGTGCCGACGGCACACGCCAGTTCAGCACGTTCGACATTGTGGCCGAAATCGCCAAACTTCGCGCTGAGGCAGGCGAACTGATGGGCTATCAGAACTACGCCGCCTATTCGCTCGAGAAAACAATGGCGAAAACCCCCGAAAACGTCTATTCTTTCTTGAAACAACTCATCAAGGAATACACCCCGAAGGCTGAGGCCGAAACGAGGGAAATCGAGAATTTCGCCCGCAAGACGATGGGCAACGACTTCCAATTGCAGCCCTACGACCGTTTTTATTACTCGGCGAAGATGAAGCAGGAGAAATACAACCTTTCCGACGACGAAATCAAGCCGTATTTCGACATCGACAGCGTGGTGATCAACGGTGTTTTCTACGCCGCCAACCGCGCCTACGGACTGACTTTCAAGGAGCGCAAAGACCTTCCGACCTATCATCCCGACATGAAGGTGTATGAGGTCATCGACAAGGACGGAACGACGATGGCACTGTTCTACCACGACTATTTCCGTCGCCCGACGAAGCGCGGTGGCGCGTGGATGAGCGCGTTCGCAAAGCAAAGCGGTTTGCGCAACCAGAAGCCCGTCATCTACAACGTCTGCAACTACGCGAAAGCACCCGAAGGACAGCCCACGCTCATCACTTGGGACGAGGTTGAAACGCTGTTCCACGAGTTCGGCCACGCCCTGCACGGAATGTTGTCAAACTGCAAGTACAACACGCTCAGCGGTACGGCTGTGGCACGCGATTTCGTGGAAATGCCGTCGCAGTTCAACGAGTCGTTCGCAACGATTCCCGAAATCTTTGAAAATTACGCGAAGCACACCGAAACCGGTGCACCGATGCCTGCCGAACTGAAAGAAAAGATGCTGACGAGCATCAAGTTCCATTCGGCCTATTCGTTGGGTGAAAACCTCGCGGCGACCTGCCTCGACCTCGCTTGGCACATGCTCAAATCCGACGAAGTGCCCACCGCCGAGCAAGCACCCTGCTTTGAAACCAAGGCATTGAAGGAAATCGGCTTGCTCAACGACCAGATTCCGCCGCGCTATTCGACCTCGTACTTCAACCACGTTTGGGGTGGAGGCTATGCCGCAGGCTATTACAGCTACCTCTGGACCGAGGTTCTGGCCGTGAACATCGCCGACTATTTCGAGAAGCACGGAGCATTGGATCCCGCAGTCGGACAGGCTTTCCGCGATAAAATCCTGAGCCGTGGCAACACGAAGGACCAGATGGAGATGTTCACCGATTTCACGGGCATGAAATCGCCCGACGCATCGGGTCTGCTCAAAGCAAGAGGACTATAGTTCATTTTATGTTTCACTTATAAAAAAGGTATTAAGATGATTTATTCAACAGAAGTAAAGAACATGTGCAGCGTCTGCAAAGGCGCCTATCATGGGCCTGCACCCATCCCCGAGGAGGGCAAATGGATTCAGGCAAAGGAGATTAAGGACATTTCGGGATACACGCACGGCATCGGCTGGTGCGCACCTCAGCAGGGTGCTTGCAAACTGTCGTTGAACGTGAAAGACGGCATCATCGAGGAGGCACTCGTCGAAACCATCGGTTGCACGGGTATGACCCACTCGGCTGCTATGGCTTCGGAGATTCTGCCGGGCAAGACTTTGCTCGAAGCATTGAACACCGACCTCGTTTGCGATGCCATCAACACCGCTATGCGCGAACTTTTCCTGCAAATCGTTTATGGACGCACGCAGAGTGCCTTCTCGGAGGGCGGTCTGCCCATCGGCGCAGGTCTGGAAGACCTCGGTAAGGGACTTCGCTCGCAGACGGGTACGCTCTACGGCACCGTTGCCAAGGGTACGCGCTATCTCGAACTCACCGAGGGCTACATCACCAAGCAGTTCCTCGACGAGAACAACGAGGTTTGCGGCTACGAGTACGTTCACCTCGGCAAAGTCATGGAAGCCATCAAGGGCGGCATGGATGCCAACGAGGCGATTCAGAAGAACACCGGCACCTACGGTCGCACGACTGAGGAGCAGGGTGCAGTGAAAGCTATTGACCCACGTAAAGAATAAGGAGGATACGACTATGATTAGAAAAGTAAGTTTTGAAAGTCAGGAACGCCGTATCGACCAGGTTCTTGCGGCGTTGAAAGAGAATGGCATCAACAGTATTGAAGAGGCCAATGAGATTTGTGAAAAGGCAGGCGTTGACCCTTACCAGATGTGTGAGGACACGCAGCGCATCTGCTTCGAAAATGCGAAGTGGGCATACGTTTGCGGTGCTGCCATCGCCATCAAGAAGGGCGTGAAGACCGCTGCCGACGCTGCCGAGGCCATCGGAATCGGTTTGCAGGCATTCTGCATCCCCGGAAGTGTGGCCGACGACCGCAAGGTGGGTCTCGGACACGGCAATTTGGCCGCTCGTCTGCTTCGCGAAGAGACCGAGTGCTTCGCATTCTTGGCCGGTCACGAGAGTTTCGCCGCCGCCGAGGGTGCCATCAAAATCGCTGAAATGGCCAACAAGGTTCGTCAGAAACCGCTTCGCGTCATTCTGAACGGTCTTGGCAAGGACGCAGCCCAGATTATCAGCCGCATCAATGGCTTTACGTATGTGCAGACCCAGTTCGACTATTTCACGGGCGAACTGAAGGTGGTGAAGGAAGTGCCTTACGGCAAGAATCCGAGCCGCCTGAAAGTGAACTGCTACGGTGCCGACGATGTGCGCGAGGGTGTGGCTATCCTGTGGAAGGAGAACGTCGATGTCTCGATTACGGGTAACTCGACCAACCCCACTCGCTTCCAGCACCCCGTTGCAGGTACTTACAAGAAAGAGCGCGTGCTCGCCGGCAAGCCCTACTTCTCGGTGGCTTCCGGTGGTGGTACAGGTCGCACGCTGCACCCCGACAACATGGCTGCCGGTCCCGCTTCCTACGGTATGACCGACACGATGGGCCGTATGCACAGCGACGCTCAGTTCGCCGGTTCGTCGAGCGTTCCCGCCCACGTTGAAATGATGGGCTTCCTCGGCATGGGTAACAACCCGATGGTGGGTGCTACTGTCGGTGTCGCCGTGGCGATCGACCTTGCGCTGAATAAGAAATAATTTTATTCCACTATCAATCAAAAAGCCTCGCTAATCAGCGAGGCTTTTTTGTTACACTTCGAAATCAAAACAACTCCGTTGAACGGTGTAGGGACGGACTTTCTTGTCCGCAACGGCCACGTGGTCGGGGTTCATCGCGTAAGCCCGCAGTGCTTCTTCGCTTTCGAGTGTGCTGTCGAGCATCACATCGGCATTCGACGACGCCAAACGACCGTCGATGTGGACTTTCACGTCAATCAGGCCGGGCACTTTGCCGACAAGTCCTTCCAAACCTTCTTTGATGCCGATTTTCACTTCTTGCATCATGTCTTTCGATAATTTTGGATCCAATGTCCAAAGAATCACGTGTTTCACCATAACTTCATTCTTTAAAATTTTCTGAAAAAGTAGTAAATATTTTTGTTTTTTTTGACTGCAGTTTGTCAAATTATTTCGGGTCGAACGTGACGATTTCCTGCAAACGGATGTCGTCTGACGCGGCTCCGAGCATGATTTTGAATGTTCCTGCCTCGAATTTTTCGCGCATCTGGGCGTCGATGATGCTCAAATCGGCCTTTGTCAGCGTAAATTCCACGCGACGGGTCGCTCCCTTCGGAATCATCACGCGACGGAAGGCTTTGAGTTGCTTCACTGGCTGCACCACTGAGGCAATTTCGTCGCGAACGTAGAGTTGCACAACTTCCTCGCCATCGTAATCGCCGGTGTTTGTGACGTCGCATGAGATTTTGACGTCGTTTCCTGTCGCGATTTGCAGGTTTTCGTACTTGAAAGTGGTGTATGACAGGCCGAAACCGAAGGCGTAGAGCGGCTTGGCCGACATTTCCACATAATCGTGCGGAAGTGGGGCCCGCTTGTTGTAATAGACGGGCAGTTGACCGATGCTGGCAGGCACGGAAATGGGCAGTCGTCCGGCAGGGTTGTAGTCGCCGAAAAGCACGTCGGCAAGGGCTTTTCCGCCCTCTTGCCCCGGGTAGTAAGCCGTGAGCAGGGCATCGGCGTGTTCGGCAGCCCACGATTTGTCGAGCGGACGGCCTTCGATGTAGATGACGACGAGCGGTTTGCCCGTTTTTTTCAGTGCTTCAAGCAGGCGATTTTGATGGCCGAGCAGCGAAAGGGTGGCGCGGTCGAAGCCTTCGCCGCAGTCCATATCGGAAATTCGGGTGTTCGACCCCGTTGATTCGGTGGTGGCAGCGCCGGTTTCCTTGTACGAAGTCTTGAAATCGCGGGCACTCGAACCGCCCACCACTGCGATGACCACGTCGGCACTTTCGGCGGCTCTGACGGCCTCGGCGATGTTGCTTTCAGTGGTGTCGCGGACGGCGCAGCCTTTGGTGTAGAGGGTGTTGGGTGTTAGGTGGTTGGTGTTGGGTGATGAGAACTTCTCTCGGATGCCTTCGAGCACGGTCGTCACGTTGTCGTCGGCCTGTGGAGCGGTATAGTCGCCAAGTTGGTTGTATTGGTTGTCGGCATTCGGTCCGACGACGAGAATTTTCATTCCCGAATTTTGTGTAGAAGTATTTTTCAAAGGTAAAATTCCATCGTTTTTCAACAATGTAATCGAGGCGCGGGCGACATCGAGGGCGATTTTCTTGTTTTCCGTCGTTCTCACCTCTTTTTTCGCGATTTTCGGGTCGGTATAAGGATTTTCAAAGAGTCCCATCTCGAATTTCAGTCGCAAAATTCGCTCGCAAGCGCGGTCGATATATGGTTCCAAATCCCGAAGTTCATCATTCTTTAACTCCGTAACTCCTTCACTCCACAACTTCTGAATCTTCCCATACGCATTCGCTCCGAGGTCGGCATCTACTCCAGTTTTCAACGCCATCGTGCCAGCCTCTCGATTGTCGCGAGCGACGCGCATACCGGCGATTCCATCAATGCTAAAAAGGTCGCTGACCACGAAACCACGGAATTTCCACTGATTGCGAAGCACCTCCGTCAGCAGATACTCGTTGCTCGTGCAGGGAATGCCGTCGCATGAATTGTAACTGGTCATCACCGAGAGCGCACCGGCCTCGATTGCCTTGCGAAACGGCGGCAGGAAATGTTGGTGAAGTTCCATCGGACCGAGCACGGTCTGGTTGCCGTTCTGTCCGCCCTCGGTGGTGCCGTAAGCGATGAAATGCTTCAGCGTGGCGAGCGTGGAATAGGGTTTTGTGAGGTCGCCACCGCCCAGTCCGCGCACCATCGCGGCACCGAGTTCGCCCGTGAGAACGGGGTCTTCGCCAAAAGATTCCTCGACACGCGACCAACGCGGATCGCGCGACAAATCGAGCACGGGACCATAACTGATATGGCCGCCCTGCAAGCGAATTTCCTTGCCGATGACCTCGCCGGCACGCTCCAAAAGTTCAGGCGACCACGTGGCAGCCATGCCCAGACCTGTCGGAAAAACGGTCGTTCCGATGGCCATGTGTCCGTGTGGTGCTTCCTCGGCCAGAAACAGCGGAATGCCCAGTCGCGTGTGTTCCTTGACGTATTTTTGCAGGGCATTTCCAGCCATCGACGCCAATTCGGGTGTCAGACCGTTTTCAAGCGATTTCTGCGTCCACGGGTCGGCGCGATAAGTCGCCCAAAGCATTCCGATGTTCCCCTCGGCAATGTCTTTTTTGAACGATTCCGACGGCACTACCTCCTTTACTCCTTTACTCCTCGACTCCTGAATCGTATAATAATTCCACGCCATCGTGCAGCGCAACTGCCCGATTTTTTCCTCCATCGTCATCCGACTCATCAGGTCGCGCAGTCGTTCTTCGATGGGTAGAGCCGCGTTTTGATAGGGTAGTACGACGGTTTTTTTCTTTGCTGCAAACGCTGTGAAAGCCAAGCAGCCAAACAATGTCAGCAGAATTTTCCTCATCATTTTTTTTCGTTTTCAGACAATTTTAATGACCCAACACGTTGTCGTAATGTTCCAGATATTCGCTCGCGCCATTCGGAGCGTAGAAAGCACCTAACTCGTTGATACACAGTGGTCCGCGACTTTCTTCGAAACGGATTCGAAGGCGTTTCGTGGCGATGGGCTTGAAGCGCAGCAATCGCTTGTAGCCGATGGTTGTCGTGGCCTCGCCGACGTTGAGCGGCAGCCATTTTTTGCCGTCTTGATACTCGATGGCGAATTTCTTCACGCGCTGACCCAGCGGAATGTATTCGCCGAGCATCAAACGGTTGATTTTCTGCGATTTTTTCAACGAAATTTCCAGCGTGGCAGTCGTTACACCGTCTTCCGTTGCCCAAAACGTATCGAAAATTCCGTCGGTCAGATTTTTCACGGAAAAGGCCTTTTCACGCGTGTTTGAAGCCTTGACGGAAGCATTTTTCAGCAGATTCGTTTTCAATTCTTCTGAAATCTGACGATGGAAATCGACGGCGTGGGCCGAGTCGTTCGGATGAATCAAACCCTCTTTATCGACAGGGAAATTCAGTAGGAAAGTGCCGTTGTGGCCGACGCTGCGATAGTACAAGTCGACTAAATGCTCGACGCTTTTCACCTTCGTGTCCTCGCTCTCGTGGTAGAACCATCCCGGACGAATCGACGTGTTGCACTCGGCCGCCACCCACGCATCGCCGTCGGCGTGGCCGCTCTGCAATTCCTTGAAACGCTCGTAGCCCGGATAGACCTCTTTGATGCGCAGGAACGACCAGTTCGTCGCGTCGGCGTAGCCTTTTTCGTTGCCCACCCAGCGGCATCCAGGGCCTCCGTCGCTGAAAATCACGGCCTTCGGCTGCAATTCTCCAACCATTTTCCACGCGCGCGGGTAATTGTAATAGGTGCTACGGTCGATTTTTCGCGTCTCACGCGCTCCGCCATACCAGCCGTCGCCGCCGTTGGCTCCATCGAACCAAACCTCGAACAATTCGCCATACTGCGTGAGCAACTCGTGCAACTGCGCATAGAAATATTCCACGTAGAGCGGTGTGCCGTAGAAAGCCTGATGGCGGTCCCACGGCGAGAGGTACAGACCGAGTTTCAACCCGTGTTTCTGGCAGGCCGCCGCCAATTCACCCACGATGTCGCCCTTTCCGTCTTTGTAAGGCGTGTTGCGCACGCTGTAGTCGGTGAATTTCGTTGGCCAGAGGCAAAATCCGTCGTGGTGCTTCGCCGTGAGGATGATGCCCTTCATACCCGCCTTTTTACACACCCGCGCCCATTGTTCGCAGTCGAGGCGAGTCGGGTTGAACGACTCCAGCGGTGCGTCGCCATAGCCCCATTCGCGGTCGCCGAAAGTGTTCGGTCCGAAATGGATGAATGCGTAGGTTTCCAACTGCTGCCATGCCACTTGGCTTGCGCTTGGCAGGGGTGCTATCGGCGTTGGCTGAGCCAGCGATAGGGTTGCGGGCAGCAGTGCTGTTCCGAGAAAAAGAAAAAATCGATGTTTCATATTATTCTTCAATATTTTAAAATTCTCTGCAAATTTAATAAAAACTTTGGATTTTTTCCCGATAAATTCGTATTTTTGCAGCAGAAATCTTTATTTTTGAAAAAATCGAACAAAATCATGCGAAAAAACATCATCATCGCCGTGTTTGTCGCCCTTTTCGCGCTCACGGCAAACGCACAGGAAGGTCTGAAGAGAGTGTATAACGAGCAAATCGACCCGCTCGAGCAAATCGATGCGGCGCTTTTGCAGGCGAAGTCCGAAGGGAAGTTCGTCATCGTACAGTTGGGCGGAAATTGGTGTCCGTGGTGCTTGCGCTTCGCCGATTTCATCACCAACAACGAGGAAATCAGCCAACTCGTCGCCCAGAATTTCGTCTATATCCACGTGAACTACCATCCGCGCAAGTCGAAAGAGGCAGGTAAGGCCGAGCAAACCGCCGAACTGCTAAAGCGACTTGGCAATCCCGCCCGTTTCGGATTCCCCGTGATGGTGGTGCTCGATGAAACTGGCAAAGTGCTCCACCTGCAAGACTCCGGCTATTTGGAGGAGGGTAAGACCTACGACCCCAAAAAGGTGCTGAGTTTCTTCAAAAATTGGACGCCGAAGGCAGTGAAGAGCGAATGAACGCGTTCGAAAAATCATAAAAATATTCGCAATGAAGAGAAATAAACGATTCAGTTTTGTGGCGGTTGCGGTGACAATGACGGCTTTGTTCGTGGTGTCGTGCAACCAGTCGGAGAAGGCGGACGACGGCGCAATGCCGCAGATTCGCGTGGGAGTTTTCAATGGTAACGGAGGGGCGCAAACCTGCGTGTGGGAAGCGTATGCGGCGTGTTCGCTCGACGGCGACATGGCCGTGCGCTACGTGACAACGGCCGACATCGCCGCCGGCGTGTTGGACTCGCTCGACGTCATCGTGGTGCCGGGCGGTGGCGGAACGCGGCAGTATCAGAACCTCGGTGAGGAGAATGTCCGTCGGATTCAGGAATTTGTGCGTCAGGGCGGCGGCGCTGTGGGAATCTGTGCCGGTGCCTACCTTTTTTCAAATACGCCCGAATATTCGTGTCTGGCGATGAACGGCGCAAAGGCCATCGACATCGAGCACGACAATCGCGGACACGGCATCGTGGGCTTCTCGCTCACGGACGAGGGAAAGAAAATCTTTGGCGAATATGCCAATTTGGACACGCTTTTCTGTATGTATTACGAGGGCCCGGTGTTCGTGGCTGCGCCCGACGATTCCGTGAAATACGTCGAATTTGCCACGATGCTGAGCGATGTGCACGAAGAGGGTGGGGCACCGTCGAATATGACGAACAACCGACCTTTCATCATCGGGAATCGCTACGGAAAAGGAAAGGTTTTCTCGTCGATTGCCCATCCCGAATCCACCGCCGGAAAAATGTGGATGATTGCGCGAATGGTGCGTTGGACGCAAACGGCTGACGACGACGATTCTTTGCAGAAAATGGTTGATAATCAATCGTTTTCGAAGCATCAAGACTTGAAAAATGCCGATTTGGTCAATCGCGAGATTCTGATGACCGTCGCCGACCTGAAAACCGAGGCCGACTACTTCAAAAAACTCGTCTATGGCACTGAAAACGAGAAAATCGAGGCTCTCGAATGGCTGAAAGCACACCAGTCGTGGGACGCGAAACGCTGGATTCAGGGTGCGCTCTTCGATGGAAGCGCGAAAGTTCGTGCTGCCGCTGCGAAATACATCGCCGACATCCATTATTTCACCTTCGTGAAGGATGTTCACACCGCCTACGAAGCCGAAACCGACGCTGAGGCGAAGAAAATCATCGGCGAGAACCTCGAAAAAATGCTTGAATTGTTACAAAGAACTCAATAAAATCGTATGATTTCATTCTTGATTGCCGTTTGTGCGCTGGTGGTCGGCTACTTTGTCTATGGTCGATTCGTGGAACGAGTTTTCGGCCCTGACGACCGTCCGACACCTGCCTATACCAAGGCCGACGGTGTGGATTTCATCGCGTTGCCCGGATGGAAAATTTTCATGATTCAGTTTCTGAATATAGCCGGCACGGGGCCGATTTTCGGTGCCATCATGGGAGCGTGGTATGGTCCGATGGCCTATCTGTGGATTGTTTTCGGCTGTATCTTCGCAGGCGCCGTCCACGACTACCTGAGCGGAATGCTCTCGATTCGCCATGGTGGAATAGGGCTGCCCGAACTCGTCGGCCACTTTCTCGGAATGCCCACGAAGCGCGTCATGCTGCTGTTTTCGGTGTTTATGCTTGTGATGGTCGGCGCGGTTTTCGTCTATAGTCCAGCCATCATTTTGCAAGGCATCTGGGGCACGAAACAACTGTGGATTGTCGTGATTTTCGCCTATTACATCATCGCCACGATGCTTCCCATCGACAAAATCATTGGAAAAATCTATCCTTTGTTTGCTTTTTCGATGCTGTTCATGGCATTGGCTCTGTTCGTCGGCCTTTTGGTGAAACAACCGACGATTCCCGAACTGTGGAGCGACCTGTCAGCCGCCAATCTGAACCCGAATCCGGCATGGCTCGGCAACGATTCTTTCATCGCGAACAACCCCATTTTTCCCTGCCTTTTCATCACGATAGCCTGCGGAGCCATCAGCGGTTTCCACGCGACGCAAAGTCCATTGATGGCGCGTTGCATGAAGTCGGAACGGTGGGGTCGACCGATTTTCTACGGCGCGATGATTACCGAAGGCATTGTCGCACTCATCTGGGCGACTGTTTCGATGTATTTCTTCTACTACGGCGGTTGGCAGGAAGTGGTGAGTCCCGAGGTGGCAGCGGCGTTTCAAGCCCAAGCCGAGGGCGGAAAAACACTCGTGCAATACTTCAATGCGCCGACCGTCGTCGGATTCGTTTGCGTGAATTGGCTGGGCGTGTTCGGTGGCATTTTGGCGATGCTCGGCGTGGTGGCAGCCCCGATTACCAGCGGCGACACGGCATTACGCTCAGCCCGCCTCATCGTTGCCGAGTTCATCGGCCTCGACCAGCGGTCGGTGCGCCGTCGTTTGTATGTCTGCATCCCGTTGTTCGCTGTCGCCACCTTGCTGTTGCTGTGGCAGATGAACAATCCCAACGGTTTCAACATCATTTGGCAGTATTTCGGATGGGGCAACCAGACCCTCTCCGTCTTCACGCTGTGGACGCTGACGGTCTATCTCGCCCAAAGCCGCAAACCCTATTGGATAACACTGATTCCCGCCCTGTTCATGACATTTGTCAGCTCGACCTTCCTCCTCGTCTCGAAACAAGCCCTCGGCCTTTCTTCCGAGGTTTCCTACGCGGTCGGTTTCGTCGTGCTGATGGTTGCCGTCGGGTGGTTTGGATGGTGGAAGAGGAAGAGTTTCTAAAAAATGATTTGAAAATATGACCGATTTTTTCATCATTAAAAATAAAAATCGTACCTTTGCAAAAATTCAACTATGGAACAGCAATATCCATCGGCATTATTGGAGCGGGCGGTAGCGGAATTTGCGAAACTGCCAGGCATCGGGCGGAAAACGGCATTGCGACTGTCGTTACACCTGTTGAGGCGGCAGACGGCAGACGTGGAGGCCTTCGGCGAGGCGATTGTGCGGCTGAAACGCGAGGTGAAATACTGTCGCGTGTGCCACAACATCAGCGACGGCGAGGTGTGCCCGATTTGCAGCGACCGACGGCGCGACGGCTCGCAGATTTGCGTCGTGGAGAACATCCAGGACGTGATGGCGGTGGAGAATACGCAGCAGTTCAACGGCCTCTACCACGTGCTCGGCGGCATCATTTCGCCGATGGATGGACTGGGGCCTGCCGACCTTGAAATCGACTCGCTCGTCAGTAGGGTGGAGCAGGGCGGCATCGACGAGGTGATTCTCGCACTGAGTTCGACGATGGAGGGCGACACGACGAATTTCTACATCTCGCGCCGACTGGCTCACACGGGCGTGCGCCTGAGCGTCATTGCAAGGGGCATCAGCGTGGGCGACGAACTGGAATACACCGATGAGGTGACGCTCGGACGCTCGATTCTGAATCGGACACCGCTGAGCGATTAACAATTAACAATTAACAATTAACAGATTGGGGCGGGGAGGAGAAACAACAACAATTAAACGAATCAACATTCAACAATTCAACACGATAATTTTCCGAACAAACAATGAAGAAAAAACCGACAAAAGTACTTGTGTTAGGTAGCGGCGCCTTGAAAATCGGGCAGGCCGGAGAGTTTGACTATTCTGGTTCTCAGGCTCTCAAGGCCCTGCGTGAAGAGGGAATTGCCTCTGTTCTCGTCAATCCCAACATCGCCACGATTCAGACTTCTGAAGGTATTGCTGACGAAGTGTATTTTTTGCCTGTCAATACGCATTTCGTGACAGAGGTCATCAAGAAAGAGCGTCCCGACGGCATCATGTTGGCATTTGGCGGTCAGACGGCGTTGAACTGCGGAACGGAACTCTACCAAAAAGGCATTTTGAAGGAATACGGCGTAGAGGTCATGGGAACTTCCGTGGAAACCATCATGTACACCGAAGACCGCAACCTGTTCGTGAAAAAACTGGATGAAATTCAGTTGAAAACACCCGTCAGCAAAGCCGTCGAAAACATGGAAGACGCATTGAAGGCCGCCCGCGAAATCGGTTTCCCGATTATGATTCGATCGGCCTACGCACTGGGTGGTCTTGGTTCCGGCATTTGCAAGGATGAAAAGTCGTTTTGTGAATTGGCAGAAAGTGCTTTCACGTTTGCACCGCAAATCTTGGTCGAGGAATCGCTGAAAGGCTGGAAAGAGATTGAATTTGAATGTATCAGGGATGCCAACGACCATTGTTTCACGGTGGCTTCGATGGAGAATTTCGACCCATTGGGCATCCACACGGGCGAATCGATTGTGGTCGCCCCCATTTGTTCGCTGACCGACGAGCAAGTGAAAATGTTGCAAGACATCACAACCCGATGCGTGCGCCATCTTGACATTGTGGGCGAATGTAACATTCAGTTCGCTTTCAATGCCGAGACAAACGACTACCGCATCATCGAAGTCAATGCGCGACTTTCTCGTTCTTCCGCCCTTGCGTCGAAGGCGACAGGCTATCCGCTGGCTTTCGTCGCCGCGAAAATCACGCTGGGTTACACGCTCGACCAAATCGGCGAAATGGGAACGCCCAATTCCGCTTATGTGGCTCCGCAACTCGACTATATGATTTGCAAGATTCCGCGTTGGGACCTGACGAAATTCTCTGGTGTGAGCCGTCTGATTGGCTCGTCGATGAAGTCGGTCGGCGAAATCATGTCGATTGGTCGCTCTTTTGAGGAGATGATTCAAAAGGGTTTGCGAATGATTGGGCAGGGGATGCACGGATTTGTGGGCAACGACCATACGAAATTTGAAAATCTCGACGAGGAACTCTCGAATCCGACCGACCTGCGTATTTTCGCCATTGCACAAGCACTGGAAGAAGGCTATAGCGTGCAGCGCATCGAGGAATTGACGAAAATCGACGTTTGGTTCCTTGAGCGGCTGAATAATATCGTCGATTTGAAAAAACGGCTCATGGAATTCAATCGATTGGAAGACATTCCCAACGATTTTCTCCGTGAAGTGAAGGTTGCCGGATTCAGCGACTTCCAGATTGCCCGTTTTGTGCTGAAACCCGAAAACAGCAATATGTTCAAAGAGAATCTGATGGTTCGGAAACACCGCAAAAAACAACAGATTCTTCCTGCCGTGAAGCGCATCAACACTGTTGCCAGCGAGCATCCCGAACTGACGAACTACCTCTACATGACCTATGCTTCCGAGGGGCACGACATCGAATATTATCCCAACAGCAAGTCGGTGGTTGTGTTGGGTTCGGGTGCCTATCGCATCGGGTCGAGCGTGGAATTCGACTGGTGTTCGGTGAATGCCATCAACACGGCCCACAAACTCGGCTACAAGTCGATTATGATCAACCACAATCCCGAGACCGTTTCCACCGACTACGACATCTGCAACCGCCTTTATTTCGACGAACTGACGCTGGAGCGAGTGCTCGACGTGATTGACCTCGAACAGCCGCACGGAACGATTGTCAGCGTGGGCGGCCAGATTCCCAACAACCTCGCGATGAAACTATATAAACAAGGTGTTCCCATTTTGGGCACGTCGCCTGTGGACATCGACCGTGCGGAGAATCGCGACAAATTTTCTGCCATGCTCGACAAACTTGGTGTCGCCCAACCGGCATGGCGTGCGCTAACCTCGCTCGACGACATCAAGGATTTCGTCAACGAAGTGGGATTCCCCGTGCTCGTCCGACCGTCATACGTGCTTTCTGGTGCGGCAATGAATGTCTGCTACGACTACGAGGAACTGGAACGCTTCCTGAAAATGGCCACCGAGGTGTCGAAGGACTATCCCGTCGTGGTGAGCCAGTTCATGCAGGAAACGAAGGAAATTGAGTTCGACGCGGTGGCAGACAAGGGCGAAATCGTGGAGTATGCCATCAGTGAACATATCGAGTACGCCGGCGTTCACTCCGGCGATGCCACGATGGCTTTCCCGGCGCAGAACATCTATTTCTCGACCATTCGTCAAATCAAGAAAATCGCGCGCAAGATTGCCGCCGAATTGAACATCAGTGGCCCGTTCAACATCCAGTTTTTGGCTAAAAACCGCGATGTGAAGGTCATCGAGTGTAATTTGCGAGCCAGTCGTTCCTTCCCCTTCGTGTCGAAGATTCTGAAGCATAATTTCATTGAAACTGCCACGAGAATCATGCTCGACGCTCCTTACGAAAGGGCTACCAAATCGGAATTCGACATCGACCGCATCGGTATCAAGGCGTCGCAATTCTCTTTCTCGCGCCTGCAAAATGCCGACCCGATTCTCGGCATCGACATGTCATCGACGGGCGAGGTCGGCTGTCTGGGCGACGATCTAAACGAGGCATTGCTCAACGCGCTCATCGCCACGGGCTATCATCTGCCTGAAAAGAACATCCTCATTTCCAGCGGCGACGCGAAAGGCAAGGTCGATTTGCTCGAACCCGCCCGCCAACTGGTGAAAAATGGCTATAAAATCTTCGGCACAGAAGGAACCGCCAAGTTTTTCCGCGAAAATGGTGTGGAGGCGACGGCTGTTTGTTGGCCCGATGAAAACGGCGAAAATAATGTGATGGACATGATTGCCAACCATCAGTTCGACCTTGTCATCAACGTGCCGAAAAACCATACGAAGCGCGAACTCACGAATGGCTATCGCATCCGCCGCAGCGCCATCGACCACAACATCCCACTAATGACCAATGTGCGACTGGCGAAAGCGTTCATCGAGGCGTTCTGCGCCATGAAAATCGAAGATATTAAAATCAAAAGTTGGCAGGAATATAACTCATAATCACAAAAATAATGAATCGCGTACAGACAATACTCATGACAGCGTTTGCGACGGGCATTCTCTTGACTTTGGGAGTCGCACTCGCAGGTGAAATGAACTGGTTGCCCGTCGGTGCATGGCAGGGCGACAAGGGAATGGAATTTGTTTTCCTCACGGTGATGGAATTGGCCGTCGTTTGCCTGATTCCACTGGCGTTGAGGCTGTTCAAATTCAAGAAAATCAAACAGCAAATCGTCGAACACGGCGACGAAGCACACATCAAATGGGGAACCATCCGACTCGACATGCTTCTCATCCCGATGATGCTCAACACGCTGTTCTACTACCTTTTCGCTGACAATTCGTTTGGCATCATGGCCGTCATCTTGTTTTTGTGCTTGTTTTTCGTCTATCCGAGTAAAAAACGCTGCGAAACCGAGGTCGAACCATGAAGAAAATCACCGTTGTCATCGTCAGCTACAAGGTGAAGGACTACCTTTGCCAGTGCCTGCTCTCGCTGCGGCGTGCGCTCGTCGGCATCGATGCTGAGGTTTGCGTCGTCGATAACCATTCTGACGATGGAACGGTGGACTTTTTGCGCGAGAATTTCCCTGAAATCAAGGTCATCGCGAGCCCTCAAAATCTCGGTTTTGCACGGGCGAACAACCTCGCGATTCGCCAGACCGAGAGCGAGTTTGTGCTGCTGTTGAACCCCGACACCTTTGTCGGCGAACAGACCATCCGCCAAAGTCTCGCTTTTGTGGATGAACACCCACAGGCAGGCGGTTTGGGCGTGCGAATGTTGAAAACCGATGGCAGCGACGCCCTCGAATCGCGACGCGGACTCCCCACGCCGATGGTGGCGTTCTACAAGATGGTCGGACTATGCGCCCGATACCCTAAACATCGGCGTTTCGGACAATATTATATGGGCTATTTGTCGTGGGACGAGGCCGCCCGAATCGAGGTCGTCAGCGGTGCCTATTGCCTGCTGCGGCGCAAGGCCCTCGACGCAATCGGCCTCTTGGACGAAGATTTCTTTATGTACGGCGAGGACATCGACTTGTCGTATCGCTTGCTGAAAGGTGGTTTTGAAAACTGGTACCTGCCCGCGAAAATCCTGCACTACAAAGGCGAAAGCACCGAAAAATCGTCGTTCCGCTACGTCCACGTTTTTTATAAGGCGATGCTCATTTTCTTCCGCAAGCACTATTCGCAGATGAGCCTGCTGCTAAGCCTGCCCATCCAAATCACGATTTACGGCAAGGCTTTCACGACGCTTCTTCAGATACAAATGGGCAAACTTCGCCGCTATTTGGGCTTCGTCGATAACAATCGGACGCGACAGCCGCTTTACATCTTCCTCGCAACCGCCGAAAACCTCGAAAAATGTCGGAAAATAGCCGTGGGAAAAGGGCTTGAAGCACAATATTTCGAGGCCGTTCCCGACGGTCATTTGTCGATGGAAATGCCTGCCGACCGCCCGATTTACGCCGTTTACGACACGAGCGCCTATCGCTTCGAGAAAATTCTCGAATTGTTCTCGAAAAATCCCGTCGGCAACGTGAAAATCGGTACGTTTTTGCCCGAAAATAATATGATTATCACCGCAGAAGATATACTGAAATGACTGAATTGACGATTAAATTACGAGCGTTGGAACCCGAAGACCTCGACGAACTCTACGCCATCGAAAACGACCGTGACATCTGGAACGTCGGTGCGACGAATGTGCCGTATTCGCGCTATGCGCTGCACGAATACATCGCCCGTCAGCAGGCCGACATCTATGCCGACCGCCAGTTGCGTCTCGTCGTTGAAAATGCCGAAAAACAGGTCGTCGGCCTCGTCGATTTGGTCAATTTCGAGCCGCAGCATCGTCGGGCGGAGTTAGGCGTCGTCATCAAACAAGCCTTTCGCGGACAGGGCTACGGGCAGTCAGCCATCAAAAAAATGCTCGAATATGCGAAAAAATCGCTGCATCTGCACCAGGTTTACGTCATCATCGATGTCGAAAACCACGAATCGTTGCAACTATTCCGTCAGGTTGGTTTCGAGGAGAAATCGCGGCTCACAGACTGGCTTTTCGATGGTGAAAACTACTGCGAAGCCGTCTTTTTGCAGAAATTTTTGTAAAAAGTTGCGGTTAAAGATAAAAAATCGATGAAAAAATTTGGTGGAAAGAAAAAATTACATTACCTTTGCACCCGCAATCAGAAAAATGGTGCGTTAGTTCAGTAGGTTAGAATGCCTGCCTGTCACGCAGGAGGTCACGGGTTCGAGTCCCGTACGCACCGCAAAACAAAAGCCTTCCATTTCGGAAGGCTTTTCGTTTTTTGTGTATTTTTCGCTCTCGCTTACGAGTTCATCGACAGCAGGAATTCCTCGTTGTCGTGGGTGCGTTCCATCCGCTCGTGGATGGTGTTCATCGCCTCGACGGGGTTCATATCGGCAATGTACTTGCGCAAGATCCACATACGGTCGAGCGTCGTCTTGTCTTGCAGGAGTTCGTCGCGTCGCGTGCTTGAGGCCACGAGATTGACCGACGGGAAGATGCGCTTGTTCGACAGCGAGCGGTCGAGTTGCAGTTCCATATTGCCGGTACCCTTGAATTCCTCGAAAATCACCTCGTCCATCTTCGAACCTGTGTCGATGAGGGCGGTTGCAATAATGGTGAGCGAGCCGCCACCCTCGATTTTACGGGCTGCACCGAAGAATCGCTTCGGTTTTTGCAGTGCATTGGCATCGACACCGCCCGTGAGTACCTTTCCAGAGGCTGGAGCCACCGTGTTGTAGGCGCGTGCGAGGCGCGTGATGGAGTCGAGGAAAATCACCACGTCGTGGCCACATTCGACCATTCGCTTGGCCTTTTCGAGCACGATTCCTGCGATTTTCACGTGACGCTCGGCGGGCTCGTCGAAGGTCGAGGCGATGACCTCGGCTTTGACGGTGCGGGCCATATCGGTCACTTCCTCGGGACGCTCGTCGATGAGCAGCATCATCAGGTAGGCTTCGGGATGGTTGGCGGCAATCGCGTTGGCGATGTCCTTCATCAGAATGGTCTTACCCGTCTTGGGCTGGGCGACGATGAGGGCACGCTGACCCTTTCCGATGGGCGCAAAGAGATCGACGATGCGCGTCGAGAGATTCGTGGTTTTCGGATCGCCGCAGAGCGTGTATTTTTCTTCGGGGAAGAGCGGTGTGAGATGCTCGAAGGGGATGCGGTCGCGCACTTCCGAGGGCACGCGGCCATTGATTTTCTCGATGTTGGTCAGCGGGAAGTATTTCTCGCCGTCGCGTGGCGGTCGCACGGTGCATTGCACCACGTCGCCAGTCTTCAATCCGTAGCGTTTCACGAGGTTGTTGGCCACGTAGATGTCATCGGGCGACGAAAGGTAGTTGTAGTCGCTCGAACGCAGGAAACCATAGCCGTCGGGCATAATTTCGAGTACACCGTTGGCTTTGATGAGGTCGTCGAAGTTGAAATTCGAGCCTTCCGACGGCTGACTGACCATCGGCTGCAACGGCTGAACGGGCTGCTGCACGCGAATCGTCGGATTGTCGAAAATGTCGTAGGTCGGCAGTGCGCCGTGGTCTTCGATGGGAATATCGACAACGGTGATGAAATCGGTGCCGTCGCCCGGGTCGCCTGCCCACACCTCGTTGGTGGTTTCGCCGACTTGGTTCGTTTCGTTGTGGGCATTGATTTTTGCCTGCAACTGTGCCAGCAGATTCTCGTTCTCGCCATCGTTTCCGTGCGTTTTTGCCGTTGCCAAATCGGCCTCGGGCGCGTAGGGCTCGATGTCTTCGGGTCTCGTTTCCACGACTTCCCATCTCACTCTCTGGTCGTCGTCCTTTTGCAGTGCCTTTTTCTTGGCTTCGATGGCGGCAATCAGCTCGAGTTCCTTCTTCGATTTGCGTCCTCTGTGCTTCGACAAGGCGGCCAGTTCCTGCTCCATTTCCTCGAGCGACGGCGTTGTGTCGTCCATCGGTTTTTCAACCTCAAAATCGGTGGTTTCGTCGGCAGGTTCCTCCGTTTTTTCATTGCTGACGGGGGCTTCTTCCTTGAACAGCGGCACTTGCTCGATGGCGTTGGCCTTTTTCTTCTTCGTGTCGAGGTTTTCTCCCTCTTTTCCGCTGACGGTATAAACGTGGTCGGTGTCTTTTTTCACGATGCGCGAGCGCTTTTTCTTGCCGCCGAGCGGATTCTTGGCAGCCTCTGCGCTGGCTTGTTTTTCTAGAATGTCATAGACCAAAGTTTCTTTGTCGCTGATGCTTGCGTCGGCACCAGTTTCTTTGGCAATATCAGCCAATTCGGCGATATCTTTTTGCATTAAATCGTCCTTGTAATACATAAGTATTTTGATATGAAAATTGTGAATGATACAAGGTGTTTCAAGAGGAGAAACACGCTGTTGGGGTAAAAACCGACTGCAAAATTACAAAGTTTTTTCGATATGTGCAAAAAAATGGTCAAAAAAATGGCCCGTTTTTTTCAAACGAGCCATTTTCGTTATCGAATCGTTGTGGATTTTTATTCCTGATCCATCTTCGCTTTCAGTTCGGCCAGTGCGTCGAGGTCGCCGAGCGTGGTGCTGGCGGCTACGTTCTGGATGGCGGGAGCAGCGTCTTTCTTCGGTGCAGCCTTCTTCGGAGCTGCCTTCTTCGGCTCTTCTTTTGCCTCCTCGAATGTGCGGCTGTGCGAGAGGATGATGCGTTTCGTCTCCTTGACAAACTCGATGACTTTGAACTCGAGTTCCTCGCCTGCCTGAGCCTGCGAACCGTCGGCCTTCACGAGGTGCTTCGGCGTGGCAAAACCCTCACCGCCTTCGTTCAGCGTGATAACGGCACCCTTGTCCATCATTTCGGTGATCTTGCCCGTGTGGACGCTGCCCGGAGTGTAGAGCGTCTCGTAGGTGTCCCAAGGATTGTCCTCAAGTTGCTTGTGACCGAGCGAGAGACGACGGTTTTCCTTGTCGATTTCGAGCACGACAACCTCGATTTCAGCACCCTGCTGCGTGAACTCAGACGGATGCTTCACCTTCTTCGTCCAAGACAGGTCGCTGATGTGGATCAGACCATCGACACCTTCTTCGAGTTCGACGAAAATACCGAAGTTCGTGAAGTTGCGGACCTTCGCCGTGTGCTTCGAACCAACGGGATACTTGTTCTCGATGGCTTCCCACGGATCTTCCTTGAGTTGCTTGATGCCGAGCGACATCTTGCGCTCCTCGCGGTCGAGCGTCAGGATGACAGCCTCCACCTCGTCGCCGACGTGCAGGAATTCCTGAGCCGAGCGCAGGTGCTGGCTCCACGACATTTCGCTGACGTGAATCAGACCTTCCACGCCCGGGGCAATCTCGACGAATGCACCGTAGTCGGCAATCACGACAACCTTACCCTTCACGTGGTCGCCCACCTTCAGTTCGCTGTCGAGAGCATCCCAAGGATGCGGCGTGAGCTGCTTCAGACCGAGGGCGATGCGGCGCTTCTCGTCGTCGAAGTCAAGGATCACGACGTTGATCTTCTGGTCGAGGGCAACGACTTCGTGCGGATCGCTGACGCGGCCCCAGCTCAGGTCGGTGATGTGGATGAGTCCATCTACGCCACCCAAATCGACGAACACGCCGTAGGTGGTGATATTCTTGACCGTACCTTCGAGAATCTGACCTTTCTCGAGTTTCGAGATGATTTCCTTCTTCTGAGCCTCCAACTCGGCCTCGATGAGTGCCTTGTGAGAGACAACCACGTTGCGGAACTCCTGATTGATTTTCACAATCTTGAACTCCATCGTCTTGCCCACGAACACGTCGTAGTCGCGGATGGGGTGAACGTCGATCTGGCTGCCGGGCAGGAATGCCTCGATGCCAAACACATCGACAATCATACCGCCCTTCGTGCGGCACTTGATGTAACCCGTGACGATTTCTTCCTTCTCGAGAGCCTCGTTCACACGATCCCAACTCTTCGAGAGGCGTGCCTTCTTGTGCGAAAGCACCAGCTGACCTTTCTTGTCCTCAGCGGTTTCAACATAAACTTCCACCTTGTCGCCGACTTTCAAATCGGGGTTGTAGCGGAATTCCGAGGCGGAGATGATTCCGTCGCTCTTGTAACCAATGTTCACGATTACTTCCTTCTTGTCGATGTGGGTCACAGTGCCATCAACGACTTGGTGGTCGGCCACCTTGTTGAGGGTTTCGTCGTAAGCGTTTTGAAGCTCTTCGCGGCTTGCGCCGACTGCTGAACCCTGCTCAAATTCTTCCCAGTTGAAGTCCTGCAGCGGTTCGATGTTTTTTAGATTTGACATAAATTTAATTAAATAAAAAGTTTGTAATTGATAAAGTTAGACTTTATGTTTATTGAAAACGGCTGCAAAATTACGAATTTTTTTCCACATAATATTATAATTAAGGTGTGGAAATGGTCGATTTAATAAAATTTAAGATTTACGGCTCCAAAATGTCGATTGGCTGGACGTTTGTGGTGTCGTTGGGTTCGTTTTCGGGTTCGGAAGGCGATTTTTCTTCCTCGACGGACTTTTCTTTCTTGGCAGGAAGGCCGAAAAGGTCGCGCAGACCGCTGAAATCCTTTCGCCAGATGATGCCGACGCCCTGCGTGTTGAGCGAATTTCGGGTGAAATAGCGGTCGTTGGTCTGGTTATAGACCTTGATGGCGAGGTTCCCGCTCGGACGAAGCAGGTACTGAAGGTCGAAGTCACCGATGAACGAGGTGGTGGCATTGGGGTTGTCGCGATAGCCGAACTCGCCGTTGATGAGCAGGCGGTTGTTGAGCAATCGACCTGAGAGAAGTCCCTCGTACTCAGCATTATAAAAGCCTTGGTCGCCTGTCGAAATGTTGGCTCCGAAGTTCCAATTTCGGTTCTTGACAAGGCTCGAAAGCACGTTGTTGAGTTGCTGCGAAATGGTGCCACTGAGCAGACTCTGCATCGCGAGCGAGGTCTGGCTCTGCTGTTCGGTTCCGTCGGTCGAGGCATTGTTGGTGCCTTGGTTGTAGAAGCGTCCGACAGCGAGCAGGTAGAGCACCTGCTGATTCATTTCCTCCTCGGAATTGATAACGTTGAAAATCATCTGCTTCGCATCGGTTCCGACGGTCGGCATATCGAGGGCGAAATCGACACGAGGCTGGTTGGGCGTGCCCGTGATGTTCATCAGACAATTCACGCGGATGTTGTTCGAGGTGAACGATTTGCCGAGTTGCAGGTCGGACAGTGGCACGCCGACGACGGTGTAGAGGGCTTGCAGGTTGAGAGCGGCATTGTAGGGGTCGCCACCGAAGACGATGCTGCCGCCCTGCGTGAACTGAAAATCTTTCTTGATGACGTTCTGGATGGTGAGTTTGTAGATGCCGTGATCGACGTTGTAGTTGCCGAACATATCGAAAGAGCCCTTGTTGTAGTAGGTGGCACGAATCACGCCGTCGCCGTTGAGCGCGATGTAGTCGCCCGTCGCCGCGTCCATAATCACCTTCAGCGTGGCCCTCGGATTCGCGTTGATGAGGAAATTCAGGCGAATGTCGGTGCTCTGTTCGGGCACTTCTTCTTGGGTGCTGGGTGTTGGGTGTTGGGTGATGAGGTTCTGAAGTTGGACTTCCGAACGTTCTCTCCACGTGACAAACTCTCCCGAACTAATCGCATCGGGCGACGAGGCGTTGTAGCGGATTTCCGAGCCTTCGTCGGGTGTCACATCGACATCGATGACCACCTCGCCATCGCGTCCGCGAATCGTGCAGTTGCCTGTTCCATAAACCGTTCCGCAGAAGGTGTCGCTGCCAAAATCGCGGAAGTCGTAGGCGAGCAATTCCTGCGCCTCGATGTCGAAATCGAAACTCAGATTCGTCAGACTTTTGTGGTGGAGCGCACCATTGACGATGCCGATGTGGCCGTGTGCGTCGAAAATAGTGTCGTTGCGGAACAAAATTTCGTCGGGAATGAGCGAAACGGCGGCATTTCGCAGCGTATAGGTCGTGTTGAGCGACTTGATGCCAACCGACCCGCTTGCGACAACTCCACCCGTGAGGTTGAGGTCGTCGAGCGCACCGTAAAGTCGCAGATTTCCAGTCACTTGCAAATCGACATCGCGCATAAAACTGCCGCAAAAACTCTCGAGAAATTCGCCGCGAGCCTTGTTCGGCCTGATGAAAAGTTCGAGTTCGTTGCGCTGTGGCGAAACATAGCCGTTGACGAGCGTATTCACGGGGAAAAGACCCATTTGCAGGACGTTTTGCGCTTGTGGGGCGATTGTGTCGTTGGCGATGGCGTTGATGTCGATTTGCTTCGCCTCGTTGTTGAGTCGGGCGGTTGCGCTGAGCGTTCCCATTCGTCCGTCTTCAAAGCGGAATTCGGCCACGTCGAGTTTCGCGGCGGCCTCGGGTGTTCCGAAAAGATGGGTGACAAAGGCTTTTCCTGTTGCCTTTCCGCTGAATTTCACGGCATCGAAATCGACCAGGTCGAGGATGTATTCCACATCGATGTCTTGCAACTCGGCGATGAGCGAATCGGCAGCATTTTCACTGCCCCGACCGTCGATGATGAGGTGCTGGCGGTCGTTGGAAATGGCCAAATGGTCGATGGTGAGGTCGTTTTTGCTATAGACAATCGTGCCCGGCTCGACTGTCCACACCGTGTTGCCAATCGTGATGTCCGACGAGTGGATATCGACGTGTGCGGCATCTTTTCCCTCGGCTGTTCGGAAGAATTGCGCGTCGGCGTTGAGCACGCCTTTCATCGTGTGGAGGGCGTCGTTTTCGAAGTGGAGCGCGGTGACGAGATGGTTGTCGGCGGCGTCGGCTTCGAGTGTCAGGCGCAACTGCTTTCCGCTGTCGGAAATGCGGCTGATGGCGGCGTGTGTGCGCAGTGTGTCGTCGGGAGTAGTGATGTTGAGCGTGGCGTCGCGATACTCGCTGTCGTTGTAGATGAAGTGGGGCGGACGGGCTTCGAGGTCGAGTTGGTGGTTGCGGTCGTCGATGATTCCCTCCACGCGCATCGGTTGGCGCAGTGTGAGCGGGATTCCGAAGAGGTCGTCGAGCCATTCGCTGTCGGTGATGTTCGCGCTGATGCGGAAATTGTTGCGGGCCGATGGGCTATATTTCGGCAGTCCTGGCAAGGTCGGGAGTTTGCTGCTCACAAGGTTCGTGAAACTTTGGGCGAGCGTCTGATAGTCGTATTGTCCTTCGACCTTGACATCGGCAAAATCGCTCTCGAGGCTCAAATTGTGGCCGTCGTGGGTGTTCGTGGCACTCAGATTCAGCCTGTCGAAAGCAAAATGGCGGTCGCTCGACACCATCTCAAAATTCTCGACATTGACCTCCCCGACGGCGTTGTTAAGTTGTTTTCCGGCGATGTTGGCCGACAGGTCGAACTGGAAGTTCGCGTCGCCCCAATCGTCGCTCAGATGGAGCGCCGACGGCTTGAGTTGGCGGACTTTGGCATTGAGGTCGGCCACGAAATTCTTCGTCGCGATTTTTCCCACGGCAGAAAGTTGTGCGTTGGGGTCATCGACATCGATTTTTCCATCGAAAATGCCGTTTTGGAAGTTGCCATCGAGTTCGATGTTTTTGTACGAATAATTCTTGAAATCGAAGCGCGAAACCGTGCCTTTCGCCTTGAGCGCGAGGGGCGATGTTCCCGTCGGAAGTTGCCCATCGACGGCGATGTGCGTCGCCAGTTCGCCGAGTTCGTCGTTGTCGAGGATGCGTTGTAGGTTCAAGCCGTTGCTTTCCAGATTTCCATTGAAATTCCGCCCGTTTTTCACGAAATTCAACTTCGCGTTGCCTGCGTCGGTCTGCAGCGAGCCTGTCGCCGTGAGGTTTTGCGCCGTTCCGCCAGCCTTTCCCTCAAACGAAATGTTTCCCAACCGATGCACTTCCTCGGGCAGTTCGATGCCTTTTGTGAGTGCCTTGACACTCTGCTCGCTGGCGTTCAAACGATGGATGTCGGCAAGCCATTGCGTCCGCCCCGATTTCGACGAAAAAGAGCCGTTTCCCGAGAACAAAAATTGGTTGTCAGAAGAACGAATGTCGAGGCTGTTCACCTTGACCGACGAGGCCGTTCCACTGAACGAAGAAGTTACGAGAAATGGTGTTTGAATATCGTGTCCGAATCGCGTAAAAGGTGCTAATTCCCAGAGGGTTATGAGCGACGGTTCAAGTTTTCCATTAAATTGAAGGGAAGCGAGGTCGAGTGTGTCGTTCCGATGCTGATAGGTGGCGTTCACTTCACTGATTTTGACCTCACTTTCTGCTGTTGTCAAGGCGAAATCGCTGAGTTGCGCCGCCTCGCGGTTAGCAATGGTTTTGAAGCTTAAATTCTTGACGCGCAAGCCCGATTTTTCGTTGAACGTCAGTTTTTTTAGGTTCACGTTCAGCGAGTCGTCTTTGAGCGCGTTCAGAATCGCGTGTGCACTGATGTCGCTCACCTCGATGTGGGCGGGTGAAAATTCACCCGAAACGGGTGCCACAAAGCGTTTGTGATACGCCACGCTGCCGCGCCGAATGATGAGCGAGTGGATGCAAAGGTCGAGCGGTGAGTCGTCCGACGGCTCTTTCGAGGCCAGCGAGTCGAGGGCGAACTGGAAATTGTGTGGCGCGTCCGCCGTTTGTTGGTAGAGGTTCGCGTTCATGCCGAACAACTGCGCCGATGTCACCACGATTTTCCCTTTCAGCAGTGCCAGATAGTCGATTTTCGCCGACAGTCGCGACGCTTTCAGCAGTGGTTCACCCTGTTGGTCGCGAATGTTCACATCGTCGATGGTGATTCGGTTCAAAAAGCCCAAATCCACGCGCCCCACGCTCACTTCCGTGCCCAGTTTTTCCGACAGCACGTCCGCCGTTTTCGAGCCAATAAAGTGCTGTACCGTCGGCACACGCAACAGTACAACCACCGCGATGAGCAGTCCGATGACCGTCCACAGCGCGATGTTGGAGATTTTCCTCACTTTTTTCAAATCGTCTGCAAAGATACTATTAAATGAACGAAAAACCAAAAATTAAAAGGATTTTTTGTTTTTTCAAAAAATATTCGTATCTTTGCACCGACGAATAAAAAAAGGAGAAAAAATGACAGCCATCGAATTAAAGACTTCCATCAATGAAGACTTGAATGTGTTGGGAATAGAAACACTCGAATATGTCTCGAAATACGTACGCCGTTTAGCGTTGCACGTGAGAAATCGTAGTGAGGTCCATACGGCAGTTCCGCGTAAAGTTCAAATCTCCAGCCATATCCGCCGTATGTCAGGACGATTCACCGTGCCGGCAAACATCGACTACAAAGCCCTGAAAACAGACTCGTTGGAGGAAAAATATAACAAAGGATGAAAGTTTTTATTGACACGAATATTCTCATCGACTTTCTGGCTGCCCGCCAGCCGTTTGCCGAAGATGCCATCGCCCTGTTTCAGTTGGCAGACAATGGCGAAATAGAACTGATGGTGTCAGACCTCACTATCATCAATACGATTTATATTCTGAGGCGGCTGCATTACGACTTGCAAGAAATTTATGACGCGCTCGACGGCATTCGTCCGCTACTGACCATCACACCGATGGGAGCAACCATCATCGACCGTTGTTTGCAGCATCGCAGCGACGATTTCGAGGATGAAATGCAATATCTTTCAGCCGTCGAAGCAAAAGCCGACTACATCATCACTCGCAACAAGAAAGACTTTGATTTCGGCGACAGTGCTGTTGTGACTCCTCGCGAATTTTTTAACGAACAAAACATTGTATTTGAATAAGATCAACAACCAATCATAATTCTCAACTATCAACTATCAATTCTCAACTAAATAGACTGCCTATGACATAAATCGAACAAAAGACATATAGACAAGAAGCGTCCGCTTTAATCTTGTATTCTGACAATTGGGGAATTTGAAGAATATGCACAAGAGTAAGCTGATGCTCACGCCGATGGCGTGGGCTTTTACTCGGATAAGTGCATAAGGTCATCCCCAATACCTCAGAATACGTAGACGAAGTAATTGAGTCCACGTTTTCTTTTTCTGTCTATCCCCCAGACCTTTTGGACTCGAAACTAACATTATTAACTCAAAAAAGAATGATATGAATAAAAATCTATCCATTCAACTGGGTGCCATCTCAAATTGGAAATCTCACAATTATAAGAATCTAATCAATGCCATCAATAGACAGCCAGGCGTGCGTGTGGCCGACGTGACGCTGGCCGACCTTGCGCTTCCCTCCGATGAATGCTGTGGCATTTACCTGTTCCAAGAAGGTGGTAACTATCGTATGTTTGAAGAAGGGAAGCACGCTCCCAATGGCTACTGGTATATTGGGAAAAACGAAAAAATGTGTTTCTCTGGCCGTATCGGTGCACATTTGGCTCCCCGCAAAAGTGACTTTATGAATATTGTCTTGAAAAATATTGCAAGGTTAATGAGCGGACCAAACAATAAAAACCTTAACAACGCTCTCCCCATCCTTCTCGACCTTCGGCTCAAGTTGGTTCATTTCCCCCCGAACCATCTTAAGGATGTCAGAGCAGTGGAAAAGGCATTGATTGCCCACTACAAGCCCTATTTAACGTGAGTTCGACGAATTCAAAATAGTGCGAGTTGTGTGTCCATGGCTCTCTCGCAAGCGATGCTTGGTTTCTTCGGAAAGAAGCAGTATGCCGCCAGAGCCCCAAGCATATTGACGATGA
>Ga0256405_10003720_pt1 | contig 30744 bp, 8 predicted proteins | sample RumenRJG_02DNA_FD_189096 | JGI IMG/M metagenome (GOLD analysis project Ga0256405, IMG submission 189096) | Bovine rumen microbial communities from Lethbridge, Alberta, Canada - RJG_02 | ecosystem: Host-associated > Mammals > Digestive system > Stomach > Rumen | place: Canada: Alberta | collected...
AAATAGATGATGTCAGGGCCGCAAATACCAGCAGGGCATAGAACATAACGCTGATCAGATAGCCCGCAAACGGAAATCCTCCAAAGGCCTGTTGGAACACATTGGGCAGGGTGATGAAAATGAGTGAGGGTCCGCTGTCCGGATTCACCCCCACCGAAAAAGCCGCAGGGAATATCATCAAGCCCGAAAGGATGGCTATCACGGTGTCGAGCAGCGCTATCTGTCCTGCTGAACGCAGCAGATTGGTCGTCTTCGAAAAATAGCTGGCATAGGTGCAGAGGCACGCCGTACCCAACGACAGGGAGAAGAACGCCTGTCCCAGTGCATCGAGGAACACCCTCCTGTTCACCTTCGAGAAGTCGGGCTCAAAGAGGAACCGCACACCCTCCATCGCATTGGGCAACAAGCACGAGGCCACCACCAGTACCAACAGCAAGATAAGCAAGATGGGCATCAACCACTTGGAAGCCCTTTCAATGCCCTTCCGCACTCCGAAGATGACCACCACATGCGTTACCAGGATGAAGGCAACACCCCAGATGACCGGCTTTATTGGATTGCTGGAGAAGGAAACAAAATAATTCTTCACAGCCTCAGCGTCACCCTGCAGTTGTCCTGCAATAGACGCCAACAGGTATTCCAAGCACCAGCCCGCCACCACGGCATAGAAACCCAAGATGATGGTTCCCGTCAAGATGCCCAGATAGCCGACCAACTTCCACGGCTTTCCCCTCGACAGTATGTCGTAGGCACGTGCCGCATTGGTCTGCGCATAGCGCCCCACCACAAACTCGCCAATCATGCCCGGTATGCCCAACAGCAGAATACACACGATATAAACCAGTATGAAGGCTGCACCACCGTTCTCGCCGGTCATATACGGAAATCGCCACACGTTGCCCAGTCCGACGGCCGACCCTGCCGTAGCCAGCACAATACCTAGCTTGCTTCCGAAACTACCTCTTTTCTCCATAACCTATTAGCCCTATTAGCCCCATTAGCCCCATCAGCCCTATATCCACCCCAGCTGGTGAAGGAATATTAAGATGATAGCCAACGGACAGACATACTTGATGAGGAACAGATAACGATGGAAATAGCGGACATAGCCCTTCAGCTCACCATAGTTGCTGAACTCATCACGTACTATCTTATGAGGCACAAACCAACCGATGAAGATACAAGTCAGGAAGCCCACAACGGGCAGGAATATCTGGCCAGTGACAAAGTCAAACCAGTCGAACATCGCCTTGCCGAAGAACGACAGTTCTTCGACAGCTCCTAACGACAACGAACAGAATGCACCAATGACAGATGTCGTCACTGTCACTATCAAAGCGGCACGCTTGCGCGTCGTACCAAGTTCCTCCTGGAAGAAGGCCGTCGACACCTCATGCAGCGACATCAGTGACGTCAGGGCAGCCAGTGACAACAACACGAAAAACAGCAACGAGACGACATAGCCTACTGCCGGAACACTGCTAAAGGCCTGTTGGAATACGTTGGGCAGCGTGATAAAGATAAGTGAGGGACCACTGTCGGGTTCCACCCCTACCGAGAAGGCAGCAGGGAATATCATCAGTCCTGCGAGGATGGCTACCATACAGTCGATGATGGCAATCTGCGAGGCAGACTTCGTCAGGTTGGTCTCTTTCGAGAAATAACTGGCATAGGTACACAGACAACCCATCGCAATGCTCAGCGAATAGAACGACTGCCCCAGTGCACTCAGGAACACGTCGCTGGTGATTTTCGAGAAGTCGGGCTTAAACAGGAACTCGATACCCTTATAGGCGTTGGGCAGCATACACGACGCCCCCACGATGATGAGCAGCAGGACAAACAAGGTAGGCATCATCAGCTTCGACGCCTTCTCGATGCCGTTGCGCACCCCATGTTCGATAATCAGGTAGGTCATTCCTAAGATGACGACCGTCCAAAACACAGGTTTCACAGGATTGGAAGACAATTCTGTGAAATACGTCTTGAAATACTCCGGATCACCCTGCAGATGCCCTATCAGCGAGGCCCACACATACTGCAGACACCATCCGCTGACCACGGCGTAATAGCCCGTAATCAGGAATCCCGTCAGCACACCCATATAGCCTATCAGCGCCCACGGCGTACCGCCTGCGAGTTTGCGGAAAGCCCTGGCGGTGTTCGACTGTCCGTGACGTCCCACAATGAATTCGCTAATCATACAGGGGATACCTAACAGCAAGACACACCCCACATAAATAATAATGAACACGGCTCCACCGTTCTCACCAGCCATATAGGGAAAACGCCACACGTTTCCCAGTCCTACGGCAGACCCCGCAGTAGCCAGGATAACCCCTAGTTTGCTTCCAAAATTTGCTCTCTCTATTTTCGACATACCTTTATTTATTCTCGTTTCCGCTTGCAAAAGTATAAAATTATTCTTATTTTTGCACCAAAAATTCACAAAATATGGCACAACGCTATCATTTCTCACTTCTCATTTCTCATTTCTCATTTAAGAGGTATCCCCTTTCCCTTCTCTGTCTCGTCCTCATCTTCATCCTCTCCTTCACCCCCTTCTTCCCTGAGACGCCCTTCGACGAGGTGCAGTTCATCGACAAGTGGACCCACTTGGTCATGTACGGAGGCACCTGTAGCGTCATGTGGTGGGAGCACCTGCGTCACAGCAAAAAAGAAGCCCGCAAGCCGAATCTGCGAGCCCTATTCTGGTTTGCCCTCGTGGGCATGATTATCCTCGGTGGACTGGTAGAATTAGGTCAAGCCTACTGCACTACCACCCGTTCCGGTGAATGGCTCGACTTTTTTGCCGATTCCATCGGTGTTTTGTTAGGCAATGCCTTCGGGCTGCTTATGAAGTCTGTCGTAGCAAGGGGTTAGGAAGGAAGTAGCAAGGGAGTAAATAGGCCGGGCAGACCTAGGTTGTGGTCTCTTTAATTACTATTCATAGTCTTTAATACTCTTTTGAGAACCAGAGGCGATAGACGGGATCCACGAATATAAGTTCTCCCTTCCTCTCCTCAATAATGTCCTTATCCTTTAACACCTTCTTGTTCTTGCTGATGGTGTTAGGATTACCCAAGGCATAGTTTCTTTTTGCTTCTATCGATGACAACTGCCGCACACCGTCTTTGATGGCCCGGAGCATCTCTATCTGACTTGGAGCCAGCGACTCTGTATCACTTAGGAACATCGGCGAATTGGTGTTGATAAGTTGTCGCAAACCATATTGGAAAATCTGCTCATCCACTTCTTCGGTCGTCGCATTCCAGATGAAATAGCATAGTTGTTGGAGGTACCATGAATGACATTCCACCGTATCGCACACCTGACTGGCAAAAGCCTCTGAGATGCGCTTGCCTGATTTCTCAAACGATTCCCTAATGAACGGCATCCACTCCGACTTGGCAATCTTGTCAAGGAAAAGCATCTGTCCGAAACGGTAGAAGGGCGAATTAGCATTGTTGAAGATGTCCATCATCATATGTCGCTTACTACCATATAGGCAATATGTGACATGCTCCTGCTGCTGCCATGCTGAACGCATCTTCCCCTCCATGTTCTTATAATCAGGCAGATTAGCCAGTTGTTGAAATTCGTCTATACACACGATAATCCGAATGTTCTTGGCCACAGCAAGCGTCTCTGGCAGACGAAGAATGTCCATCTTGTCTTGTTCCTGAGGTACAAACTTTACATCGAAAGCCATGAAATTAGTGACATCGTCCTTGATTACCAACTGCGGAACGACACCCGTCAGGAATTTCTTGGCATCTTGAATACGTCTTTCCAACTTTGTCGAAGCACATGCTATTACCTGACTGGCAAACGTCCTATAGAACTCGGCCTCAGAGCCTATGCTAAAGGCATCAATGAAGCATACGCGGACATCTTTAGCTTCATTTTGAAGTTCCTCCATAGCGACCTTTACCAATGAGGACTTTCCCCAACGGCGTGGCGAAATCAGCATCACATTAATGTGTGATGAGAGAAAACTCTTCAGTTGAGCCCTGTCTTCCACTCTGTCGACGAAATTCTCCTTAGTGGCAAGTGTTCCGTATTGAAATGGCGCATTCATATCTTCTATAACAATGGTTTGACAGCACAAATATACAACATATTACCCAAAGGTAACTTACCTAAGGGTAATTTTTTTGCTCCTATTAATGTTTTTTATCGTTTCTTGCATTATATGTCGTAGCAAGGGGGTAGGAAGGGGGTAGGAAGGGGGTAGGAAGGGAGTAAATAGGCCGGGCAGACCTAGGTTGTGGTCTCTTTAATTACTATTCATGCCTGTCCCCCTGTGACCATAAATTACACTAAGGTGCTTCTTCTGTATTTATACGATAGCCAGTAACTGCGTTTCAAGTCATCAGAAAGGAAAGAATGGTCTATCAACTCTTTTACCATGGGGAATTCTGCAGCAAACGTATCAAGTTCACGATGGACCAATCGTGGAGATAATCCTATACGGCGACCAAATTCCTCAAAGTCCTTACGACTGACGTTCTTAACATCCGACAACTGCATACCCTCTTTAAAAAGTCCTTTGTCAAGTGCAAAGATGCGAGGCATACCCAGATGCAAACTTGTATTGATAAGGTCGTATGCAGGAGCCAAGTGATACTCACCATCACCTCTATTTATGAGTGAGAAATTTTTGAGATGGGCATCATCGTTGAGGGTGAGATAATTAAACGCCACAATACGAAAGAACTTAAGTATTTCGACAGGGGCAGCCTTTACATACTTACGAATAATGTCAGCACACTCCTCGTAACTCAGGTTGCTGTATTTGAAATCGCTGCCTCCATTAGCATTGGTCAGACCAGCCAGAGATGCGAAATCTTCCTGTTGATATTTCTGTCCGTTAGGGCCTACGTCAAATCTCCGACAGATGTACGCCTCCTCTCCATCCCGAAAGAAACAGAGTCCATTGGCAGCAGTCTCCAGATGATAAACCTGTAATGCCAACTGCATCGTCAGATGTTCGTTGGCAGGACAATACTTACGCTCGAAAAGCGCATAGGATGTTGGAGCAGGTTTTAAGATATAGGTGCCATGTTTACCTTCTGTAGGCTTCACCAGCTGGTGATTCCTATTGACAACAAGACTCGCCTTTGGTTGCACACCAGAGAGTGATATGCGCCCTACGTTCTTTACGTACGCCTCGTTGTCTGCACTTTCATTGTTAGGACTGTCAAAGTCTAGGATGTGCGATACAGGCTGTCCGTCGAAAAGTTGTTTCAAGGCAGTGGGCGAATAGGTGGAAAACCCTTCCTGCAGTGTTGAAGGACATACATTAAGTTTTATCATCTTCATAGTGGTTTTACAGTTACAGCTCCTATGGTGTCATATTGTGCAGTAGCCAACATAATACCAAAATCATCCTTTTCGTCAATATGCAGTAATGTTGATTGCAACTGTCTGTTGGCACCTTCAGAAAGCATATTAAAGAAATAGGGGAAAAGATAATCAGAATGGTAGGGCTCCTGTCTCACCGGCATGGCAAGACACACAGGCTCACCCTGATAATTCTTATGGTAGGTGAAAAGATAATCTTTGTTATCAGTCTCTTCCAGAATACCCGCCTCAGTATCGTGTACATATACCTTACATGCTCTCATACTCCAATTGCTTCATGTTAATGTCGGCTTGTAGCCCTAATGTATCCAGGATGGTCAGCAACGTAGATAACTGGGGATTCCCCTCCCCTCTTTCAATGGCTACCACTGTGTTGACAGCCATCCCAGCCAAATCGGCCAGAGTCTGCTGGTTTATTCCCAGTTTTTTACGTCGTTCTTTGATCGCATTACCAATTTCTTTCTGCGTCATAATCCCAATATATTGCGATTCCGGTGCAAAGATACGGGAAAATAATGAAACTTCCAAGTAAAATCGCAATAAAGTGCGAATTTGACCTGTTTATGAGGTATATCGTAGCAAGGGGGTAGCAAGGGGGTAGGTAGAAGAAAAAAAAGGAGGGTTAATTACCCTCCTTCTTTCCGATATTTACATTTGTATTACCCGTTACCTCTGCATTGTTACCGCCGCCATAGACATTGCCGCGGATGTCAGCACCGACGACGGGATACTTCCTGTAGTAGGTTGTGCCCTCTACGGCTGTGCCATTTGCTTTCACATAGTTGTTTCCGCTCTTGGTATAGCACTCTGCAGGAAGGGTATCACCTGTCTTGAACGCCTTGACCAGATAGACATCCTCGCCTACTGCGGTACCGATGTTGACCTGAGTATCGCCCTGGACAGGAGCAGCGTTACCTCCACCGAAGACATTGTTGATGGCTCCAATCTTAGTCTTGGTATGGTCTGGCAGCACTACGTCGTGGCCATCGACAGTAATGGTCTTACCCTTGAAACCTGTTTCGGTATAGTCGTCGCCCGTGGTGGGATAGGTGTCAGGATCACCGACAGACTCGCTGATATTGACCGTAGGACTGGCCACCATCAATGCCTTTGCACCGTAGCCGCCGCCATAGATGGAACCGATACTGGTGAACGAGCGGACATTCACCTGCGGAGAGGCATAGGGAGTCGTGGGACCTGTGCCTGCGTCACTTGTTGATGTACGGGGTTTCCATTCGTCACCATCCTGCTTATAGCCATAGATGGAGTATGCAGCGAGGTTACCACCGCCATAGAGCTCGCCAATGACGACAGGGCGACAGCCGGTCTCTTCGACGTTGACGGTAATCTTACCACTGATTGTTCCGCTGATATTGTTACCTCCGAAGACGCGGTCGAAGGTACCGTTAGTGATTGTTAGCGACACGTCGTCATGAATATCAGCGGCCTCAGCACCACCATAGACTTCCTTCAGACCTGGGATACAAGCCATCAACAACTTAGCCTCAGCATCCATCGGGGCACTCTTGCCACCGCCGTATGCCTCATCGACCTGGAATGTACACTTGGGAACTCCAGCATTTGTCACTTCTTCCAGCAAGGTCAGAGCCGTCTTGCGAACGTTACCCTTGGTATTAGAACCGCCAAAGACACGGTGGATGGTACCGCCCTTGATGTTGACAGTTGCTTCACCCGTGCCATAGCGATAGGGAGCAAAAGCTTCACCATCTACCCTGGCCTCCTTAGTGGCATAAGCAGGGTCATCCTCTACCAAGTGGTAATCCTTATAACCTACGTTAGCACCAGGGTTATCTGCACCTGAAGGCAGCCTGTCAGCACCGTTACCGCCTCCGAAGAGTTCCAGAATTTCGTAGGTACCGTTAACCTCCACATCGGTAGCCGGCGTAGATGCTGCATTACCACCACCATACACCTGACGTACGCTGGTCAATCCGCAACCATCGACGATAACCTTAGCTTTACCATTTGCCAAATCTGTAGGTTCATAAGCAGCCAGATTGCCACCACCATAGACAGCTTCGACATCATACTGATTGGTTTCCTTATCATATTTTGTGCCGATATTGTCTTTGTCTGCATTCTGCGTAGCATAGACATGTACGGTGACTGTACCCTTGGGCGAACCGTTCATATCGTTGCAACCGAATACCTGATGCACGACAGCACCCGTTTTCGTAACGTCCGATGCAACATCTTTATTCAGATGAACCTCTACATTGCCTTGTGTGGTTCCTGCCATACTAATATCGTCAATATTTTCCGTACTGCCCTTACCGCCTCCGAACACACTGCCGAAGTAGTAATACTTTGTAGCATCATTCGGATCAACAACCTTCGTACCTACAGTACCACCATTGATATTCAACGTTGCATTCTGGGCTACAATACCAATCTCACCACCGCCATAAACACTACTCTTCACAGTACCGCCACTCATATTTAATGTAGTACTCTTACACTGACCCAGTTTTTGCCATGATGTCAGCACGGTCTTGCCATCCAGCGCATAGAGTCGTCCCATCCCGGCAGTAAACACATTACCACCCTTGGTGTATTGCAGATGGTTCTGATAGTCGAAAGTGGTGTTTGGTATCGCTGCCTTCTGTTCAGCAGTAGGATTATAGATATATTCTTTATCGTTACCAATGGTACCGCCACTGATATTGATGGTGATATGGCCATGCTTTTCATTTCCGTTGTCAGGAATCTGCTTGCCATAATTGGCATCCGTTGTTGAAACAAGATAGGTACCCACAGAGGCCAAACGTCCACCGCCATAGACCGAGCCAAGTATGTTGCCACCGGAGATATTCAGCGTCACATTTCCACCGACATTACCTGCCGTGAGAGTGTTGCCGGAGAAGCCACGACCAGCACCGAAGACGTTACCATCCACATATGAGGTACCCCAGGTACCGATGATAGGTCCATTGGTATAAGTAGTACTGCCTATAGTGAAGCTGTCACCTTTCCTGATTGTGAGGTCAATATCGCCTGTGACGTGGCCATCCTCCGATCCACCGAAGACGGAACCGTAAATGATACCACCCGATATCTCTACCTCTACACTACCCGTATTGGTGTAGTTATAGAAGCGAGAGCGCTCGTCACCCTTACCTGCGCCAAAGAGGTAGCAGGTCAATGGGTGCTTGACAATCTGTTCCAGAGTGCGCGGCACACCAATCGTACCTCCGGTCATCTTCACGATAGATTTACCCTTGACATCGGTAACCTCGTTACCACCATATACGTTTGTCAGGATATGACCGCCGGAGATACGCACTTCAGCATCACCTTCCACCAAACCAGCTGAAGGACACCAGTCGTAGCCGGTACCATCTTCCTTCTCATAGGGCATATAGCCAGAACCGCCACCGAACACACAACCAATCCACGTCTTACCGTCAGAAGGGCTCGTTGTACTGGCTGGACCGAAGTCTGTGTGAGAAGAAACATACGTACTGTACTTACTAAGACTATAATACGGGTCATAAGGCAGATATTCATTACTACTATTACCGTATGGGAAGTGTGAACATTCAGGCATAAGCGCTGCTTTGGCATTAATCTGTTCTGCCGTGGCAGTAGAAGGATCAATGAAGTTGTCATCGTCATAGCGTACGGGTTTGCCGTCCTGAACCATTCCCGCACCGACACCAATCTGGCCGCCTTCTATCTTGACCAGCGTATTGCCAAGCACACGTCCGAACTCACCACCACCAATGATGGATTCCATGATGAGGGCCGTACCTCCGATAGTCACATCAGTACTTCCAACGTATGACGTGAAGTGCGTATCCGGGTGTTCTGCCGGATCTTCTACGAGACCCTGGCCTGCACCCCATACCCAGCCTTCCGGAACAGGACCGCCATCATCAACCGACCTATTCATACCTTCTTTTGCCACTGAGATAGGTCCGATCTGACCGCCGTTGACGAGAACCGTGCATTTACCTGTACCTTCTGCACAGGAAATGGGCTTACCAATACATCCGTCATGAGCCGTATGGCCAAAAACACTTGTGTATTGGGCGTCCGTTCTTCTGGTAAATGTACCCACCGAACCGGCATAACCACCACCAAAGATACCATTAAAGACATAGCCATCACTCATCGTGACATTGGTGTTACCAAGCACGTCGGCAGCATTACCTCCACCAAAGACACTACCGATGATATAGGCAGAACCCTGAGCAGCCTTCTTTTCGTAATAGGTCTTTCCTTCAACAGCAGTACCTGTTGCAGCAGTGTAGACAAATGGATCTGCAGTGGTTCCTGCTCCAGAACGGGTGTAGTAGTCGGTCACACTGGCACCTACATTTACTTGCTTCACAACATATTCTACAGCTATATTTACAGTAGTATTACCCACAATATCGGCCTCATTACCACCACCAAATACATCTCCTATAATACCCAGATTTTGGGGGTTCGGTGCAGTCTTCGTAACATCAAGACCCAGCGAAGTCATGACGGCAGAAACAGCCGTAGCCGCATGAGTACCCGGTTCCATATTGACGTTCACCGTCGGGCTGGCATACATCGTGGCAGGTGCACCCAAGCCACCACCGAATACTTTGCCGATATAGGTGCAGGAGATGATGTTCAGTTCGGGCTGAGCATAGTTAGTGAATTGATCGATTGAAGTATAAGAAGTTCCATCAAGCTTAACAGGCAGATTCGGATCTGTTGCCGACGTTCTTGGCTTCAGAATCTTCAAGCCCGTTACTGGATCATCACTCTCATAATAGCCAAAGACCGAGTAGGCAGCCTCGTTACCACCCAGATAGAGTTCGTCAATCTTGATGGGTTGACATTCAGTTTCCTTCACGTTCACCGTGATTTTACCTTTGACAGCACCACCCAGGTTATTACCACCAAATACCTTTCCGAAGTGTCCGTTGGTGATGTTCAGGGTTATATTACCATTCACATTAGCCTCGTCAGCACCTGCAAACAGCAGGTCAACCTTGCTCGATGGCTGACAACTCAGCGTCATATTCACATCACCGTCGATGTCAGCATACTTACCGGCACCGACAATCTTCTCCACTATCAATGTACAAGTAGTTCCCGGATTAGACGTCTGGTTAAGGTTACCCTTCACGACACCCTTCGTGTTACTACCACCATAGGCTTCATGAATATATCCGCCTTTCAGTGTAGAGTTCGCATCACCCGTACCATAATCGGTCACAGTTGATGTTCCATTGTTATATTGTCCAATATCAGCACCAGGGTTGGGGTCTCCATTGGGCAAGTTATCCTTACCATTACCACCACCGAATACAGCCTGAATCTCATATGCCTCTCTGATTTCCACATTCGTCTCAGGTACAGCAGCAGCGTTACCACCACCATAGACCGTCTCTATACTGGTCTTAGAACAACCTTCGATGATAACCTGCGTCTTAGAACCAGTTGTTCCATTGTATGGGGTTGCAGGAACATACGCAGCCATGTTACCACCGCCATAGACAGCTTCCACGTCGTATCTGACGCCATTGATTGCGTCAGAAGACTTAGCATTGATACTTGTTACAATACCCGTAATGGCTGTCGTGAGGTCTGTTACAGCTGGATTCTCCGCAGTACAGAGGTCCTTGTTTGCTTGAGATACCGTAATATTTAATGCCTCAGCAAGTGCTATCTTGCCGGTCAGTATTCCCTGAAGCCTAGCAACATAATCTGCATCGGATTCGCTTCCTCCTTTTTCTGTATTACTATCTTTTTCAAGAATAAACTTCTGGGCTATGGTGTTCGTCTGCTTGTTCTGTGTCGCATAGACATGCACCATCACATCACCCTTAGGTGTTCCGTTGATATTGTTACATCCGAATACCTGTCCAACAGCACAACCCTTTGCAGTATTATCGATAGCTGCTCCTGTTTCACCAGAAGACGTCGTACCGTTCAAATCCAACAGCACGTCACCATATACGTAAGCCGCAATATCACTGGTTGCACCGTTTACTCCCGTCTTTTCTCCTAAAGCACCACCGTATGCCTCGCCTAAGATTGTACCGCCAGTCAGGCGAACAGTAGTAGTGCTCGATGCGGAAGTTTTGCCTGTAGCCCAATCACCTTTTCCGCCAGTTCCACCAGTAGCATTCCAGTTGCTTGTCTGGGTATGTGCCAAAGCACCGCCACCATAGACATCCTTGTGAATCAGACCGCCTGTCATGTAAACAGCGACACTCTCCTTAACAGTACCTGCCTCACCTCCGCCAAAGACACTACCCCAAATGGCAGGATCCTTAGTGGCATCTGACGGATGTTTATTGATGTTCACCTCCGTCTCGCGTACCTGAGCAAGGTTGTCACCTGTTGCTGCAAGGTCACCACGTGCAGCACCAAATATGTTACCCTCGTTGTTAGTACCATCATAGCCTATACGTCCGCCAGTAACTGTAATGGTCGTTTTACCACTGGTAGCAACACTTGCAGTTCCCACCGAACCCATGGCACCGGCACCATAGACATTGTGAACCACATGACCACCACTGATATTCACCGTCGTATTGCCTTGTACGATACCCGCCAAGGGATTATATTTGTTACCCTTTCCATCTGTAGCAGTATGCCCCTCAGGTATCGCACCAGAATAATACTTATCCGTACCGCAGCCTGAGCCATACACGTTGCCACGATAGGGATAGGCTGCACCAGTATAAGTTTTGTCATCAGTCTGATTTTCAGGCGTGCCATTATCATCTGTAATCTGCTCACCTTCTGTAATACCCACAGTACCACTATAGATATAGACTGCTGCATCGGTGAAGACATGACCATTCTCACCACCGCCATATACTGAGCCCTTAATGGCAGGACCAGTGGTGGCATTCTCTGTTCCTATCTTTACGTCAGTCTCATATACCCAGGCCAGCTTATCATGAATAGAGCCCTCAGCACCCACGTCACCACGTGACGAACCGAATATCATACCATTCTCACTTCCTGTCGTACCGAAAATTCCACCCTTAATGATAACTTCAGCCTTACCACCCGTAGTAGATTGCAAGCGTCCTGTAGGCAATCCCGTGGTTGCATCGTAGGTAAACTGACCCACAGAACCATACGCACCGCCACCGTAGACGTTGTGTCGAATAAAAGGTACAACCGCATTTTCACCTGTACCGGTATTCTCAATTGTCACTTTGGTATTACCCTTAACCAGACCAGCGGCAACATAATTATTATTTGTTCCTGTATGTTCAGCGTCACCCTTACCGCCACCATAGACGTTACCATAGTATGCACCACCAAGGTTTTCTGTTCCAATTGTACCTCCTGAAACCTTTACATTGGTATTATCCTGTACATAGCCACTCTCGCTACCGCCATAGACGGAACCCTTGACTTTAGCACTTCCATCGATGGTCACATCAGTTCCAGTAACCAAGGCCAACGTTTGCAGGAACCCTAAATACTTGTCCTCGCCAGACTTATAGTTTGCAGCACTCTGATCAGCATCATCAACAAAATATTCCCAGACATATTTCGGGAAAGTATTATCTGCTATTTGGGCTTCAGTGTATGCCTCGTAATAATCCCAAGTTGTTCCTTTTCCTTCTGATGTATGTTTCGTCGAATTATAGTCCACCATACGTTTGGACCAGTTAGCTTTATCGCCCGTGTGAACATAGTTAGGTGTTACACCCTTACCGGCACCAAACACGTGTCCTGCCGTTATTGGTACATTACTATCGGGGCCCACCTGGGCACTGCCTTGTACGACAACAGTACATTTTCCGCCACTCATCGTTTGGTACGGCATCTCATCAGGTGTAGCTGTAGGTGCAGTAGGTGCCCCAGTAACATTATCATTAACACCCTTCACCCAATATCTGCCCACCGTCGCCTGTTCACCACCGCCATAGACGTTTTGCAACACCTTGGCGTTGCCTTGAATTGTGACAGAACTGTTACCACGTACCAAAGCGGCATAGCCATGGGTTTCCTTACCCTTACCAGCGCCGAATACGCTACCGTTAATTTCAGGTGCAAACGGACCATCTCCTGTTCCAACACCTATCTTTACCTGCGTATTCCATTCTACACGGCCTACTTCACCACCGCCATAGACATTACCATTCACTATACCATTGCTAATGGTAACTTTCGTTCCTTTATTTTTATTTTCATCCGTTGTGAGATCTGCGCCAGCGCCTGCATTATTAACACCTATCATGGCCTTGGAGCACGAGAATTCGTCGGCCTCACCCTTACCGCCACCAAAGACGTTCTCAGTGATAGTACCACCGGTGATGTTCACTTCCGTGTTTCCTGATACATTCGACTCCTCTCCACCGCCATAGACACTGTGCGAAACAGACATTCTCTTACCATTTGTAAGTGTGGTATTGCCATCAATAGTGAGGGTAACATTTCCAGTGACAGCACCTAAACCCGTAAGGGTTTCAGTGGTATATAAAATATGGTTATCTGTGTCAATCTGCTTAGTATTGAATTCTGCTTCAGTCGCATGCTCCCAAGTGTATGCCACTGTGTTAGGTAGTACCGCATCCAGATAAGCACCCAGGTTTGAGTCATAATATGGTGGTGTTTGGAAACTGTTGTTCATAACGGCAACTGTAGGCAATGTCGCAGAGTAACCACCACCAAACACATTTCCTTCCACGGTACAATTGGTGAGCGTTGACTTGACTGGACCAGCAACCATGCCAAGACTACCACCACCATAGAAGTTACCGACGCTTTGACTGAAAAGTTCAAGTCTTCCAAGCGTACTGGTCGTAATGGTACAATCTGTGAGTTTTGATGTAACATCATACGTAGTGGCCAGTGAGAAATTTACATAGTCAACATACAGACGAGCAACGTTAGAGGTATTGCTAGACATTGGGATGAATTGATAGTCAATGCGTGTCTCTACACCACCATAGTTGCTGTCATATTTATTAGTATATTCCGAAGATACCCAACCATTCCAATCAGTGTTTTGTACATCGTTTCTATTAAAAGGATATCTACGGTTATAGGAATTGCCGCCATAGCCAGCACCGAAGAAAGTGCGGAAAGTACAGTTGGTGGCATTGGTAACCACTGTTTTATTGCTGGTCATGTTACCGAACTTTGGTCCACCGCAGAACTGATCCACACGACTGTTAGAGATAACGGTTCTGATGTTGCCCGTTGCAATATGGGCAGCATTGATGCCACCTGCGTAGAACTCATCAATGTCAGCATGGTCTATCTGCCAGATAATATTACCCGTTTCCGCAGGACCACCAGTAACTCCGGCACCTTCTGCGTTGCCTAAACCTTGCATACCTGTTCCTGCCACCTTGCCAAAGCGGCCGCCATTGATGTAACATTCAGCATTATCTGGATAATTGGTATTGGGGGTATTATACATACCTGTCAAATAGAATTCATCAAAGTCTCCACCAGTTACTGAAATAGGCGGATGGGGGCTGATAAACTCATTTTCTGTTTTATCCTGATGGACACCTATATGGAATTCCTTGAACCACACATTGCCTCCTACATGGTAGTAAGTAACCGATTTTGCTTCTTTATGGGCTGCTTCCTTTCCACCAACTGTTACCCACTGTTCAATCACGCCACCCTGCAAAATCATAGGACTCTCTAATCTTGGAGCATTGCCATTCTGACCCTTATAATCATACTCTAACTGCGTTACACGGAAAAGGCCGGTATTCGTACATTCAAACCAACCGAATGGTTGCATAATACCAAAGTTGTAAGTACCAGTACCATCTTTAGACTTTTGAGCCATACCAAGACCGATGACATTCAGGAAATCAATCCTGACTGGATGTACACGATTACGATTGTTAAAGCGCAGGATATAAGAATAGTCTGGCTCATTATCGCTATCCAAGTCGATGGACATAATAGTATATGGCTTACTATCTGTCTTATTAGAAAGGTCTAAGCTATGAACATTACCTACCAGCACGATAGCGTTGTCATAAACAGATCCTGATGGGTTCAGTGCCGTTACGGCATTTCCCATGCTCGTATAAACTTTTTGGCTACTGCCGTTGATATCGTATGCGTTGCCATTCTTATAGCGTTCTCCACCACCAACGGTTGTAACATTAGCTGCAGTCGACATACCTTGATTGTACACCACATCCGGATATTGGTCTGATACATATACACACTTACCCCAGTAAGGCTCAATAGTAATAGACGATACTCCTTCAGGAACATCAAAGTAAGCACCTTGGCTGAACACGCGACCACTCACCTCAAACTTGTCTTTATCAGTACATTTACGATCTGCAAAGTTGTATGGTGTAGTAAGAGTAATATCTCCATTATCATTAACACTCGCTGTTGCATCGGCAGGCGTAGTCGCATCATTGTCATTATCTGTGGAATAAGTATTCGTACCTCCACTAATAGTGACTATTTTCCAACCTGTCACCACCTTATTATCTGTATAGTTCTTAGTACCTACATCATTATAATAAGGCAATTGGACCTTATAATAGTTAAAGTTGAAGTGAGCAGGATCTTTATCGGTAATGTTTGGAGTTACAGATAGAGTTGTTATATTTGCCCCCGAAGGTGCGACACTACCACTACCACTCGTTGCGTTTTGAATGTTAATCGTCAACGTACCAAATTTACGCCCTTGATTGTATTGCGTTTTCTTTGTATCAGCATCAGCAGAGAAATCTTCTGCATGGTCTGCATCGATATTCACTACCGATGGATATTTGTCAAAGGGCTTAAGGATAGGATATGGTGTTGCTGTTCCTATCTGCGAGGGTTCCAATACCCATTTCAGCATCTCGTTTTTCTTGTCACGGCTGCCCATAGCCCACCATGCTGCCAAGGCACGATTGCTGTTCAGCAAGTGACGGAAGAATTCGAAACGTTGTAGAAAGCGCGTTTCAGCAGAAAGTGCACAGTTGTAAACATCAATATCCTTGCCTTGTACATAAGAGGCTCCTGCCCAGAAATAATTGAAGTTGCCCACACCATTCTCATCACTTCTATTTGTGATAATCTGACCATTGTAGATTGGTGCTTTAGAATTACCGCCCGTAATGTCGCCATAAAACATACAGTTCATCACCATTGTACGCATATCATTGGATTTAGAAGCATATGTATTATTACCTACGATACCACCAACAGTTGTTCCTCCTGTAATAGTGGCATAGCTGAAACAGTTGATGACACGGGCAGAACCATCAAGCTTTCCAACAAGTCCGCCACAGACATCGCCATTACTACCCACTTCACCACCGAGAATACCTACATTATAAATACGGCTACCACCATCGGCAGTGCCAGCAATCGCACCCGTGGGGCCCGAGTGGTTGGAAATGCCAACACCACTGAGGTTCACATTACGCACCGTACCATTGGATAAATTATCGAAAAGAGGTGCATTAAGACCAGAAATGGTCTGATTATTACCATCCAAGACACCGCTGAAGGTAGTGATTCCAGGTTTATTCGAGTCCGAATAGGCAAAATTGGAGCCATTACCACCTACTAACCGATAAGCACCGCTACTTGACGTGATTCCAGCCAACGAAGTGATATCAGTAAAGGAAATTGCTCCATCACCCAAAATCGTAAATGCAAACGTTTTCTCTGAAGACGTTTTGACATTTGTATTAGGAGCAGAGCATCCAGACAGTTTTAGCGTAATTACACCAGAAGTAGTTGAGACTGGCAGAGATGTCACATTTACAACCAACTTTCTATTATTAGCATTGCCGTTAGTTGTTTTACTCCATGTGCCATCTGTATTTGTTCCATCAGAAATATTAATATAGTTTCCCAAACCTGTCACGGTCCATATGTAATCGACGTTATCTTTATATGTACCCTTTATCACCAAACCTCTCTGACCACTACCATTCCTAGGCGACTGCTTGATATATCTTCCATACCATCCTTCAGAAGTGATATTATAATTTCCTACCGCTTCAGCAGAAGAAGGACCTGTGATAGTGAAATCTTCCCGAATACGGTATTCAGCCTCATACTTATAGATGCACCATGTTGAGTTAGCATTAGGTTTGGAGAGGCTAATGACAGGTGTATCCCCTGTATAATCTTTGTTATTGAGGGCTACATAAAGACCGTCAGCCACAGCATTGCTCTTATACACAGCGAACAGCTTGCTGTAAGGAATGAGATAGTAGCATTCACTATAGTTTGTATCGCTGGTTTTATAGAGACGGAACTTAGCACTGTTACCTGTTGGAGCATTACTTAGGCGAAGTACACCAAAATCACTCGAGGTATGTGCAGTCTCATCATAATACAAATATTTGCCTGTACTTGAGTTCTGGAACGTATAGAATCCTTCTTCATCTGCTGTGATCTTCCAACTAATCTGTAAGTTCTTGTTGGTATCAGGATCTGTCAATACAGAAGTATCGCCAGTTCCTCCCTTACCATCTGGCTTCACAGCCCCCCCATCTGCAATACCATCATCGTATGGATAACGGTAACTATCGCCTCCCGATATGCTGTACAACAGGTAATCCATATTTTCAGTAAATGTCAGTGGTTTCTTTGTGACTTTATACTTAATGTCTTTGGTGGCTGGCGTTGGGTGAGCTGCTCGGGCTACAGGGTCGGCAGGCAAAATGTTATAAGTAGCAGTAAACTCTACATCACCACTTGCCTTTTTGTTATAGAGAATGCCTGACTCATCAATATCCCAATCCGTTCCCTTATTATTACCACCTTCTTTATAAGCTATCGTTGCATAGACACGGCGCTCATGTTTACCGTCGGTAGATTTGACCTCAGCACCTGCATCATTATGGAAAGTATATTTTATCTTTTGTGTAAAGTAAGCACGCAGATAGGTTACCAGCTGGGGAGATTGTACCGTGAGGTTTTCTGCTGTGGGACCTGCCCAACTATTTTCAACTTCCTCCACATCCACAGGACAAGCACTATAATATGCTGACGGATTATTTTTCAGCGTAATTGAGTTGTCATCATTACAGAGATACAGATCCTCAGTTCCGTTATTTATTTTAAGATGTTTCTTGCCATAGGTGTTCTCACCCGTAACATCTTCTGACCGCCATCTTGTTACAGGATTCACAGAGAGGTAAAGCGTGTTGTTATTAGCTGCGTTCAGATAGAAATACTCATTCTGTAGATAACCCTCAGGGGTCATGTACCAGATACAGTTACCCTTATCGAATAAGTTTCCTGACTGGAAGGTCTCATCGTTTCCAAGATTGACTCCTGCTCCACTTACTTTTAAGTAGCCTTTCCCATTCTGGTGTAACACATAATAACCTGGAGTAGCAGCAACGTATGTGGCCTGGGCAGTTCCTGAATAGTTGCCTTTACCTGTTACCGTTACCACATAATCTTCTCCAACTGTACCACCGTTCCATTCGTAATCCGTACCTTCTATTAAGGTCTTATCATTATGCTTCACGATAACAGAATACGTGCCACCGTTCTCCACAACATCAATAGTTATACCGCTGACAGGATTGCTGCCGCTACCGATACTCATCGGAGAGATAGTGAAAGTGGTAGAGCCGGCAACGTAATATTCGCCTCCTTCTACGTCGGAAATAGTGACTGTTGCAGAATTACCTACATCGATGTTGTTACCATAGCTGACTTGATACTCGGTGGGGTTTATAACATCATCACCTTTTTTCACCGTAACGGCGGGTTGTTGTTGTGTACCATTATATGTGAATGGCCCACCTTCAATATTTATCGTTGGATTCAGGACAATGGTCAATGAGGCAATATCAGAATTCGACAATCCTGATTTCTTGGCTATTGCCTTGATAATCATCCCATCGCTTACAGGGAAGGCAGAAGAAAATTGTGTGCCATTTGTTGGATCCGAACCATCAGTTTTATAGTAAATAGAGGCATCAGCTGTTGGACAGGTAATAGAAACCGTCGATGTAGCATAATCGTAGGTTATAATAGGTTTAGCACATCCTGCAAGTGCAAGTTCCTTGGGACCTGCTACAGGGGTGACAAATGTATCAAACACGCCCACTGCTTGTACAGTCCAGTTTTCAGTGATGGTGATAGGACTGCCACTAGTTGCATTTGTGCCAGTACTTGCGTTAGGTGTGGTGCTGCCATCAGTGGTATAGCGTATTGTGGAGAACGCAGCGGCTGGGGAGGTGATGGTAAAGGTATTGGTTCCGGCTTGCACATCACTGATGACAGGTGTCAATGTTGTTGCAGAGGAGGCGGTCTCGAAATGCCAAATGGAGTTGGTAGCCGCATTATTATAAACACCAACTAAACCATTTCGGTAAAGGTTGGTATTCTCTCCAGAAGACTGTCCATAATAAACGTCATTGTTTTGTCCCGCAGGATTCCAATACCAACCATTACGCCTTTTAGGGCGAATATTGTAACCACCTCCTGAGGTTGTAATTGCAAACTTGAAGTTGTCGTTTGTGGATGGATTGTAGTCGCCATTATCAATGGTCTGCAGGTGCATCGTTTTTCTCTTACCATTGCTCGTTTCATTACCGTTGGTGTTTGTATTTGGATCATTTGGCAGAGGTACCTCATAAATGACATACTTTCCTGTACGCGCATGAATGATAAAATAATAGCCAGTTTCACCACTTTCCTTGACTATCCAAATGGAGTTAAGGTCCTTGTTTGATAAGGCTGTGGCCAAAAATGGTTTCTCGGAATCGCCGTCGGCGGTGTTATAGTTTGGAGAATAATAAGCATCAATGGCATTTTGCTGCTGAGGATTAGCCGCTGGAACAAGATAATACTTTTCTGTATCTAATGCTTGGCTGTAAGCTTTTCCTGGATGTTTGTCAGATGTATTATCATTGGCAATATACCAAACACCGGCCTGTCCCCACGCTCCATTTACTCCTACCATGAGAAGTAGGAGCATGGACATGACGAGCCGTCGCTCGAGCTCTGCTCGCTTGCTACTGAAAGGACGCAAGAAGCCCGTTTTATTCCCAGGCTGGGAATGTTTTGTTCCCAAGGTGGGAATATTTTGTTCCCCGTATGGGAATAAATTTTTTGTTTCGAGGCATACTGTAGGCATACTGTAGGCATACTCTAGCCATACTCTAGCCATACTCCAGGCATACTCTAGCCATACTCTAAGCATACTCATGAGCCTGCCTAGAGCTTGGGTACACCTTGGGTACACCTTGGCTACACCTTGGGTACACCTTGCCATCATCCTTGTTACTTGCTTTCTACTCCTGTATGTCATATTCATAGTGTGTGTCATATATTGTTTTTATTTATCGTCACTATTATTGTCCAATTGATCATTCTCTTTTTGTTCTATACTCCTAAAATAGTCCTTTGCATTAAGTGATGTTACAACAGAATGACCAAGTTGTGATTCTAACTGATTGCGAGCAGCCTTTGCCACATTTCCTCCTCGTTTGGCGACGTCAGCATTCTGTCCATATCCTTGTGGATTTTCTTTCTTTGAAATCTCTGTCGCCGAGGCCTCAGCCAAAGAATTCAATAGCAGTTCAACATTCGTCATATTATCACGAAGATTCTCTTTGTGTAAGCCTTTCAAGTGTTTGTATTGCTTAGTAGTTCTTCCGCTCCATGCTGCTGTTATAATATCAGTGAGCGAAGCATATTGCTGGCCTTGGACGCCACCACGTTTCCACTCATCAGTAAGAAGTTTACGCACTTCAATACTCTTTAATCGCTGGTTTATCCAACTTTCTGAATAGCCTAAACGCTGATAATCAGCTACTGCCTGATCTATAGAAAGTTCTGGATCCTGCATCTGATCGAGTCGCTCAGCAGCCACCAGAGCCATCCATTGTTTGAAAGGCTCTGCCTTAGATGAGGGTATAGACTGGATGATACGGAATAGTTGCTCTGAATTGGCAGCAAGGGTCTTACGACGTTTCCCCGTTGAGGTAGTCATCAGTACCTGGGGACAATTTGTCCCCATATAGACATTCAGTTCAGGATCTCTTTTGCGCATCTTTTTGAGGTAGTCTGTTGGATTAATGCTATCGGTCAGTACCTCTATAACATCAACAACGCAGAAATACCATTCCTGTTGTTCGTCATCCCAAACGACGCGAACATTATTATTTTCAAATATCTTTAGTGCCTCTTTCTTACTCATATTTTATGTCTTTTCTCAGCTCTCAGCATCGTACTAACCAGAAGCACAGGGGGACAGACCCCCTGTGCGGTGCCCTGTGAGTTTTTACTTCAGTGCCAGTTTCTTCATATATCTGCCATTAGCGGCTCGAACAACGTAAACACCAGCGATAGGAATGTCGGTCTCGATGGTCTCACCGGTCTGGATGGTGAACGCAGCGATAGACTGGCCGCTTACACTATAGATGCGGACATCGGCAGGCTGGCGCATCGACGAGGTGACTACCAGCTTGCGAGGCTTCGTAGAGAAGGTCAGCTCGCCTGCCAGCTCGTCCGACGGTTCATCGCCAATGGCGAATGAGGAGTCGCTGCTATCGAATACGATAGACTTAACCGCAGCGCGACGTGGAGCACCATTCTGAGTAGAAGAAGCCACGAAGTACGGACGGAACGGTACAGTTGCCACCGCTATTTCGGTAGCAGGCTCTGTAGTGCTCATCGCCTTATCGAAGCTGTTGCCTTCGGTGTTCATGAAGTAGCCTTTCACCACCTTGCTCAGATAGTTGGTCTTGAAGGTGTAGCTATTCTTATCGACACCCACTTCAATGTCGCTACTATTGATTAATTCACCTTTATTAGATGCGAAGGTGATAACCTGCTTATCCAACTTAGCAGGCGCGGTCTCTGCCGTATTCGGAGCTATCCACTCACCACTGAGGTCAAACTCACGGTAGGTCTTACCTGGGAATCCGATGATATAAGGTGTTCCATTGGCCAGCAACGGATACTGCAGCAACTCACGACTTACCTTATAATAGGTCTGATAGGTATCAGCATTGGCATCAGCCTGATTATTGGCGCTATAGTAGTAATCCCAGAGGAAGGTGTTGTTAGCATTCTTCGTATCACCCGCTGCATCTGCATCGGGATAGTTGAAGGTGGCGGTGGCCACAGCGGGAGTAGTGCTGGGCACGGTGATGCCCTTGAACTCACGCAGCCAGTACTCGTGACCTATCTTAGCGTCGCTGCCCTCGATGGTGCGGCTGCCACTATAGAAGTGAGTAATCTCACCCTTATCCTGGGTAGTTACCAGTTCGGCTGTGAACGGCAGGCTGACGGTCTCCCATCCCTTAGTTACACTAACATAGCGGTCTGGCATACGCTGATACCACATGCGATGAGTAGCATCGAATTGATAAGCGATAGGACAATTGAAATTCTCCTTATCAACCAACAAGTGGTCGTTGGTAGCAGTGAGGTTGCTCTGTACCAGATGACCTAGTACGGTTCCCCAAAGAGCGACAGCTGAGGCCACACGTCTGTAAGATGTGCCGTGATCTGTATCATACGTACTATAGATGGGCTCCTGAGCGAAGGATTCGGTCAGCACGTCGTAGGTCTGCTTGTTGGCATAACCCTCGGTAGACGCTTCAGCAGGAGCATAGACAAGCATATTGGACGTCTGTCCGTTGGTGCTGATACCCGTCAAGCCTGCATCGTCGAGCAGCGGTGAATAGAATCTTCCAGCCACTGCACCAACACCCCAGTTGGTATCGTTATGACCTGCGAAGTCAACGGCTGTCATGCCAGGATATGCTGGCGTCAGGTCGGTATCGCTCGCAGTCTTAGGCTTGGTGTGTGCCACCAGATAAGCCATCGGGTTGAAGTATGCTACGTCCATCGTCTTGCTGCCGTAGTAGGCTGGAGCACGGTATACGCGGTTGCTGTGTTCACCCTTTGCCAGCAGAGAGGCACTCTTATTAATATGTGCCGGCAGCTCCTCATGAGCGTAGTCTGCATCGTAGCCAAAGGTCAGCTTCTGTCCGAAGTAGATATAGTCGTCTGGCCAGATGGGTGCAAACTTCACCGTCGTATTGTTCTGTGCGTCGGTCTCTGTGTAGAGGCGGTCATCGGTAGTAGAAGGAATCTCTCCACCAGCATAGCGGAAGTCACCGTCAGCATAACGGGATTCTACATAGCCGGCAGAACAGAGGCTAGGATTGCTACCATAGAATGCCGTCTGAGGTGCAGACGGAGTGCCATCTTCGTTCATAGTGATGTACTTGTAGCTCTCGCCCTCGGATACTTCGTGGTCGCAGTAGCGCTTATAGAGGTAGAAGCCGTTCAGGTCGTAAGCCACCTCACCATTGAAGAAGGCCTGAGCATCCTTGCGAGTCGGAACGCCATAAGTATCAGTATGATTGGTGTACTTGTTGGTAGCATCAGCTTCCTCCTGATAGTAGCAGTTGACGATACGGTATGGTCTGTCTGTGGTCAAACCAGTAGGATTACCGAATACTGGCTTCGAAGTCTTAGCTGCAGTAGAAGAGGTGCTTACCCAGCAGTTCTCTACATAGCCACTGCCTGTTTCAGCCACACCGGCACCCGTGAAGGAACCTGCCACACCGAGGTTAAAGACATTACCGCAGAGGTTCTGGAACAGAGAATTGTTCAGACCGCTGATGGTGTAGCCATCGCCATGGAAGTTACCGCCAAAGCAGGTCGTTGCACCTATTGGTGTCCATTCGCCTGTGTGGTTGATGTCGCTATGCAGGATGAACTCGAGGTCGGCACCACCCTTGACATGTGAGTCAAGAATGCTATGATCCTTGAGAGACCCTGTAATAACCACACCATCGGTCACCTCTGCAGATGACTCATTGAGCAAGCTGAGGTCGTAGAAATCCTTCAGCAGGTCGAGACCATTCTGCGACGAGCTGCTATAGTCGTTGATGTAAATCTTACTCTCACGCTTCAGACGATCCAGGGCATAGTCCACATGGAGATGGTTCTCCTTGTCATCCATCACCTTCTTCAAGTCGTGATAGTTGGCTACCGTAACAGGTACATGGTTAGAGTATGTCCTACCGAGATAGGTCTGAGCATAGTAAGCAACATAATAGCCATCCTGATACCAGTAGAGCGCGTCGTTGCCTGGGGTATACTCTATACCATTCATGTGACTCTCGGCATCGTCCACTTTCTCGTAGAGTTCCCATCCACCACCTGTTACCTCGTAGGCACCCGGTGTTACGGTAGGTGTACGCAACGTGACAGATGTTCCTGGCAGGACGATACCCGGTTTGGTGATGTCCTCAACGTCAGGAATACCGCTCTTGAACTGCAGGTGGATATTCACTACGTGGCGCTCGGTAACAGGTGTGATGTGCAAACCAGACTCATCACTTTCCTCGTAGTTGTACTCGTAAACCACGGTGATAATCTTATCCTTCGAAAGGTCGAAGATGTCAGAGTTACGAGATACATAGAGCGTACTGGTTTCCATAGGAATCACGCCATGGATGGTGAAGCCCTTTTGCTTGTTGGTTAATGAACCATAATCAGTTGCATTGATAACCTGGCCGATTACGTAATTCGTTGTTCCTTTAGTCCAGTTCTCACGGCAATAGTAGAACGTCTTTCCAGCATCAGCAGCCTCAAACTTTATTGTCTGTATCTTGGCTGCCTTGATTTCATCACTCAGGCTGTTGTACGTGCTGTTGCTTATAACTGTTCCTACAGGATACGGCGTTTCACCAATGATAAAGAAATCTTTGACGACGTAATAGTCACCTGCTGCAGAAACACCGATAGGTGCATAGTGGCGCTGCTCGTTAGGCAATGCCTCGTATTCTGTACGGGTATATTCTTTACCATTCACCAAACCATATTCCGTATCAGCTTCTCCATGATATACCGCCGTGTAGTCGACAGGCTTCTCCAACGAGTAAATCATCTTATCCTTGTTGGCATCGCTATAGCTGTTATAGCCGTCGTACTGGTACTTTTGTCCTTCTGTTCCTCCATAAGTCGGGTCGACGAGCAGGTCAAGGGCATCGTAGTTGTACGTGAAGTTTGCACGATCTGCATCTGACATAGAGCTCCAAGCCGTCAAAGCACGGTAGTTCTTGGTGTTGTCGTAATAGTCGCCACCATACCTACCAGCGGTTGAGCAATAGTAGGCAGGAACCACATATTTCGTAATCTCTTCTTTAATAGTAGCAGAGAGTTCTGTATCTGCTAAGAGAGCGGCCCGCTCAGCCTTCGTCATCAGCTGACCGTTATAAATCAAAGATGTCTTCGAAAGCGTGATGCTGCTGGTACATACGTAAGCTTCGTCTCTCTTAGAGGCCATAGCTGCCCATGCTGCGTCGGTATAATCGGACTGCGCCACCTTAGCACCTTCCTGCAGGCGTTGCTCTGTGTGGTCCTTCTTGATCGTCTCAACATAAGAAGTTATCAAATAAGCTGGCTCGAAGTTTGCCTGACCCGTCGTAGGAATGACTTCAGAATGGGCAGTCTTTGCAGCTTGATAGGTATCGTATGTCTCCTTGGAGATGATGTCGCTTACCTTGTAGTCACGCTGTCCGTACAAACCATTTGCTGTTGGTTTGTAGGTAGGTCCGTCCGTGTACTGAGCCTGCTGGTTTGCTGATAATTTATTGTATTCAGTAAGGGTTATCTTGCCGTCTCTGGATGCGCCTGTGAGTGGCGTATAGTACTTGTTCCACATATCAGGATTGTTGACGTTGTAGGTCAGCAGATAACCCGTATTGTGACTGATGTTGTTAGAGGAGCGGAAGACAAATTCGAAAGGAACATCCTTGCCTGTTGTTGTATTGTGAACATACTTCACTTCGGGTGCGCCCGGTTCCAAAGACTTCGACAACGCAAGACCCTCGTAGTACTTATAGCTTCCACCTATATTTTTATCACCTGGCAACATCACTGTACCAGCAGGAATGGCTATATTACCATTACCAACCGTACAGTCAGCGATGGTGACATATGTCTCATCAACGAATAGGTTGCGCTCTGCAGCGGGCAGCAAGTACCAATCCCAATAGCTGATAGGATCGTTCAGATGGTATTCCACATCCTTGATGACCAGTTTGCCTTCAGGTGTCAGCTTCTTCTGACTCTCGGAATTATAAGTAGAATAGAAGGCATAACGGTTAGGCTTCACGTTGAGCAGTTTCATTGTGCCGTGCGAAGCAGCGGAGATGGTCAGCGGAATGTTCACCGTCTCACTATAGGCATTAGGTGCGCCCGTATAAGCCGAGATATACTGGTCATAAACATAGACCTGTCCCTTGATGAACCAGTAATGGGCAGGAACAGCATCGCTGCCCTTGTACTTTGCACTCTCATCGTAACAGTCGTCAACGATGGTCTGTGTGCTGTGTACGAAGTTACCGGAACTCTGCCATTCATTCTGTGTTGCATCATCAGTGGTGTAAACAAAGCTTCGGTTGCTCACGGCACCGTTGTTCAGAGTGGTCAAGGTGTTACGCGTCTTGCCGGAAGATGAACGATTGCCATGCACGTTCTTGGCATAGACGAAACCGCCACCGACACCTGTCTGCACATTAATGAGGTCGAGTTCGATAACACCGGTGATATAGCCCCATTCCTTCTCGCGGAGGTCGTTGCCTGTGCTTTCTTCCGTTGTCAACTCCAGATAGACGCCTGATGCCAGTGCCACCTGATTGTGGCTGTTACCGTTGTTGCGGGTCTGGTCGTTGATATGTGCCTGTTTCCATTGTTGGTAGGTTGCAGTTCCGTATGCATAAGTATTATTACCTATCGTAACTGCAGACTTGTATTTACCTTCATCCACATTTTCTGTTACGCGAACATTATTGTAGTAGTTAAGATCACTGGTCAGTGCACCCAGGAAGTTCACGTTACTATAGATACCAAAGTAGTTACCATGTGACGCATGCTTTGGGTCCGTGTCACCAGCAGGTGACGTCGTCTTGTTCAATGACACCTCACGCACACGGTTGATGGTGTAGTTGGTGTAGTCCACAATCTCTGGCACACGGTCCTGAGCACCCTTCATCACCATGCGACTGCCGAAGACACCGCAGAAGTCAGCACGCTGGATGGTGTTCATGATACGACCGGCATAACGTGATACCACACCATTGGCCACCCAATAGGCAGAACTGATGACGCCCTGAGCACTGATAATATTCGTCTGACCGGCAAACAAAACAACCAACTCGTCCTGAGGTATAGTAGAGCCAACCGTATAGCGTGTGCCCTCATTGTCTTCACACTCCTGCACGCACTTGTATTTCAACTCATAATAAGCTGCCTCACGTGTAGGCAGGGCTTGGTATTGCTCAAGCGTAATATCGTCGGTAATATGATAATAGTCTGTACCATAGTTGGTGATGTTCAGCTCACGGTAACCGTCTACAAAGGTCAAGTTACCATCGCCATAAAGACCACCTGTATGACCTGTGCCAATGGTAATCAGGTCACGATTATAAATATCGTTAATAGAAGCCGTAGCGTTACCGAACAGTGTGGTAGCGTTGGCAAACACTTGGTCGTTACCTGACGAAACGTTACCACCGGCAAAGACGGCATTGTGGATGATGATACCATCAACATCCAGACAGCCCCACGTGGCAGCATCAGTGGTCTTGTCCTTCAAGGTGTTCAAATCAGATGTGGGTACATAATCACCAACTTCATAGTTGTGACCGTTGATAGTGACTGCTGTCTTTACTCTACAATGTGGCTCAACCAACACCTTGCTGTCCTCGGTCATGTATTTCTCAGCACTTGCTCCAAGGGTATTACCATCATCATCGGTAAAAATACCATTCTTTGACTTGAAGTAGTGACCCTCATCATCATTCTTATAGCGGTTTCCTGATTTCTTGCCAATACCTAGACTACCGTCAGGATATTCGAAGGCACTATACACATAACCGATATCGCCACCGCCAAAGACGTTGCCATAACCTAATGCCACACCTTCGTCTGTACCTATCTCGCCACCGAGAACGTCAACCTCGGTCTTTCCGAAGACATAGCCATTGGTATAGAGTGATCCCGTACGACCCAGATTGTCGATACCCTTACCGCCTGCGAATACATTACGTTTTATCCAACCGTCATAGATGTTGACCTTTGTCTTACCTGCCTTGTAGATACCTTTCAGGGTACGCAGCGGACTCTCATCGTTCTCGCCATAAACATCGCCACGACCAATGGCAGCAATCTCACCGCCGCCAAAGACACAGTCACGTACTACACCTCCATATACATTGACATTGGTAATGTCCACACTACTGTTATCGATATAACCGCCACCAAAGATGTTACCACTGTTCTCCAGATTGGTATTAGGGATATAGTTGCCATCGGCATCCTTCCAAGTCTCGTCGACAATCTTCTCCTGATAATAACCAGTCCAATCGTCGTGTACAACCTTTGTATATGGATAGGTCTTATCCGTAGGTTCGCTGTCAAAGAACCGGTAGCCAATAAAGCCCTTGTTCAGGGTGATATTGGCAGTTCCGAATACAGCACCACCCTCACCGCCACCGTAGGCATTACGCTCAATAGCAGGGATACCATCTGTAAGGGTAGTACCGTCTGTCTTACCTATGATGACGTGTGTCTCACCAGGGATATCGGAAGCATAAAAAGCATCGATTTTCCCAGCATGCTCACCCACACTGCCTCGCCAGCCACCGCCATAGACATTACGTACCTTGCCACCTTCGATATAGGCTGTGCTGCTGGCTGTGAAGCCATCAATATGTTTGCCTTTGTAGTCAAAACCGGCAGCAGTAACGCGCAGGGAGTCTCGTACGGCTCCACTGGTACCTGCCGCATAGAGGTCTTTGACGACTGTGCCACCCAGCAAATCGATGTAGGTGCTTCCATAGACGTCACCACTACCGAGAATGCCTTGTTTCACCTTTGTAGAGTCACCCATACCGCCACCATAAGCATAGTTCCATACTGTGGCTCCTTCCTTGATGTGGACATTCGTATGATATTTTCCTCCTAACTTAGTAGCATGAACCAAGGTTGGGTGGTCCAGACCACATTCCTCGTATCCCGGCATGCTGAGGTCGAGGGTTTCGCCTTTTTCTTCTAAATCTTTAGCCCATTTCAGCAACGACTTGCGGTTGATGACCTTTCCATTGTGACCACCGCCATAAACCTCATAGACCTGTGCGCCACTCTCCAGATTCACCTCAGTATATTGTGCCCAAGTGTCTTCACCAAAGCCAGCTCCATAGACAGTTGACATATACTTAGAACCGGTCTTGGGGTCTGACTTTCCATTATAGACGGGCACATCGATGTTAACCTGGGCATAGAGTGTACGGTCAGCATGGTTGTTACCACCATAGATGTTGCCGCGTACGGTGGCATTGGCACTATGATAGTTGACGTGTGACTCATAAACGTCACAAGGATAAAGAGGGTCATTACCATAAGCACCGCCAAACAGGTTATTTACGCTGATGGTAGAAGTGGCAGGCACGTTCAGCAGGGTGCGGCGTGTGAAGCCCTCTGAGAAGCTACCGCCATAGATATTGCTGACAGTTCCTCTGAAGAGGTCGACGATAGCTGAGTACTTATCCAGATTGGCAGCTACGGTTGTGGGGTCGGCTCCCATGCCCAGTCCACAGTTGGCACCTGCGCCAAACACGGCGACATTCTGGAATCTCGTAACGGTTTGTGGAATATCTACCAGAATATAGCTTCGGTTCTGCATACTATCCACACCAATACCCTTCAATGAACCTTGTCCGGCACCGAAGATTCTCTCCAATTCGTTGCGGACATGGCTGTTAGGACGGAAGTTGACAAAGGCATTGTCCAGACGAGGCTTGGTGAAGCCAGCCTTGGATTTGCCATCCGAATAGGTATATTTGCTAAAATAAGAATCTGTATAGTCATAGTCACCATAGCAACCACCAAAGATATAGCCCACACGACCCTGGATATACTCCATATAGGCAGAGGCATTGGTGACATCTGGATCTGATGCGTTTGCCGGATTATGCAACTTAGCCTGCAAATCAGAACTTACACGACTTTTGAAGTTTGCAGTATTAAGAATCCGTCCACCAAGGTCGTTACCGCCATAGACATGGTCACGAATCCAGGGGAATCCCAGTATATCATTGCCGTTGGCATCCACACCGCTGCGTCCGATATAGGTCTCTGTATGGCCCAAGATGTCGGCATTACAAGAACCAGCAAAGGAGTTGAAGATACGTCCGTTACCCAAATTGATGATGGTATTGCCGGCGATAGGTGCTTCGAAGGAACCACCATAGATAAACTCCGCCTCCGCCATATCGTCGCTGTCTTCTGCATGTCCTCTGTAAACACCTGCCATCGAACCTTTCAGATTGACGTGACAGCTGTAGCGCGGGTCATAGGTGTATTCAAGCTCTTTAGTCGTTGCATTATAAGTTCCATTACCGATAGGACCATTCT
>Ga0256405_10003721_pt1 | contig 30728 bp, 26 predicted proteins | sample RumenRJG_02DNA_FD_189096 | JGI IMG/M metagenome (GOLD analysis project Ga0256405, IMG submission 189096) | Bovine rumen microbial communities from Lethbridge, Alberta, Canada - RJG_02 | ecosystem: Host-associated > Mammals > Digestive system > Stomach > Rumen | place: Canada: Alberta...
GTGGCAGATTCCGCAGGAATCTGGCATATAGCACCAGCCCTCGCGAAGCGAATTCCAATGGGCTGGTGTTCCCAGAAGCGCAAAGCGCGAAGCGGTCCGATATCGACTTTTGACACTCACATCATAAAATAATTTTTCAGATAGGTAATATTCTCAACGTTTATATACGAAATAATACTTAAGTGTTTATTAAATGATATTGGTCATTTTATAGTTAGTAGTTGACGTAAGAACTAATGATAGTAATGTATTTCTTTCATATGATGTTCGTAATCATATATTAATCTTATAATTATTAAGTAATAGAGTAAATCGCAGGAGGTAATGCTATGTTGGAAGTAGGCACAAAAGCACCGGAGTTTACATTACCGGATCAGAATGGGGAGATGCATAAATTATCCGATTATAAAGGGCGTAAAGTTATTTTATATTTTTATCCTAAGGATATGACATCTGGGTGCACCAAGCAGGCTTGCGCCTTTGGCGAGTTGTATCCTCAGTTCCAGGAAAAGGGTGCAGTTGTCCTGGGCGTAAGTAAAGATACTGTGGCATCACATAAAAAGTTTGAGGAAAAATACGGACTACCATTTCCACTTTTGTCAGATCCGGAATTAAATGTGATTCAAGCCTATGGTGTGTGGCAGGAAAAAAAGAACTATGGAAAAGTGTACATGGGTATAGTGCGCACAACTTATCTTATAGATGAAAAAGGATTTATAGAAAAGGCATTTGGCAAGGTAAAAGCTGCGGATAATCCGATGCAGATGCTGGATGCATTATCCTAAAATGATGTAAATAAATGATTGATAACAGTGATGGCGTCAAATATAATATCTGTGAGCAGACAAGGACGCCTGATGGTTCTTTGCCTGTTCTATTTTTTTAGAGAGGAAAAATGATATGCGAGTTGTAGGTGTAATGCCATTATGGGATGAGGAAAAGAAAAGCATGTGGATGCTGCCGGGTTACTTTGAGGGCATCAAGGCAGCAGGCGGATTGCCTGTTATGCTGCCATTATCAAAAGATGTAATGGAATTGGACAGGATTTTTGATCTGTGTGATGGTTTTTTGTTTACAGGTGGGCAGGATGTATCACCTGTAATATACAACGATACTCCACTGGAGGGTCTGATCGATACCTGTATCGATAGAGATGTAATGGAAAAATACATACTTGATAAGGCAATTGCTGCAGATAAGCCAGTACTTGGTATATGCAGAGGTATACAGGTTATAAATGCTTCTTTGGGAGGCACTCTGTATCAGGATTTACGTTTACAGCATCCATCTACAGTTGAGCATCATCAACAGCCTCCTTATGATGCGCCATCTCATGAGGTCACTGTGATTGAGGACTCTCCGCTCTATGATCTTATTGGTTCAGTAACATTAGCAGTAAACAGCTATCATCATCAGGCAGTAAAGATGATCGCACCTACATTACAGGCCATGGCATTTTCAACAGATGGTCTTATAGAGGCTCTGTACATGCCGGATAAAAAATTCCTTTGGGCAGTACAATGGCATCCTGAGTTTTCGTACATGACTGATCCAAACAGCATGAAGATATTCCAGGCATTTGTTTCTGCACTGGAGTAAAGCACAGGCTAATTAAAATTAAAGTCGCTCCAGCGTGGCAGAGGTTTGTTATCTCTGATAGACGCATCAACAGCACTATAAAATTTTATCTTTTTCTGGAGGTGCTCGATACCGGCCTCCAGATTTTTCATGGATTCCAAAGTCTTTAACTCCTGGGCTCTCATCATATCCAGGATCTTGCCGGAGTTATCAGCCATATTTTTTTCATAGGAAAAAAATAACTTGATCTCATCAAGAGGTAAAAGTGCCTTTTTAAAGCACTCAATTGCATTTAATCTGTCTACATGTGACTCATTGTAAACTCTCTTGTAGTTGTTTACGTGGGTCACATTTTCAAGTAGGCCGATTTTTTCATAATAACGTATTGTAGATGCAGGTAAATTGAACATTTTTGAAAGATCAGAAATTGTATAATCCATATAAGCACCCTATCCCTTGTAAAATATATATTGAGTTAAAGTTGACTTTAAATTGTATAATGCAATCATACTAGCATGAACAGTATTTGTTAACAACTATTATTATGTAGCACATTGCACACGATGTGTGTGTGCTGTACATCATCAGTGAGTGGCAGATACTTTTGACACTCACGTCATATTATTTTATGCATGGGTCAACAGTAAATGATCACTCTATTACGCGTTCATTTATACTTGATGATCGTGCGAATGTCTAAGGAGGATTAGTTAATGCAGAAAATTAACATTTGTGAAGGGCCGGAAAATGTTTCAAGATTTGTGTTTGGATGTATGCGTATGCCGGCATTGTCAGTTAAGGATGCTGCCAGGATGATACAGCAGGCATATGATCTTGGTTTTAATGAGGAGTGGTACAGACTCTATCTTTCATCAGGAAAGTTCCTGCCATAAAAATATGATTGCTATTTTAACTTAATGGCTGATATTTATAAATTTCCGGAGTAATGCTTATTGCTTCGGTCTTTTAATGGAAAAATAGCTATTAAGTCAATAGATAGAAAACAGTGATATTAGATTATTTATAAAGATCGGAGGATCATATGAGATTTGCAATATTAGGTTGTGGCGGCATAGCAGTAAAAATGGCTGAGACTATTATCCGCATGAAAGAGGATGTGGAGTTATATGCAGTAAGCTCCAGAGATAAAGAAAAGGCAGAGACATTCGCTAAAAAATATAATGTGGAAAAGGCATACGGATCCTATGATGAGATGCTCCAGGATGACAATATCGATCTTGTGTATATTGCGCTCCCACACTCTCATCACTGTGAGTGGACCAAAGCAGCTCTCAATGCAGGCAGAAATGTTCTCTGTGAAAAAGCCTTTGCGGTTAATGAAAAAGAGGCTCGTGAGATGATAGAGCTTGCGGAGGAGAAACATCTTTTCCTTACAGAGGCAATATGGACCAGATATATGCCATCGAGAAAGATCATTAAAGACCTTTTAGACAAAAACACTATCGGAAAGCTTGTGAGCGTTTCAGCCAATCTGGGCTATAAGATTGATACACATGAAAGGATAATTAATCCTGCATTAGCAGGAGGTGCGCTGCTGGATCTCACCGTATATCCACTCAACTTTGCCAGCATGGTTTGGGGAGATGATATTAAAAAAATTACTGCCTCCTGCGTAAAGACTGATACAGGAGTCGATGGTCAGGATACTATTATGATCGAGTATAATGATGGCCGCATGGCTAGTCTTTTTACTACTATCTATGGTCTCACAAACAGGATGGGACTCATAGTTGGAACTGATGGTTTCATTGAGGTGGAGAACATAAATAACACCAGGGAAATCAGAGTTTACTCTGCTGACAGAAAGGATCCACAGCTTCTAAAGAGGATCCCGGTACCTGAGCAGATTTCAGGATATGAGTATGAGGTCATGGCCTGCAAGGAGGCTATTGAAAATGGACGTATTGAGTGCCCAGATATGCCTCATGCAGAGACACTGGAGCTGATGCGCCAGATGGATACCATAAGAGAGCAGTTTGGTATCAAATATCCATTTGAGTAATGTTTTTTTAAAAGAATATTATATTACTATTCAGTGCTATATAAAACCTTTGTGCAAATAACAGAAATATAAATTTTATGTAGATTAAACAGAGCATTGTGTGAGTTTTTGCACAATGCTTTATTTATTTATATTTTTTATAAAACTATACGATATATACGTATGATATGTTAATCGTTAGAGATTTGATACTGGTTATACCATGATTTATTGGTATGTATAGAAGGAGTTTTGGATGAAACAGTCTCAAATATCTTTTGATAATGCATCAGAAGCTTTAGACGCATTAAAAAAACTGAAATCAGAATTAAGTGATGTCAAAGAAGACAAGCTGTTGATTCAGGTTTTGTGTGGCTCCCTGGATAGCAACGCAGCCAGCCAGGTGGCTCAGGCTATAGATGAGGAATTCCCAGGATCGTTCTATGTCGGGTGTTCTACGTGTGGAAATATCATGAATGGTGATCTGAGTAAAGATGACTATGTTATCGTATGCACAGAATTTGAATCACCTACGGCTGAAATCAATGTCACACAGTATCATCTTGATAATGATAATGTTGATGAGGTTATACCAAAGGTAGTTAAATTTGCAAATGAAAACAAGTGGATAAAAGCTATAATGTTATACACAACAGTCTGGGATACATCTATGTCAAGTTTTTGCAGAGCACTTGAGTCTGTTCGTCAGGATGTGGAGATCCTTGGTGGTGGTGCGTTTAACGATGCAATGGATTCCTTTAGTTCATTTGTATTTTCAAAAGGTAAAAAACCATCTGATAACAGTATAGCCTTTGTTTTTCTCGGAGGAGAGGATTTAGTAGTACATACACGATATATCTGCGGATGGAAGCCTCTCGGCAGAGCTATGACTATAACAAAAGCAAATGGCAATCTACTGGAAGAGGTTGATGGTACAATTGCATTTGATGTATATAAGAGATACCTTAAAATTGAAAATGATGAGAATTTCCTAAGTAACACTGTAGAGTTTCCATATTTGATAAGATGCAACGGCATAGAGATATTGAGACATCCCCTGGCATGTAATAAAGATGGTGCCCTTCTTATGGCGTCAGATGTCGAGCTTGCCAGCAAGATCAGACTGGCCTATGGTGACTCTATGGCAATTCTTGAAAATATCTATAAGAATGCCATGTCAATCCGTGAGGAGGATCCTGATGTCATCATGATTTTTTCCTGCGCTGGCAGAAAAGCATATTGGGGTGATGATGAGATTGGAAATGAAACAAGAGCTTTTCGGCAAATTGCGCCTTCATCAGGATTTTATACCTTGAGTGAATTCCTGAGGACAGGGGAGCATGTAAACCAGCATAATATTACTCTTGTTATTGCATCCACGAAGGAGGACATACCGGGGAGAGTATCAAGAAAGCCGGTAGATACCTCCAATACAGAACATTCCGGACGTAGAATGTCTACAGTTGAGAGACTTGCTAATTTTATCGAGGAAGCCACCGGAGAGCTTGAGGCCGCCAATATTCAGTTGTCTGATATGAATCAGCAGTTGAGAGATATGGCTGTAACTGATGGTATGACTCAGATCTATAATCGTACTGAAATTCAGCGTAGGATCACCGAGTGTACTGAGACAGAGTGTACAGAGGATATATCTTTGATAATGCTTGACCTTGATGATTTTAAAAAGGTTAATGATATTTTTGGCCATACTGAGGGTGATATTGTTATAAAAGCTATTGCCCGGGTAATAAAGGAACAGATAGATGATATCGAGGATTCTGCTGCTGGAAGATGGGGCGGTGAGGAGTTTATGATACTGCTCCCTGGAGTTGATACTAAAAAAGCTTATGAGACAGCAGAAAAAATCAGAGAGGCATTTGCAACTATTACTTTCCCACAAGCTGGCAACAGAACAGTCAGTCTGGGAGTTACACAGAGAAGAAATAAAGAGGATGGAGACAGTTTAGTACTCCGTGTAGACAGGGCACTGTATGAGGCCAAGCATCAAGGCAAGAATATGACTATTTCGTTATAATAATATGATGTGAGTGTCAAAAGTCGATATCGGACCGCTTCGCGCTTTGCGCTTCTGGGAACACCAGCCCATTGGAATTCGCTCCGCGAGGGCTGACGCTACATGGCAGATCCTTTGAATCTGCCACCAGTCATGTGGGGCGTGTCATGAAGTCTATCTCCCACTTTTGTGCAAGCACACGTGGGAGAAGACTTATGACACTAATATCATAATATGATATTAGTGTCATAATATGGAAAAACCTGGGGCTGACATACAGCCTCAGGTTTATTTTACATTATCATAGAGCCGTCGATATGTGCTTTGTCGGTAGTGGACGTCGCTTGGCTCGCATGGCGAGTAATTGTGGTCGCATCTTTCCTACCCGATTAAATTGATATAAATTAATTTCAGTATTATCAGATGTACCGGATAAAAGATATAAAAGAAATACTTTTGGAAAAATGATACAGGTTTTCTACTCCCTTTATCCACGGCGCAAGGCTGCAGGCTATCATAATAGTAGGTGATGCATATTGCGGCCAGGACAACCCCTTGTACATGGACCAATGTTTTAGTCAGCGGCTCTCTGGATATAATATAGAGTATAATAAAATATCCCATACACTTGAGCCAGGCATTTTTTAGTTTTGGAACATCAATAAAATATCCTGGATACTGGTCTGTTAGGGTAAATGCATCCAATAAAAACAGAGTAAATGGTACTGCCAGTAACGCCCAATCAGTGAACATGTTGATCACAAACAATAGAAACAATAACCATCGCCTTTTACCCATTGAGATGACATGAAAGTGGACATATATAGCTGCCAGACATGTCGCAAGTGCAAAGCACATATTTAAAAATTTATAGTTAAAGGCAATCATGAATGGCGCCTGTGACAATATAGCAAACAGTATAAGTCGCATAAAATACTTTTTGATATTTCTGGTATAAAAATATCCTTCTATCAAAAAGAATATCATAACAGATCCAGTGAAAGAGGCTATACTCAGAAAGACATCATTCAGCATTTCAGCAACTGACATACTAAGATGCAGTTTGCTCAGTATAGCTGCGTTTCCCTGTACTGCAGGCGTAAGGATTATTACTGCAATATGGTCAAGCAACATTATGATAATGGCTATTAATTTCAGTTGGTCCTTTGTTAAAGCAAATTCCAATCAATTACCCCATATAGTGAAAATATCAGGATTCCTCTCCAAGGTAAATATGCTGTGGGAGTCCTCCTACAAAAATAGGAGTGAGCTCAGCCTGGATAAGTGGGAATGCATAATCAATGAACTCCTGCTTCATCTGTGTATGATCCTCATTTACCCACTCAAGTGGTACTTTTTTCTCAAGGTTAGCGATCTCAGAAATAGGATGGAGCTCTGTGGTACACTGGTAAGGTGCGTTGGATATCCTCTTGAGAGCCACCATCTCACCTGTATGCCCCTCAAATGCAGCCTTAACTGCAGCACCACCTACCTGATATGCCTCTGTGATATCTGTACGGCTGGTGAGATGACCTGCACAACGCTGGAGTGTTGAAAGCTCGATACAACGGGTCTTTGTATCTATAGCTCTGGCTACAGTGTTTGCGAGGAATCTGGCAGTACCTGTCAGGGCCTTGTGACCAAACGCATCGACTGCATGTACATCATCTGATAACTCGCAGACATATCGGCCGTCCTCAAGCTTGACACCCTCAGAAACAGCAATGACTATGCTGCTCTTTTTTTCCTGCATCTTGCGGACTTTCTCTACAAAACGGTCAACGTTAAATGGAACCTCAGGGAGACAGATCATATCAACTCCCTCACAGTCGTTATCCTTGGCGAGAGCAGCAGCTGCGGTGAGCCATCCTGCGTTTCTGCCCATGATCTCTACTATCGTAACATACTTGGTTCCATAAACCGTAGCATCTCTGATAATCTCTTTCATTACAACACCAATATACTTGGCTGCTGATCCGTAACCAGGTGTGTGATCTGTTACGGTGAGATCATTATCGATGGTTTTAGGAACACCGATGAACCTGATGTCACTGCCGATGAGTTTACCATATTTAGCAAGCTTATCGATGGTGTCCATACTGTCATTACCACCTATATAAAAGAAGTAGCCGATGTTAAGCTCCTCAAGACGTCTCATTATATCATCGTAAATCTCTTTAGCACCCTCTGCATCAAGAGCAGGAAGCTTGTACCTGCAGCTCCCCAGATAGCTTGAAGGTGTACGCTTTAACAGCTCTATATCCATAGTCTTTTTAAAGACGGCAGTCATATCCATATATCTGCCCTCAAGAAATCCCTGAATTCCGTTGCACATGCCGTAAACATGCTCAGCCCCTCTGTTTTTTGCGGCCTCAAATACACCTGCAAGTGATGAATTGATTACGGAGGTAGGACCTCCAGACTGTCCAACTATTGCGTTCTTCATACGTCTCCTTTACTCATAAGAAAAAATAATTTTCATATCTATAATAACCCCACCCGGCAAAAGTTTTTTGCAAAAACATAACGAAAATGTTACGGAAATCATACAAATGTAAGGGCTTACATATCATGCGATTGACATAATTTAATAGAAACTATACGGATGGACGCACAATTTAAGAAATAACTGCGGAAAATAGTTCATAAAAATTGACGCGCTATATTAGTTTTTCTAATTCCTGGTAAAATACTTGATTTTTAGGCATAAATCCTATATAAATAGTAGGAAATATTATCCTACCAACTAAGTAGGGAATAAAATAAATCAGATATGAGTCCTGGACGATAAAAGTCAGGAGCTTTCGCCGTTCAGCTTAAATTTATGGAGGTAGCATGATGACAGATTTACTTAAAGTTAATGATCTGGCTGATTCCGTAGAGGATAAAGAAATCCTCCACGGAATCAGCCTTACTGTAAATAAAGGGGAGACACATGTGCTTATGGGACCAAATGGTGCCGGTAAGTCAACACTGGGCAATGCACTTATGGGAAATCCGCAGTACAAGATTACCGGCGGAAACATTCTCTTTAATGGGCAGGATATAACGGAAGAGGCAACAGACAAGAGGGCAAAGCTGGGAATGTTTCTTTCCTTCCAGAATCCTCTTGAGGTTCCGGGTATCACACTGGGGAATTTTATACGTTCAGCTCTCCAGCAGCGTACTGGCCAGCATATACGTCTGTGGGATTTTAAAAAGGAAATGCGCAGAGCTATGGAAATCCTCAACATGGATCCCTCTTATGCAGATCGTGATCTGAATGTTGGCTTTTCAGGTGGAGAGAAAAAGAAGGCAGAGATACTGCAGCTTCTTATGCTGAAACCTACACTGGCAATCCTTGATGAGACCGACTCTGGACTTGATGTAGATGCAGTCCGTACGGTGTCAAAGGGAGTTGAGGAGTATCAGAAGTCTATGGATGGGGCTCTTATCATCATTACACACTCCACCAGGATACTTGAGTCACTCAAAGTCGATCACACTCATGTATTGGTAAATGGCAGTATAGAGGCAGAGGGGGATGCGTCCCTCGTTGATAAGATAAACAAAGAGGGTTTTGAGGAGTTCATCAGGTGATCATCAGGTTAAAGATTGTGATTACCTTTTGTTGAGACATTCGCCTGATACATGTTCTGTAACAGGTATCAGGTGTGGAGGATAAATATGGCTAAAAAGGAAAGAGCAGAGGTCAATGACATTGACCGATCAATGTACGATTTCCGATATGAGGAGAAAGACCAGGACTTTTACAAGATCCAGGAGGGTCTTACCCGGGAGATCGTAGAGGAGATTTCAGATAAAAAAGGAGACCCACAGTGGATGCGTGATTTCCGACTTAAGTCTCTTGAGATATATAACCAGAAGGAGGTCCCACAGTGGGGACCAAGTATAGACGGTCTCGATATGAACAATATCGTGACCTATGTAAAACCAAATACAAAAATGACTGCAGACTGGGATGAGGTACCGGAGGATATAAAAAACACATTTGAAAAGCTGGGCATCCCACAGGCAGAGAGGGAATCCCTGGCAGGTGTGGGTGCACAGTATGACTCAGAGCTTGTGTATCATAATCTGCAGAAAAGTGTAGCGGATAAGGGCGTGGTGTATACAGATATTGAGTCAGCCCTCCATGGACCATATGCCGATATGATAAAGGATCATTTTATGCATCTGGTTCCACCTACGGATCATAAGTTTGCGGCACTTCACGGTGCGGTATGGTCTGGAGGTTCCTTTGTATATGTTCCAAAGGGCATTAAGGTAGAGATACCACTTCAATCTTATTTCCGTCTGAATGCTCCAGGCGCAGGGCAATTTGAACATACTTTAATTATCGTAGACGAGGGAGCGGATCTGCATTTCATTGAGGGCTGCTCTGCACCTAAGTATAATATTGCCAATCTCCATGCAGGTTGCGTAGAGCTTTATGTGGGTAAAAATGCCAGGTTACGTTACTCAACCATCGAGAACTGGTCAAAGAACATGTATAACCTGAATACCAAACGTGCAATCGTAGAGGAGGGTGGAACTATGGAGTGGGTATCAGGCTCCTTTGGCTCACATGTTTCATATCTTTATCCTATGACCATACTTCAGGGAGCAAGATCACATATGGAGTTCACTGGAGTTACATTTGCAGGAAAGGGTCAGAATCTGGACACAGGAGCCAAGGTAGTGCACAATGCACCGGATACCTCCTCTTACATCAGCACCAGATCTATCAGTAAGGATGGAGGAGCAAGTACCTATAGATCCTCGGTTGTGATAAACAACAAGGCAAAGAATGCAAAAAATTCAGTTTCCTGTCAGTCGCTGATGCTCGATGACATATCAAGGTCAGATACCATCCCGGCCATGGACGTGCGTACTCAACAGGCAGATGTTGGACATGAGGCAAAAATCGGACGTATCTCTGATGATGCGGTTTTCTATCTTATGTCACGTGGAATCTCTGAGGAGGAGGCCAGAGCACTGATAGTATCAGGCTTTGCAGACTCGGTATCCAAGGAGCTGCCACTGGAATATGCGGTTGAGATGAACAATCTCATACGTCTTGAGATGGTAGTAGCTATAGGCTAAAGGAGGCAGAAATGGGAGACAATAAATTATTAGTTAATGCATTGCCTGCACCTACTTTTAACTGGCTCAGGATGAATGATGCATACGTGCAGGTACCTAAGGATATATCAGAGGGTAATCCTGTCATAACAAGGACAAAGGACGTTGAGGCAGAGGCAACTGGCTACAGTGAGATAAAAGATATTGCAGGTGGTATGGGATATGACATGGATTCTTTTATCCATGAGTCGGGCGTAGACATTCTCAAGATAAAGACAAAAGAGGGTCAGAAGGTCACATCCCCTGTACGTATGGAGTTTGATTATACTGATGCAGGAAATGCAGTGAATGCAGTCTATATTGAGGCTGCAGATAATAGTGACATAACTGTTGTCATGGATTTTAGTTCTGAGAAGGACAAGTCGGGCTTTGCTGCTGTACAGACAAAAATAAGAGTAGGCAAAAATGCCAGAGTTTTGCTGGTACAGGTGCAGAGACTGGGAGATGGATTTAAGTTTCTAAATGATATTGCATCAAGGGCAGATGACAATGGCAGCTTTGAGGAAATCCAGCTGGTGCTCGGCGGCAGGGAGACCTATCAGGGCTCACGGACTGATCTTTTGGGTAAGGGCAGCAATCTGAAAACAGATATTGGATATCTCATCAAAGGGCAGGAGCATCTTGACATGAATCACATTGCCAATCACATTGGACAAAAGACAACCAGTGACCTTGATATAGACGGAGTTTTGAGGGATGGGGCCTTTAAGCTTTTCAGAGGCACCATAGATCTAAGAAAGGGCGCCAAGGGCGCTCAGGGCAATGAACTTGAGGATGTCTTGCTTATGGATGACACAGTTATCAACCAGACTATCCCAGTCATCCTTTGCGATGAGGATGATGTAGAGGGTAATCATGGCGCCACCATAGGCCGTCTCGACGACAATATGCTCTATTATCTCCAGTCACGGGGTATTGATAGGGCAAATGTCTATGAGATGATGGCATCTGCAAGGATAGACGCTGTGATTTCCAAGATCCCTGATGAGGCTACAAGAAATCATATATTTGAGCATTTAAGAGGGTACAAGGAGGATAGATATAATGACTGAAATATCAAAGGCAGATCGTTATGCCGAGGATGCCCGCATCCTTAAGGACTTTCCTATCCTTGATGGAAGCTTTGTTTATCTCGATAACGGAGCCACAACACAAAAACCTCAGGTTGTCATTGATGCGGTGGAAAATTACTACAGGACAATGAACGCAAATCCCATGCGTGGTCTCTATAAGCTGAGCGTTTCTGCAACGGATGCCTATGAGGAGGCTCGAGAGACTGTGCGCTCCTTTATTAATGCAGGCTCAACTGAGGAAATCATATTTACAAGAAATGCAACAGAGAGTCTCAATCTCATTGCATATTCTTATGGAAGAGCATTTATAAAAGAGGGAGATGAGATCGTCATAACCATCATGGAGCATCATAGTAATATGATCCCATGGCAGGAGCTCTGCAGGGAAAAGGGCGCAAAGCTTACTTTTATCGAGCCATCTGAGGACGGTGCTATTACAGAGGATAAGTTCCGGTCTTACATGAATCCAAATGTAAAGCTTGTGGCAATGACACATGTTTCCAATGTCCTGGGAGTAAAAAATGATATAAAGACCTTTGCACGTATTGCCCATGAGATGGGGGCTGTATTTGTATGTGATGGTGCTCAGTCAGTGCCGCATACAAAGGTGGATGTTAGAGATCTGGATGTAGATTTCCTGGCATTTTCAGGACATAAAGTATATGCCCCAATGGGTATAGGAGTGCTTTATGGCAGGAAAGAGCTGCTAAATAAAATGCCCCCATTTCTTTTTGGCGGGGAGATGATAGAATACGTCACAACAGAGGGGGCAACCTGGAATGAGCTGCCTCATAAATTTGAGGCAGGCACTGTGAATGCTTCCGGCGCGGTGGGATTGTCAGCCGCAATTAAATATGTGGAGGCGATTGGTTTTGACCGGATCGAGGAGAGAGAACAGCATCTTACAAAACTCCTTATGGAGGAGATGCAGAAGCTGTCTTATGTCCATATATTAGGCTCAGGCAGACCGGAGGGTCATCATGGTATTGTGACATTTACCGTAGATGACGTACATCCACATGACATTGCAGCAATATTTGATGAGCATAATGTAGACATTCGCGCAGGACATCACTGCGCACAGCCACTTATGAAATTTTGTCACACACCAAGTACTGTAAGAGCCAGCATAGGCTTGTATAATACTGAGGTTGATATTACTAAGTTTATTGATGCTTTGAAACAGATCAGAGGAGAAATGGGTTATAAATAATGGCAAGTACTTTTTATAATGAGATAATAACGGATCATAACATACATCCGACTCATAAATACAAAATGGAGGATGCAACTTTCTCACTTGAGGGAGTCAATCCAAGCTGTGGAGATGATATCGTGCTTTACATAAAGGTTAATGCTGAGAACCTGATAGAGGATGCCTCCTTTTCAGGAGACGGATGTGCTATATCTCAGGCCAGCGCGGATATAATGTGTGATCTTGTGATCGGAAAATCAAAGGATGAGGCACTGCGACTTGCAGATATATTTTTGCGTATGATAAAGGATACCATCACTCCAGAGGAAAAGGAGGAGCTGGAAGAGGCAGGCATCCTCGAGGATATCCATCATATGCCGGCACGTGTAAAATGTGCAGTGCTTGGATGGCGTACCATGGGAGAGATATTTAAAGACTAAATTTATATGATCGATATGACATATTCCACGGGTTAACGCTCAAGGGAAGCTGGAGGAAAGCATATAGTTTAGCTCATAGATCAGTGTGATTTTTATATCAGGCAGTAGATTATTAAGTATGATCTGCTGCCTGTTTTGTTTGTATTAAAGAGCTGCCGAGATGAAATTTATAGGCTAAAGCCGATGTGAGGCTCGCGGGATTACTGGCGAGTAGAGTGCGATTGCAGCATCACTACATGATTTGCCGAACAGATTGCATGGTAAAAATGACTAAAAGTTGGAATAATTGCAGCGAAATTGAACGGATGTGACGTAAATCGGTTAACTCATTATGCAAAGAGTTGCGAATCAATGTATTAATCCAAAAACACATAGGCAATATGCACAAAAAAGAATGAAATAATTGTGAACTTAAACGATTGAATATGACCGAGTTTGAACGTATTATGATGATATAAATAAGGAGGTCGGCAATGATCTATACAGTTACTTTCAATCCTTCCCTTGACTACATTGTGTCAATGAAATCCTTTGAAATGGGGATGACAAATCGTACCACACAGGAGCAGATGCTCCCTGGAGGCAAGGGGATAAACGTTTCTACAGTGTTGACTAATCTTGGACATGAAAGCACGGCGCTTGGTTTTGTGGCAGGGTTTACCGGGGCAGAAATCATCAGAAGACTTGAAGAAATGAAGCTTAAAAATGACTTTATTCCTATCGATAACGGGTTCTCAAGGATCAATGTTAAGTTAAAGGATTTTGACGGAACTGAAATCAATGGGATGGGACCTGTCATTGACGAGGCATCGCAGAAAAAACTGATGGACAAACTGCTGCTTATGAAGGAGGGCGACACACTTGTGCTGGCAGGAAGCATTCCTGAAAGCATGCCTTCCACCATATATCACGATATTATGGAGAGACTCCAGAATCGAGGTATACGTTTTGTGGTAGATGCAACTAAAAATCTCTTATTAAATGTTCTTACATTTAATCCTTTCCTGATAAAACCTAATAATCACGAGCTGGGAGAGATTTTTGGAGTTGAGTTAACAACACGTGAGTCAGTAGTACCGTATGCACGTAAACTGCAGGAGCAGGGCGCAAGAAATGTACTTGTTTCCATGGCAGGACAGGGCGCAGTACTACTTGATGAAAATGGAGAGGTCCATATGCATGAGGCAGCAAGAGGGAAGCTGGTAAATGCAGTTGGAGCAGGTGACTCCATGGTGGCTGGTTTTATTGCCGGCTACGAGGAGAAAAAGGATTATGAGCATGCGTTCCGTATGGGTATTTCCGCAGGAAGCGCCAGCGCATTTTCCGAGCTTCTGGCAACAAAAGAAGAAGTAATGAGAGTGTATGAACAGTTAGATTAATGGTACTAGTTGTGTGTCAGGCAAACCGGGAGATAAATCAAGATTTATGCATCAGTCTGACCGATTGTGACGTATTTTATTAAATTTTTTCAATAAAGGGGAAAACTATGAGAATTACAGATTTACTTGACAAGCGCAGCATTAATCTAAAAGCTGCACCGAAAAGCAAACAGGAAACTATCGAGCAGGCAGTTGACCTGATGGCCAAGAGCGGAAACCTCGCAGATATCGATGCTTACAGAAAGAGTGTTTTCCTGAGAGAGGAGGAGTCTACTACTGGTATTGGAGAGGGGCTTGCAATACCTCATGGAAAGGGAGCGTCGGTCAAGTCAGCAGGACTCGCTGCAATGGTAATACCTGATGGTGTAGATTACGATGCATTGGACGGAGAGCCGGTACACCTCCTGTTCCTTATTGCAGCACCTGAGACCAAGGACAATGTTCATCTCACAGTATTGTCCAAGTTGTCAAGACTCCTTATGGACGAGGATTTTGTAAAGGCATTAAGAGCTGCCAAGGATGAGGATGAGTTCTTAAAGATCATCGATGCAGCTGATATGAAGGATGAGGCCAAGGAATCAGGAGCAGCCGCAGGATCTCAGAAAAAGATCCTTGCAGTAACATCCTGCCCTACAGGTATCGCTCATACATTTATGGCTGCCGAGGGCATCGAAAAGGCTGCAAAGGCAGCAGGTTGTTTCATCAAGGTAGAGACTAGAGGATCAGCCGGAGCTGAAAATGTGCTCACCGCGCAGGAAATCGCTGATGCGGATTGTATCATTGTCGCTGCTGATGCACAGGTTCCTATGGATCGTTTTGACGGAAAGAAGCTTATCCAGGTTCCTGTTTCAGATGGTATCAGCAAGGCTCCACAGCTTATTGAGAGAGCTATAAATGGAGATGCTCCTGTTTATAAGGCTACAGGTCAGGTTAGCAAGGAAACTCGTTCAGAGGGCGGCAATGCTGGTCATAAGATCTATGTTCACCTTATGAATGGTGTATCACATATGCTCCCATTTGTAGTTGGTGGTGGTATTCTCATTGCCATTGCATTCCTTATTGATGGTCTGTCCATTGATCTTAATGCTCTTGCTGAGGCAGATAGATCAAACTTTGGTTCTATCACACCAATCGCTGCTACACTTAAGGGTATTGGTGGAGTTGCATTTGGATTTATGCTTCCTGTACTTGCAGGATATATTGCTGAGAGTATAGCTGATCGTCCAGGCCTTGCTGTAGGTTTTGTTGGAGGTATGATCGCAGCTAATGGTAAGTCTGGATTCCTTGGAGCACTTCTTGCAGGTTTCATCGCAGGTTATGTTGTAAACTATCTCAAGAAGCTTTGCACATCTCTCCCTAAGTCAATAGAGAAGATCGCACCAGTACTTATCTATCCATTATGCGGTATATTTATCATTGGTCTTGCTATGAACTTTATAGTTGAGCCACCTATCGGTATGTTAAATACAGCACTTAATGATGGACTTGCAAGCATGTCTGGTACATCAAAGGTTCTCCTTGGTATCATCGTTGCAGGTATGATGTCCATCGACATGGGTGGTCCTTTCAACAAGGCAGCATATGTATTTGGTGTAGCATCAATTGCATCTGGAAACTACGATATTATGGCAGCAGTTATGATCGGTGGTATGGTACCTCCATGTGCTATCGCTCTTGCAACTATCCTTTTCAAGAACAAGTTCACTAAGGAAGAGCGTGAGAGTGGTCCTGTAAACTTTATTATGGGTCTCGCATTTATCACAGAGGGAGCTATTCCATATGCAGCATCAGATCCTATCCATGTACTTCCATCATGTATCGCTGGATCTGCATTGGCAGGAGCATTATCTGTAACATTTGGCTGCACACTTATGGCACCTCACGGTGGAATCTTTGTATTCCCAGTTGTAGGAAATGCAGTTTTCTATCTCATAGCACTTGTTGCAGGTACAGTAGTTGGAGCACTTTTACTTGGTACATTCAAGAAAAAAGTGGTATAATCATGCACTATGTTAGCTAAAAAAAGACAGACAGAAATACTGGAGCTGTTGCAGCGTAAAGGCAGCGTCACACTACAGGAACTTACAGAGGCATTTGATGCATCTGAATCTACAATAAGGCGAGATCTTACGGTACTTGACCGTAGAGGAGCACTTACCAAGGTTTTTGGCGGCGCTGTCAGCAATGATTTCAGTGTGGATGTCAAAGAAGAGGATTTTTCAGATAAAACAGGTCAGGCTGTGGAGCAAAAGCAGTCTGTTGGTCAATATGCTGCATCTCTTGTGGGACCTGATGATTTTGTATATCTTGATGCAGGTACTACTACAGAGGCCATGATTCCATACTTAACTAAGGATGCAATGGGATATGTGACCAATGCTGTCGGCCATGCACTCATGCTGGCACGTAGAGGATGCCGTGTGATACTTGTGGGTGGTGAGCTCAAAAACTCCACAGAGGCTCTGGTGGGCAATGAGACCATCGTATCACTGCAAAAGTATAACTTTACCAAGTGCTTTATGGGCACCAATGGAGTAGAGCTTTTGGCAGGGTGTACCACGCCTGATTTAAATGAAGCCTTGGTAAAGCAGGAGGCCATGAAGCACTCAAAAAACTGTTACGTGCTTTGCGATTCCAGCAAGTTCCAAAAGATATATCCGATACGTTTTGCCAATTTTGTGGATGTGACATTGATAACCGACTGCAGGCTGGATGACCGATACAAGGGCAGGGACAATGTCATCGTCACAGAGGACGTATAAAAATAAAAAAATCTTGCATAACAGATAATTTACGTGATATTATTGCACAAACAGAAGCGAGATTGCAAAGACGCACCTTATTTCTTAAGGCGCGTCTTTTTCACTCACTAAATTGCAAATATCATTTTTGTTTTTATCTACGGTAGTAGACTGGAGGGTATCCATAAGGCACAAATGCAATTGTGTTTTGTCCATCATAGCTTATGATCTGTGCTCCGGAATCAAGGCTAAAACGGCCATAATCGGCAGCTACAGAACTCCAGGTGTTGCTGTTGATCTTTTCATAGTTCACTTTCATTAACGGAGGATTTTTCTCGCCGGTTGCAGCATAAGTATAAAACTCTACTGAGATCGTTTTGGGATCATTGGCAGTGATATCGATAAATTCATTAAGTTCAAAACAATAATATGTTCCATAAACTTGATGTAATTGATCGGTATATAGCTGCACCAATGATTTCAAAACATATCCCTGTTTTCCATCATATGAAACAGAATAAAAATACTGATTGGCATCAGAAATTTCTGTGACGGTAGCTCCTTTTGGTATGTGCGCGTATACCTCGGCATCAGTGCTTGGGAGGCTCCTGAGGCTTGCGTATTCATTGACATTAACTATGAGACCGAAATGGGATACGGCAGTTTGTGGCTCCATATAATCCAGGTACGAAGATAAAATATATCCCTTTTGGCCGTTGTAATCCACATACAGAAAACCATTACCGGCATTGCCTAAATAAGTTACTTTTGAGTACAGTGGCACCTGAGTTATAGTTACGGCATCAGATGATGGAGAGTATCTGAGTGATACACTTACTTTACATAAGACAACATATAATGGATCTCCGAGTGAAACACTTGTGTCTGCTGATATGTGATATGGAGAGGAATCAACATTAGCAGAAAAGGATACTATGGTTGATGACAAAAAAATCAAAATTGCCAAGGTCAGGTAAAATTTACGAATCATCATACGTCACCCCACTTTTTAAAGCATTGAACAAAAGAGCCCTAAAAGAACTTCTATAGAATCTAAAATAGAAACTCCAAAGAACTAAAAATGTATTACCTTTATACAATTAAATTTACCACAGTATTGAGTGATAGAGGGGATTTTTAACAGGATTTTTTATAATTTGTTGTTCCTGTTTCAGTTACAAAATAATCATCATAAAATTAAGTCCATCCTGGAATTATTTGGATGACAGCATAAAGGAAATATCAGGATGCCAAGGAAGACGCAGCAAGCGCTAAAATAATGTTAAGTTTATCTGACGAAAATAACCATGTACTGTCAGGTCAATCAGATATAGATGGATTTTTAAAACTTTCCGGAACCAAAATAATAATGAAGTCAGGGAAGAGCATTTCCTAGATTAAAAAAATTGATAGATATGGAAAGTAATCAATGTGCAAAGGTATATGCTGTGGCTGAGTGCGGGATGGAAACAGAGCAGGTTTTCACAGGAGCAGCTAAAATCCCTGACATGACGACCTATATGATGACTATCATTGTCAAAGATTGAGAATACACCCAACTATATCCTATCAACGTATAATAGTTGGGTGTTTCTGAAGCGGTTTTAGCAAGTATGATAGCATTATGTATCTATTGCGGCTACATTTTTAGTTGCAATAAGATCGGCGTTTAGTCCCAAAATATTTTTTATTATCACGTCGCCTGTATGTACAGGAGCATTAATTCTAACATCCTTAATGATGTTCATGACCTCGAAAATCTTTTCTTTGGGAATGGGTTTGTTTAATCTTACACTACTCAGAGGAATGTCTCCGCCAATCACAGATACAGAGCTAGAGATACTTCTCATAGGTTCTTCAAGTTCCTGCTTACCATAATAAGCTCCTTTAGGACAGAGGTTTCCTGTGACAGAGGATACTTTAGATTCATTATTGTATAAATCATATTGAACTTTAAGCTGACATCCATTTGGACATATTATACAGGTAAACTCTTTTGTCATTTTGCTATAACCTCCAACGTACTTGTTTGATTGATAAAAGTGGGATCTACCTCTAGCTGTATCATTTCTGCAGGCAATGCTTTACGTAGTTTTTTAACTGCAATGATTTTATTACCAGAAATCACCTGGATTTTTGTATTTTCTATAGGCTTATTTACTCGAAGAGATAATGTAAAATTCTCTTTCCCACTTACTCTTTGAGGGATGATATGACCGATGTTTCCACCTGCTTTAATATTAATGTTGCAAACTGGTAAATTACCAGTTTTAATGTAGGCTGCAGTTCCTTCGGCCAATTTTTCTGCCTCCATAGAAACAAAATCAACAAGATCGTGAACATGTAATACATTTCCTGCTGCAAAAATACCAGGTATACTAGTTTGATAGTACTCGTCTACTATAGCTCCTTTGGTTTTTTCATCCATTTGTGCACCGGCACCAATAGTTAGCTCGTTTTCAGGTATTAGACCAACTGATAAAATAAGTGTATCGCAGTTGTATTGTTTTTCTGTTCCGGGAATTGGTTGCAGCTTTTCATCAACCTGGGATATGGTGACACTTTCCAGTCTGTCAGTACCTTTAATATCGCTAACGGTATGACTAAGATATAAAGGTATATCGTAATCAGTAAGACATTGTTGTATATTTCTTGGTAGTCCACTAGGTATAGGCATTACCTCAAAAACACCTAAAACATGCGCACCTTCCAGTGTTAGACGCCGCGCCATTATCATGCCAATGTCTCCGGAACCAAGTATAATGACCTCGCGGCCAGGCATGCGATTTTGTAAATTAATATAAGCTTGTGCTACACCGGCTGTCATTATGCCTGCTGGACGTGTTCCAGGGATGGCGAGAGCACCTCTTGTTCTTTCTCTACAACCCATAGTTAAAATTACAGCTTTTGCCTGTATTTCAATGAGACCATCCTTATGCGCTGCAATTACAAGCTTGTCTGGGGTTATGTTTATAACCGTTGTATCAGTGATATAGTTGATTTTTCTTGAGATGACCTCATTTACAAATCGTTCTGCATACTCTGGACCGCTTAAGGTCTCACCAAATCTTGTCAATCCGAAACCATCATGGATACATTGTTTCAAGATGCCTCCAAGCTGGTTTTCCCTTTCAAGAATCAATATATTATGGACTCCTTTGTCATAAAGTCTGACTGCTGCAGCAAGTCCTGCTGGTCCACCTCCAACAATGACAACATCAGAATATTTTAAAAAAGCATTGCCTTGTGATTCATCATTTTTTATATGAATTGAGCTTTTAATATCGTCAATTGTATCAATCATTTAGCGCACCTCTCCAGTAAATAGCCATCCATCTTTTCTTTGATATCTAATATCCTTTGGCGTAATGCCCAGTTCCTGCTCAATCATCTTAGTTATCCTGGTCTGGCAGTAACCACCTTGGCACCTTCCCATCATAGATCTGGTTCTGTTTTTAATACCAGTTACAGTGTGAACACCTAAAGGATTGTGTATAGCTGCTAAAATTTCAGCACGGGTCACATTTTCACAGCGACAGATGATCTGACCATAGTTAGGATCAGATTTTATTGCCTCACGTTTCTCCTCGATACTCATATTTGAAAAACGTCTTATAGATTTACGTATAGGATTAAAGGAGTCATTTGGGGTTATTTTGTTCCCGTCCGAGGCTTCTTTCTCTACTAATTTTTTAACGGCACGTCTTGCAAGCGGAAGAGCAGCAGTAACACCTGGGGACTCAATGCCAACAAGATTAACAGTACAAGGTTTTGCAGGGTCTGATTCCAATATAAAATCAAGTACCTCACCTGTATCGGGATCACAGTTCTTCCAACGAATGCCGGCAAAGTTTCTTATAAAGTATTCTCTTTTCATCTGTGTGAACATTTTTACACCATCTCTATAGAGACCGTCTAATCGCTCTTTTTGATTAGCGTAATCCTCCCTGCCTTCTGTTAAATAAGAATCTGGTCCGACAAGAATATTGCCATCAATAGTAGGGGTTGCATGAGTTGAAAATCCGCCTTTATCATTAGGTGCAGGGTATACAGGTGTTTTTAAAAATGCTCCAGCTTTTTTATCCAGTACATAGTATTCGCCCTTAAAGCCGCACTGATAGTATTTTGGGTACCCAAGCATCTCAGATATGAAAACTGAATAGGCTCCTGCACAATTAATAATCCATTTGCTGTATACAATGCCTTGAGAGGTGTTGATTTTATAAATATTTGTTGAAATTGGCAGATGATTTTTGGATTGAGATGATGAGGTATATGATGTTAAGGCATTAAGTCTTTCTATAGAAATAACCTTACAGTCAAATTTAAATTCAACACCATTTATAGAGGCATTTTCAGCAAGTGCAATGGTATATTCCATAGGATCAAGAATACCAGATGAAGGAACATACATGGCAAATTCTCCTCCTGCATTTGGCTCTATACGTTGTATCTCTGCTTTGTCTATCATGCGAATGTCACGAACACCATTTATCTCACCATTACGTTTAAATTTTAAAATATTCTCATGATCATGTTTGGTGAAGCCAACTACAAGTTTACCAGTTCTTTTAAATGGAACGCTTAATTCTGAAGCCACAGTATCAAACTCCTGATTACCTTCTACAGCGCATTGGGCTCTAAGACTACCGGGTTTATAAGTGAATCCGGCATGAAGCATTCCAGTGTTTCTGCTTGAATTACCTGTAGCAACATCCAGTTCTTTCTCTAGCACAATGGCTTTGAGATTATATTTAGATAGTTCTCTTGCTACAGCGCTTCCGATAACACCTGCACCAATTACTGTTACATCAAAACAATCCATAGGGGCTGCTCCTTTACATAAAACTTATATTTAATTTATAACATCATGTATATGCTGATACAATTTGATGTATAGAAATGGAATTAATAACAGTTTGTATTGAGATTAAATAGACAAATTTGTTCTTTTTTTATATCATTTTAAGTTAAAAGAGAACAAATTATGTGTAGGAATTGACCATGAAATCAATAAAATATAAATCATTACCCGAAAAAACTGCCAATGTGTTATTGGATTATTTGTATCGCGAAAATTATCCTGTGGGGGCAAAATTACCTAATGAAATTGAACTTGCGGATCAGTTTGAGGTAAGCAGAAATACCATACGTAAGGCTATACAAATTCTGGTTGATAAAAAGATTCTTGATGTAAAACGTGGTTCGGGTACTTTCGTAGCATCAAATCGAAATTTAGTTGATGATCCTCTAGGACTTACATTGTGCAGTGATGATAAAAAACTTGCCAGAGATTTGTTGGACGTGAGATTAATGATTGAACCGAAAACTGCAGCTTTAGCTGCAGAGAATGCTTCAACTGAGGATATAAGGCAACTTCAAACAATATGTAAAAAATTAGATAAGGCTATTGAAAGTGGACAAAATTATTATGAAATAGATATAGAATTCCATACATTTCTTGCCGGATGCAGTAAAAATCTGGTTATACATAATCTGTATCCAGCGATAACTAGAGCCATCATTTTGCAGGAGAGTATAATCACAAAAAGATTTGGAGAAACTACATCAAAGGCTCATTGGAATATTTATGAGGCTATAAAAAATCATTGTGCGACAGATGCTGCATATGCTATGCAGGTACATTTGATACAGAATAAACAGAGACTATAGTTAAAGGACATATATAAAAATTTATGAAAAAGATCATTCCCTCTATTTTAGCTATCATATTGGTTACGGCGATGACTATGTCATCAGAATTACTAAATGAAGAAGTATTATTATCGTCATAATTTCAAGAAATATTTTTGTGCGAATGCATAATATTTGATTTAAAAGAAAAAATATTGATTCTCAAAAAACCACTTCAGAATGTATTAGAAGTGGTTTTTTTGAGTTAAAAATTAATTAAAATTATAAAAGAAATGTCATAAAAAGTTAATAAAGTATAAAAAATGTTAACTTTCGGTTATTAAAAGCCGAACTAAACAATAGTATTAAATTTTTCTATAAATGATATTTATATCATAATTTTTATGGAGAATAGATGAAATGAAGAAAATAGTACTACTGTTTCTGATATCTTTGATATCATTAACACTTTCTACTATTACATTTGCAGAGCAAAATGCTGGTTTTATGCCAACAAAAGTAGATGAAGCCAATAAAAGATTGAATACAATAAAAGTGAATAGTGCGTATAGTTATAAAGAAATGTTTACCAATGACAACGTGAATCTTAGAGAAATACCTACCACAGAATCTATGTCATTAAAAATACTGCCTCAAGGAACTAAGCTAAACGCGGCGGAATATAATGATGTATGGAGTATAGTAAAGGTCTCAGATTCTGAGTTTGGGTATGTAGCCACGTCTTATATATCTGATGAATTACGAGATTATTCTAAGGATGATCTGTGGTGGATGGCGCACCTTTTGGCAGGTGAAATGATGGATGAGTCGTGGGAAGATCAGGTTTATACAGGTAGTGTTTGTTTGAACAGAGTATATTCTGATAAATGGCCTGGTAATTCCTTAGAAGAAACAATTACTCAGACGAAGTGGGGTATTCAATATGCATGTTACTTTGACGGCAATTTTTTTAGAGAACCTACTGAAAGGAATTGGGAAGTCGCAAAATATTTATTAGAAAATGGCAGTCAGATACCATCAAATGTATATTATCAAAGTGGTAAACCCTTAGGAAAAATATGGAAACAAACCTCAGCAGCTTATTACTGTTATGATTAAAAAAACGAGTGCTCTAATCAAAGTGATTAGGGCACCTTTTTTATACATTTTGATACTGAAATTTTATCTTCTTCTGATGAGAAGCTTATTTCTGACATTACACGGAGGGGATGGAGCTTTATCTTACTAGAATAATTTTTTCAAATAAGCTAAATATTCACCGCTGTTTTAAATTTCTTTTGAGGTATAAGTTAGAAATAACTAACTTATTATGGTATTATTATATTGTCAAACCAAGGAGTCTTAATCCAAGTGTTAACAGATTATGATGATGAAAAGGTTATAAGATATTTAAATACAATCCAGGAGATCTTCATGCCTGGATGGATGAGGATAATGGGCGCTGATAGATAAGAGCTGAGAGGCTCTTTTTCTTTTATTAGTTATCAAAACAGGAATAGTGATAGCTAACAAATGTTTGAAATGATAACTAATGCTTTTTCTAGACATTAAAACAATTAATAACGGAGGAGAAAAGTAATGGGAAAGGCAGAAAAGTACGATCACATGAAGCTTATTAAAGAATATGCCGGAGGGCATAAATACCTGATAACACTTGGAAGGTTTCTTGCTGCAGTTAGTGCAGTAATGACCTTAATTCCTTACTATGAGCTTTGGATGATCATAAGGATTGCAGTAAATGGAGAGAATCCGGATATGATAAAAAATCATGCCTGGATGGCCGTGGGACTTATAATAGGAGCTCTTTTGGTGTATATAGCAGCTCTTCTTTGTACCCACATTGCGGCATTCAGGGTTCAGGCAAATATGAGAAGTGCGCTGATGAAACGGATAATAACATTGCCGCTTGGAGTTTTTGATGAAGACGGTACCGGAAAAATCAGAAGGATAGTTAATGATTCTACAGCTGCCACAGAAACTTATATCGCTCACAATCTTGCAGATAAAACGGTAGCTGCCATAACTCCTATTGGATTACTTGTTTTAGTTTTTGCCTTTAACTGGAAAATTGGACTTATTTGCATGATACCGGCTCTTATTGGATTTGTATGTATGATGTCTATGATGGGCAGTGACATGAAGAAAAAGATGAAAGAGTATCAGGATGCACTTGAAACCATGAGCAGCGAAGCAACTGAGTATGTAAGGGGGATTCCAGTGGTAAAAACATTTGGACAGACTGTGCATTCTTTCAAGCGCTTTAAAGCCTGTATAGATGGTTTTGGAAAATGGGTAACTGAGTATACGCTGATGCTTCGTGCACCTATGGTTGCTTTTATGACAAGTATAAATGCAATTTTTGCATTTATCGTAATCGCTTCTTATATAGTAACCAGAAACGGAGTTGAAAACGCGAATATTTTAAATGTAATGTATTACATCATAATTACACCGCTGGTTACCGTCGCACTCACCAAGATAGCTTATTCAGGTGAGGCAGAAATGACTCTGATCGATGCTATGAAGCGTGTGGAAAGGATTATGGAGATTGAACCTTTGGCAGAGGGTGGATCAGGTATTAAGCCAAACGATCATAGTATTGAACTGAAAAATGTTACATACAGGTATAAAGATGCCACAAGAGATGCTGTTAGTGATATATCGCTTCTTATAAAGCCGGGTGAACACGTGGCTTTTGTAGGGCCGTCAGGTTCCGGAAAAACTACTCTGGCGGAACTGATGGTCAGGTTTTTTGATGTTACTTCCGGAGAAATTCTGATAGGCGGTGTAAACGTGAAAGATATATCATCGACTGAACTTATGAGACAGGTTTCTTTTGTATTTCAGGATAGCAGACTCATAAAAAAATCTATTTTTGAAAATGTCCGCATGGCTAAACCTGATGCAACAAAAGAAGAAGTGATTGAAGCACTTAAGAAAGCTCAGTGTATGGATATTATCGAAAAGCTTCCTAAAGGAATAGATACAGTTATCGGAGAAAAAGGGACTTATCTATCAGGCGGTGAGCAGCAAAGAATCACCATAGCAAGGGCAGTCTTAAAGGATGCGCCGATACTGATTTTAGATGAAGCTACTGCTTTTGCAGACCCGGATAATGAAACCAGGGTTCAGGCAGCTTTTGAAGAATTATCCAAAAATAAAACACTTATCATGATCGCGCACAGACTAAGCACCGTAATGAATGCAGACAGTATTTTTGTGATGAAAGACGGAAAGTGCATCGAAAACGGTGATCATACGGACCTTATGAATAAGAATGGAGTGTATAGACAAATGTTTGATGAATATACAAGGTCAATCGAGTGGAAGGTAGGTGCTTAAGATGATAAAAAAACTTCAACATAAATATGCTCTTTCAAGGCAGGGCGCCATAGACATGATAAAAGCCAGTATAAGTGTGGCTATTACAAACATTGTAATGATGATGCCGGCAGGGGTTCTCTATATGTTGATAAAAGATCTGTTAAATAACAGACTCAATACAGACAGGATTCCGTTTTATGTTATTGGCTCTGTTTTGATACTGATCCTTGTGGCTGTCACTAACTATATTCAGTATAATGCCACATTCCTTGCAACCTATCGTGAAAGCGGGATAAGAAGGACATCACTTGCTGAAAAATTACGGAAACTTCCGCTTTCATATTTTGGAAAAAAGAATATTGCGGACTTAACTACAAATATAATGGGTGACTGTGCGATGATTGAAACAGCTTCCAGTCACTGGATTCCTGAACTCATTGGGGCACTTATTTCAGTATTTCTTGTTGGAATCTGTATGTTTTTCTTCTTCGACTTTAGAATGGTTCTGGCCAGCTTTTGGGTGATTCCGGTTTCATTCATAGTTGTGTTCACGTGCTCTGGTGCAGAGAAGAGAGCAGCAAGAAAGAACCAGGCTGTAAAACTTGACATGGCAGATGGTATTCAGGAGTGCCTGGAATCTATAAGGGATTTAAGGGCAAATAATGCCGAGCAATGTTACTTGGAGGAGCTTGACATCAAAATAAAGAAAGTAGAAAAGTACGCACTTTTTACTGAGCTTAAGATGGCTGTGTATGTAAATTCAGCGACCATCATATTAAAACTTGGTATAGGAACTACAGCACTTGTTGGAGGAACACTTTTTCCTAAAGGAGAGATAGACCTGCTCACTTTCTTCATGTTCCTTATGCTGGTGTCAAGACTGTATGATCCCATGATGATATCTTTACAGAATTTCGCTGCAATAATTTCCACGGGAATACAGAGTGAGCGCCTGGATGAGGTGCTTTCTCATGAAATCCAGACAGGTTCGGAAGAACTGAAAAATGATGGCTATGACATCGTATTTGATCATGTCGGATTCAAGTATGACGACAATACAGACGTACTTAAGGATGTCAGTTTTACTGCAAAACAGGGTCAGGTAACTGCCCTCATTGGCCCTTCTGGCGGAGGAAAGACTACCATATCAAGGCTGGCGGCGAGATTTTGGGATACAGGCAGTGGAAAGATCATGCTTGGTGGAGTAGACATTTCAAAGATCGATCCGGAAACTTTACTTTCTAATTATTCAATCGTATTTCAGGATGTAACGCTCTTTAACAATTCTATCATGGAGAATATCCGTATAGGGAAAAAGGGTGCCACCGATGAAGAAGTTATTGAAGCAGCAAGACTTGCAAACTGTGATGAGTTCGTAAAACTTCTTCCGGATCAGTACAACACAAATATAGGAGAGAATGGAAGTGAGCTGTCAGGTGGAGAAAGACAGAGAATATCAATAGCAAGAGCCTTTCTTAAAAATGCACCGGTGATACTCCTCGATGAAGCAACGGCTTCTCTTGATGCGGAGAATGAAACGGTGATACAGGAAGCGTTGTCCAGACTGATAAAAAACAAGACGGTTATGATCATTGCTCATCGTATGAGAACCATCGCGAAAGCAGATCATATTGTTGTGCTTAAGGACGGGACGGTTGCCGAACAGGGCAGTCCAGAATTACTGTCAGGATATGAAAGCATATATAAGCGTATGACTGCGCGGCAACTTATATCACAAAACTGGAAAATGTAATACAACAATAAATTTCTTAAAAGGAAGCGTAGCGCTTACCATAGCTGTGCAAAAATTGAGGCTTTGTTTACAAAGAAAATTGTCTGTAGAAAAATCTACAAGCAATTTTTAATGTTTGCAAATCCCTAAAATAAGCAATAGTATCATCGGTGATACTATGTATAAAAAAACTGCGTATATGGTAGCTATGTTTATAGGGGAATGTATTAATTTTCCACTGCAACGAAGACTCGTATTTTAGAATTAACTTGATTCCGGATGGCAGACTAGTTATTATAGGTATGTTTGTCGTTGGAAAAACATCAGGTATTTTCTCCTGAAAAGTTGTTTTAAAGAAAAGAAGAAAAAATGGTCATAGTATATATATTATTTTTAATCATTGGCATGTTTGCACTTATAAAAGGTGCGGATTTTTTTGTAGCCGGCAGTGTTTCTATAGCTAAAAGGTTTCATATATCAGGTCTTATAATAGGGTTGACTATAGTAGCGCTTGGTACCAGTGCGCCTGAGCTGGCAGTTAGTACCTCCGCATCACTTCAGGGGGCTAACGAAATAGCAATAAGTAATGTAATGGGATCTAATCTTTTTAACCTACTTGGTATATTAGGAATATGTGCTATGGTTAGGCCACTGTACATTAGTAAGGATGTAATTACACGAGATCTTCCTGTATCTATACTTATAACTATTTTTCTACTCTTTGTTAGTTGCCAGACATCTGTTATTCAGATGATACTGACCAAAGTGACTGATGGGACATTTTTACAGCTTGATACGGCATCAAATGCTGGCGTTATCCAAAGGTATATTGGTATCGTGCTTACTATATTGCTTGTTGTATATATAATAATTCTTATACGAGATGCAAAGAGAAGCAATGAGCCATCAGATGATACTGAGGCCATACATAGCTTTAGACGTTCTACAATTATGATCCTGGGCGGCCTTGCAGTTATTATCATTGGCGGCCAGGTAGTTGTATACTGTGCCAAGGAAATTGCCAGAGCGGCAGGTATGACGGAGACATTGATAGGTCTTACGGTAGTAGCATTCGGAACATCTCTTCCGGAGCTAGTTACATCACTGACTGCTATTAAGTATAATCAGGCTTCAATGGCAATAGGCAATACTGTAGGGTCCAATATCTTTAATATTTTACTGATACTTGGTGTGGCCTCAACAATAAGTCCTATAGCTGTAAATATGGCATCATGCATAGATATGATGATCCTTATCATCGTCAGCATTATTAGTTTGATATTTGCCAAGACATCTAATAAAATATCTAGAGTAGAAGGCGCAGCGATGTTCCTTATATATCTGGCAGATATGATATATGCGATAATACGTTAATTTAAATAGGCAAGTCCTTTTATTAAAATATGGGGACCTGCCTATTTTTTTTACATGGTAACTAGTGATAGAATTATGATTAACTACATATTTCAAGAGGTATAAGTTATGTCTTACATTAGTGATACAATCAGAAGAGAATTCGGAGAAACTGACGATAAAAGAGATGCAGGGCTGAAAGTGCCAGATAATATAGAGAGATATATGGATATTTGTTATGGTACAGATACCAACTGGCAGGTTCTTGATGTTTACCGCCCCATAGGCGATGAGAATAAAAAACTACCTGTTATTGTCAGTGTGCATGGTGGCGGTTGGGTATATGGTGATAAGGAAAGATATTCCTTTTACTGTATGGATCTTGCGACCAGAGTATTTTCTGTCGTTAATTTTACATACAGACTTGCTCCGGAATTTAAATTTCCTTCATCATTGGAGGATACATGTCTTGTATTTAAATGGGTTCTTGATAATGCCGATAAGTATGGATTTGATGTAAACAATATATATGCTGTTGGTGACTCTGCAGGTGCACATCTCCTCGGATTATTTTCTGGCCTATGCACAAATACTGATTATGCCAGAGCATTTAATTTTAGTAGTCCGGAAGGATTTAAACCAAAAGCTATTGCCTTAAATTGTGGTGCATACGTATTAGAACCATCAAATGATCCAAGAGATAGAGATACTCAGATAATGAAGGATCTCCTTCCAAATGGTGGTACTGCTGATGATTATGAAATGATAAATGTTTTGACAAAAATTACTCCTGATTTTCCCCCTACTTTTTTTATGACAGCAACAGGTGATTTTCTCATTGATCAGGCGGCTAAATTAGGTGAATCTTTGCTTGTAAATAAAGTCCCTCATGAGTTCCATTTTTATGGAGATAAAACCACGGATTTAGGCCACGTATTTATGCTTAGAATCCGGGAAGATGCAGCTAAAAAGTGTAATGATGAGGAATGTGTAAAATGTACCCATGAAAATGGACACTCCTAAAAACCCTGAACCTTAAAAACGGACATTTTGTAATTAGGAATCCACATCAAGGACAGGTGAAGAACCCTGAGTCCCTATTTCTGGACAGATTGTTT
>Ga0256405_10003722_pt1 | contig 30725 bp, 33 predicted proteins | sample RumenRJG_02DNA_FD_189096 | JGI IMG/M metagenome (GOLD analysis project Ga0256405, IMG submission 189096) | Bovine rumen microbial communities from Lethbridge, Alberta, Canada - RJG_02 | ecosystem: Host-associated > Mammals > Digestive system > Stomach > Rumen | place: Canada: Alberta...
TGGAAGAAGGGTTTGCGGCCCTTGCCTTTGTGCTGGGGCTTTTTTCGCTCGGCGGCGTACTCCGGAGCCTCGCCAAGCTCGGCGGGGATAGGGACCTTGTAGACCTCTTTGCCTAGGAACTTCTCTATCTGGCGGAACTTGGGCTGGTCATCCAGACTGATGAATGTGATGGCGCAGCCTTCGGCGCCGGCGCGGGCGGTTCGGCCTATGCGGTGGACGTAGTCCTCGGGGTCATGGGGAACGTCATAGTTGATTACCAGGTCTATGTCGTCGATGTCTATTCCGCGCGATACTATATCGGTAGCTACAAGAATGTTGATGTGGCCGTTACGGAACTTATGCATTATGTCGTCACGCTCTGATTGGGCCAGGTCTGAATGCATTTCGCCTACGTTGAGCCCCAGACGACGCAGGGACTTGGTTATCTCCTTTACTTTCAGCTTGGACGATGCAAACGCTATGACTCTCTTGGGCGCATTGTTCTGGAAGAGGCTCTGTATGATGGGCAGTTTCTGGGCCTCATAGCATACGTAGGCGGCCTGCAGAATCTTGTCGGCAGGCTTGGAGACAGCCAGCTTGACCTCTACCGGGTTGTGCAGGATGGTGCGTGCCATACGCTGAATCTCATCAGGCATGGTGGCGCTGAACAGCATGTTCTGGCGCTTGGCGGGCAGCTGTTTTACAATCTGCATAATGTCATCGTAAAAACCCATGTCAAGCATACGGTCAGCCTCATCCAGAATAAAGAATGATACCTTGCTCAGGTCTATATTGCCCAGGCTGATATGGCTGATAAGACGGCCGGGAGTGGCCACTACGATATCGGTTCCCATTGCAAAACCGCGTTTCTCCTGCTCAAAACGGATTCCGTCATTGCCTCCGTAGACTGCGGTTCCGGATATGTTGGTAAAGTACGAGAATCCTTCAATCTGCTGGTCTATCTGCTGCGCAAGCTCGCGGGTAGGCACCATAATCAGGCAATTCACCGCGTTTTCGGGATAACCGCCATCCGACAGCTTGTCCAATACGGGCAGCAGATATGCGGCGGTCTTGCCGGTTCCGGTCTGGGCTATGCCAATCAGGTCATGCCCTTCAAGCAGCACGGGTATCGCCTGCTCCTGAATGGGAGTGCACTCCCTGAAATTCATTGAATCAATCGCATCCAGCAGCGCAGGCTGGAAATCAAACTCGTCAAATCTCACGACTTTTACTATTTAGGTGCTTTTATGTATAGGAATATCGCTATCGGTACGTATATGAAATTGGGTAGCCACTCTGCCCAGAAGGCTGACATCGCCCCTGTTATGGCAAAGTTTGATGATACCGTCTGGAACAGGATGTAACCGAAACTCAGCCCCAGGCCGATACCAAGATAGAGCCCCATGCCCCCCTTGCGTTTGCGGCTGGAGAGGGATACACCGATTATTGTCAGAATAAATGCTGCAAAAGACATGGCGTAACGTTTGTGGTATTCTATCTCAAAGTCCTGGATATTACCGAACCCACGCGCTTTCTGCCGTTTTATGTAATCCCTCAGCTCGGCCGACGACATTGTCTCTTGCTGTCCGTTCTTTATCAGGAAATCAGAAGGTTCAAACCGGATGACAGTATCAATCTCCGCACCGACATTTATCTCCTCAATGTTGCCGGACATATCGCGTATCATGTAGTTTTTTGCTATCCAATGGTATTTCTCCATCGACAGGGTATCATATGAGATGCTTCGTGCAGTCATGTGGGAAACCAGTTTCTTTCCTTCAAACTTGTCAAGTACAAAACGGTATCCTGTCTTGTTGTAATCCTGATAGCTTTCCATATAAGCTATTATGCCGTCCTCCACCTCAAGCTGGATGTTATACGTGCCGTCAGAATTGTCGCGGTTGTAATGGCTCAGCTTATACTCGGCTTCGAAAGCCAGCCTGGTGACATTGCCTTTGGGTATCACCTGTGATCCCAGATAAAGGGTGAAAACAGCGATGAAAGCAGCCGAAAGCAGATATGGTATCATCATTCGTCTGAAACTCATGCCGGTGGAGAACATTGCTATTATTTCGGAGTTCTCGGCAAGTTTGGATGTAAAGAATATGATTGCTATAAACACGAACAGAGGACTGAACATGTTTATGAAGTAAGGAACGAAATTAAGGTAGTAGTCAAAAATGATTTCATGTGTCGTGGCATCCTTGAGCTTGTCTATATGCTCATTGTAGTCAAACACTACCATTATTATTATAATAAGTGCAATGGTAAAGAAGTATGTGCCCAGGAACTTCTTTATTATATACCAGTCAAGCCTTTTGAGCAGTCTATGTCTGATTGTCTTTGCCATAACTGATTATATGCGTTGCATTACACGTTTTACCATAATCTCTTTCCAGGTGTGATAGTCATCAGCCATGATATGTTTGCGGGCCTCACGTACCAGCCATAGATAGAATGCCAGATTGTGCAGTGACGCTATCTGCAGGGCCAGATACTCCTGCGCCTTGAACAGATGGTGCAGATAAGCCTTGGTGTAGAGCGTATCCACATATGATGCTCCATCGGCCTCTATCGGCTCAAAGGCGTCCTCCCACTTCCTGTTGCGCATGTTTATTATGCCGTCTTTGGTGAAAAGCATCGCGTTGCGGCCGTTGCGGGTGGGCATAACGCAGTCAAACATGTCAACCCCCAATGCTATAGCCTCCAGAATGTTGGCGGGAGTGCCTACGCCCATCAGATAACGGGGCTTGTCCTGCGGCAGTATGCCATGGACAAGGTCAATCATCTCATACATCACATCCGTGGGCTCACCAACGGCCAGACCGCCGATAGCATTGCCCTCGGCACCTTTTGATGCTATATACTCTGCCGATGCAGAGCGCAGATCCTTATAGACGCAACCCTGAACGATAGGGAACAACGACTGGTGGTATCCGTATTTGGGATCGGTCTCACTGAAACGCTGTACGCAACGGTCAAGCCAACGGTGAGTCCGCTCCATGGATTGCTTGGCATATTTGTAGTCGGCATCGCCGGGGCAGCACTCATCGAATGCCATCATTATGTCTGCGCCTATGCTGCGCTCTATGTCCATGACGCGCTCCGGAGTGAAAAGGTGGCGTGATCCGTCTATATGCGACTGGAACGTTACGCCCTCTTCGGTCATCTTCCTGAGACCTGTCAGCGAGAATACCTGGAATCCCCCGCTGTCAGTAAGCATCGGAAGGTCAACGCTGTTGAATTTGTGCAGTCCACCGGCCTTTTCAAGGACGTCCAGTCCCGGACGCAGGTACAGATGGTAGGTGTTGCCCAATATTATCTGAGCCTTTATGTCATTCTTGAGCTCGGGCACCTGCACGGCCTTGACAGACCCCACGGTGCCCACAGGCATGAAAATGGGTGTCTCAATCACACCATGTCCGGTTGTGATCCTGCCGGCTCTGGCGTGGCTGGTGCCGTCAGTGTGCTGGAGTTCAAATGTCAATCCTTTCAATGCCTTATTGTTTTTCGGGTTGCTGGATGGGGACTATCTCCTGGGCATCGGCCACTTTCTCATCAAGAAGGGCTATGCTCCACACTTCACTTATATTGTTTACGTAGTGGAATTCAAGACCGCTCAGATACTCGGCCGGAATCTCCTCAATGTCACGTCTGTTCTCGGCACAGAGAATTATATCTGTTATCCCGGCCCGCTTGGCAGCCAGGATTTTCTCGCGGATACCGCCTACAGGCAGGACCTTGCCGCGCAGTGTTATCTCGCCGGTCATGGCCAGATTGGCGCGAACCTTGCGCTGTGTAAATGCCGATGCAATGGATGTTGCCATCGTAATTCCGGCCGAAGGACCGTCCTTGGGGATTGCGCCTTCGGGTACATGTATATGGACGTTCCATGAGTTGAATACGGCAGGATCAAGGTCCAACAGTCTGGCATGGGCGCGGATGTACTCCATAGCCAGCATGGCCGATTCCTTCATCACGTCACCCAGATTTCCGGTTAGTGTAAGCTTGCCCTCCTTGCCGCGGCTCAGGCTGGTCTCCACAAAGAGTATCTCACCGCCTACGGCAGTCCAGGCCAGACCTGTCACCACACCTGCGTAGTCATTACCCTGGTATTTGTCGCGCGAGTAGGGACGGGTACCCAGCAAATCCTTAAGATCATCAGGTTTCACCGTCATTTTTCCGTAATCCGCATCATTTGCATACTTGCAGGCGGTCTTGCGGCAAATCTTACCTATCTTCTTGTCCAGTTCACGTACTCCCGACTCACGGGTGTAGTTCTCAATTATGGACTCAATGGCTGCTTTTGATATACTCAGGCTGCCTTTTTTGAGCCCGTTTGCCTCCATCTCCTTGGGTATGAGGTGACGCTTGGCAATCTCAATCTTCTCTTCTGTGATATAACCGCTTACCTCAATTATCTCCATGCGGTCCAGCAGAGGAGCGGGTATGGTGTTGAGGTTATTTGCGGTAGCTATGAACATAACCTTTGACAGGTCATAGTCAATATCAAGATAGTTGTCATGGAAGGCGTTGTTCTGTTCGGGGTCAAGCACCTCAAGCATGGCCGATGAGGGGTCACCCTGGGTGGTCATCTGGCTTACTTTGTCGATTTCATCGAGAATAAACACGGGATTTGATGAACCGGCCTTGGCCAATCCCTTGATGATGCGTCCCGGCATGGCTCCGATGTATGTCTTGCGGTGGCCGCGTATTTCGGCCTCATCATGCAGACCGCCCAGTGAGATACGCACGTACTTGCGCTTGAGGGCGTTGGCAATTGAAAGGCCCAACGATGTCTTGCCTACACCGGGAGGGCCGTAAAGACATAGAATGGGGGATTTGAAATCACCGCGCAGTTTCATTACCGCCAGATGCTCCAGGATGCGCTCCTTAACCTTCTGCAGGCCGTAGTGGTCCTTGTCAAGGGCCTTGCGGGCATTGTCCATGTCAAGGTTGTCCTTGGTGTACTCTCCCCATGGAAGACTCAGAACGGTCTGAAGGTATGACAGTTGTACGTTGTAGTCAGGTGACTGGGAGTTGGTACGCTCCAGCTTGAGCAGTTCCTTATCGAATATCTTGCGTACATCGTCACTCCATTTTTTCTGATTAGCCTTAAGGCGCATCTCCTCTATATCCTGGTCCTGGACGCTTCCACCCAGCTCATCCTGGATATTCTTGAGCTCCTGCTGCAGGAAATACTCTTTCTGCTGCTTGTCAATATCCTCATGGGTGCGGCGCTGGATGCTCATTTTGAGCTCGGCCAGCTGGATCTCGCGGTTCAGAATAGAAAGCAGCGTGAGCGCACGGCTGGAGCATGTCCCTTCGCGCAGCAGACGTGCCTTGTCCTTTATGTCAAACGGCAGGTTGGCGCATATGAAGTTAATCAGGAACAGTCCGTTGGAAATGTTCTTGAGCGCAAAGGCTGCGTCGGGCTGGATGTTCTCGGACAGCTTTACGTATTTGATTGCGGCATCCTTGCATGAATCCACAATTGCCTTGAACTCCTTGCTGCGGGTAGGGGGCAGGACCTCAGGGAACAACTCGGCTACACCCATCAGATAGGGGTCAAAATCCACTATGTGCTTTAGCTTGATTCTCTGCATGCCCTGCAGGACAACCGTTGTGGTCTGGTCCGGCATGTCAAAAATGCGGATGACCTTGGCCAATACGCCCACGGTATAGAGATCGTTCAGGTCCGGTTCTTCCGTGTCCGGGTCCTTCTGACAGAAAACTGCTATCTGTCTTGATTCAGCTGATGCGTTCTGTATTAGTTTGAGTGACGATTTGCGGCCCACGGTTACAGGCATTACAACAGTTGGGAAGAGTACCATGTTCCTGAGCGGAAGCACGGGTACCACCTCATCCAGCTGGGAGTCAAAAAGCCCGTTTTCATTACCGTCAAAATCGGCTATCATTGAGAATGCCGGATTTGATTCGTCAAAAGAGTCTTCAGATTTTTTCTTCGTCCACATATATCATTCTGCAAATAATCTGCAAATTTAGATAATTGCGCGCACGTAACAGCTATTTGCAGGGTCAAAAGCGGTGAATAAAACAAAAAAAGTAATTTTGCAGCATTCTTTATCACTTCCGGATGTCAAATCAGTACTTTGAGTTCAAGCGTTTCAGGATAGAGCAGGACCGATGTCCGATGAAGGTCGGGACCGACGGTGTGCTGTTGGGCGCCTGGTTCCCGTTGCAAGAGGGCTGCACGGTGCTGGATATCGGTACAGGGACCGGTCTTATCGCCATCATTGCTGCACAGAGGGGAGCGGGTAGGGTTACGGCAGTGGAGGTTGATCCCGATGCAGCCGTTCAGGCGCGTGCCAATGCTGCCGATTCACCGTGGGCAGACAGGATTGATGTGGTATGTTCGGATATTGCCCTTTTCAACGAAGGTTTCAGGTATGACCGTATTGTATGCAATCCTCCTTATTTCAGGGATTCGTTACGGAGTCCCGACTCCGGCCGTAACACGGCGCGTCACAATGATTCCCTGAGTTTTGAGACTCTGTCGGCCTGTGCTTCAAGATTGCTTGCCGATGACGGCCGCCTGTGCCTGGTGCTGCCCCGGGATGCAGTTGAAACCTTTTCCAAGTGTGCCGCTGCCCAAGGGCTGGATATGTGCCATAGGACTGATGTAGTTACGGTGCCGGGCAAGTCTCCCAAACGCTCGCTTGTGGAGTTCGGCCGGAGCTGTTCCGGTCTGGAAACAGATGTGGTCAGCATTTGCGGGCCCGATGGCAAAGAGACATCGGAATATATTAATCTTGTAAGGGATTTTTACCTTAAATACTAGATGCCGCGGCGCTTGTCGGGGATAAGCACCTTGAGACCTGACGGGACAATTTCAATCCTGATTTCCCTGCCCATTATTACTGGATCGCCGTCATAGTGCGCGGGGCCTTCCTTCTCACGGGTTATGGTAACTCCGTTACATTTCCTTACGCTTACCTTGGGGTTCTTGTCAATCTGCCTGTTGAATAGCTGGAACGCTATGAGAGGGGCGTCGACCACGTTGAATGGATGGGCGGCGATTACATCCAAAAGACCGTCCTGGAGTGATGCTGTGGGTGCAATGAATGCGTTGTTGCCCCATTGGTCGGCATTGGCGCAGGTTATGAAAAAAGCCTCGAATGTCTCGCTGGAATCGTCAAAGGAGAGCTTGTATGTCTCATTGTGGTAGGTGGCAATCTCCTTCATTATGCTCTCCAGGTAAGTCAGGACTCCGCGGGTGCCTGCCTTTGAGAACGAATCGCTCACCTTGGCGTCAAAACCTACTCCGCAGGTGCAGAAGAAAGGCTGGCCGTTCATGGTGCCGTAATCTATATCGGTGAATATGGATTTGTCCAACCATTTTACCGCCTTGAAGGGGTCGATGGGGATTCCCAGATGACGCGCCAAGCCATTGCCTGACCCGCATGGTATGATACCAAGTGCAGTATCGGAGCCTATCAGCCCGCAACCGACTTCGTTTACGGTGCCGTCACCTCCTACGGCAATTACTGCGTCATATCTTCTGGCTGCATACTCCCGGGCAATCTCAGTGGCATGACCCTTGTGCTGAGTGTTGATGATTTCATAGTCATAGATGTCATTGTTGATAAACTTCTCAATGATGGGGACCACAGGCAACAGCTTGTGGCTCCCTGATATGGGGTTGTATACAAAAACAATTTTCCTCTTGATGTTCATTTCCGGACACAGTTGCAAATCCCGATGCGAAGATAATTAAAAAGATTGCACCTATCGGCAAATTGACTAATTTTGCGCCGTTATGAATAAACTTAGCGAAAGATGTGCAGCATATACTCTCCCGCAGGAGGGTAAGGCACAGGGTATCTATCCTTATCACAGGTGTATCTCAAGCCAGCAGGACACTGAAGTTATCATGGAGGGACGCAAGGTCCTTATGTTCGGATCCAATTCATATCTGGGACTGACCAATCACCCCAAAGTAATAGAGGCAGCGGTAGAGGCTACAAGGAAATACGGTACAGGATGTGCCGGGTCACGTTACCTTAACGGTACGCTTGACCTGCACAAGGCGTTCGAGGCCGAATTGGCCGAGTTTGTGGGCAAGGAGGATGCCATGATATTCAGCACCGGATTCCAGACCAACCTTGGTGCAATCTCATGCCTGATGGGGCGGGATGACTATGTCATCTGTGATGACCTGGACCATGCATCGATTGTGGACGGCCGACGCCTGTCATTTGCCAAGCCGCTCAAGTTCAAGCATAACGATATGGCATCGCTCCAAAAGACCCTGAACCGTTGTGAGCCCGACTCGCTCAAGCTTATAGTGGTGGACGGAGTGTTCAGCATGGAGGGCGATCTGGCAGACCTGCCGGGGATTGTAGCCCTGAAGGATGAAAACTGCTCCATCATGGTGGATGAGGCCCACGGCCTGGGTGTTTTGGGAGACCACGGACGCGGTGTCTGCAACCACTATGGGCTTACCGACCAGGTGGATATCATAATGGGTACGTTCAGCAAGTCACTGGCTGCCATCGGCGGTTTCATTGCAGCCGATGCATCCATAATCAACTGGGTCCGTCACCACTCGCGCTCTTATATATTCAGCGCCAGCAACACTCCGGCCGCAACAGCAGCTGCCCGCGCAGCACTGCAGATTATGAAGACCGAGCCGGAGCGCATCGCTCACCTGTGGGAACTTACGGATTATGCGCTTAATAATTTCCGTCAGTTGGGATTTGAGATAGGCAAGACATCGACTCCTATAATTCCTCTATATATAAGGGATTTCTACAAGACCTTCTTCATCACAAAGATGCTGTTTGAGGAGGGCGTATTCGTGAATCCTGTCATTCCGCCGGCCTGCGCCCCCGAGGATACGCTGATCCGGTTTTCACTGATGGCTACCCACACCAAGGAGCAGATAGACATCGCCACCGAGAAACTCGTCAAGTGCTTCAAAGCATATGAAATACTGAAATAAAGGTAAAAGCGTATTGGAGCGAGTGAGGCGACGAACGAGACCGCGGTCCCGTAGGGCCGCCAAGCGAAATGAAATGGAGCGCTTTTGCGAAGCAAAATAAAAGGAGGCCTTGAATCCTTTCGCACGACAAAGGGGCGGCAAATTAGCCGCCCCTTTGTCGGGATGAAAGGATTCGAACCTTCGACCACCTGGTCCCAAACCAGGCATTCTAACCGGACTGAACTACATCCCGTAAGCTTCTCTTCCTGAAAAGCGGTGCAAAGATAATGCATTTTTTATAAAAATGGTTGGGGGGTAATAAAAAAGGTGTACCTTTGCGGTCAGGAAAGCAGAATGGATTGAATCAGAGTTTTCCTATTATTGAGTTGTGCGCATAACGCACATTGTGTACCTGATAGGTACCCCTATTTTTAAGTTGGTTACTTTATAACCGCCCGACTTGGAAAACGGTCAATAAGAAGAGTAGTAAAAGTATTTGTTTACTATATAGACTCTGATTTGAAAGTACAAAAGGCATTACTGCCCGCGTACCGAAGACGTAAACAAGAGAGGTTTTATTGTTTATGTCTTTTTTTTGTCCTCTCAGGCGAGGGATGGAAAAAAGGCTGGATGGTTGAACTTTTAAAACGTTTTTGAGTAGATGGATCAGCGAAAAGCTCCCGTTTATGAAGCTCTGCAGGAGTTCCGCAGGAACAGAGTGGTACCGTTTGATGTACCCGGTCACAAAAGAGGTAGGGGCAACCCCGAACTCGTTGCTCTGCTGGGAAAGCAGTGCGTTGAGTTGGATGTAAACTCAATGAAACCCCTGGACAATCTCTGTCACCCCATATCAGTAATCAAGGAGGCCGAAGAACTGGCCGCCGAGGCATTCGGCGCCGCACACGCATTCCTGATGGTGGGCGGTACCACATCGGCCGTACAGACTATGGTGCTGACCGCCTGCAAGAGCGGTGAGAAAATAATCCTGCCGCGTAACGTGCACCGCAGCGTCATCAATGCGCTGGTTGTGAACGGCGCAACTCCCATCTATGTAAATCCCGATACGGACAGCCGCCTGGGTATAGCCCTGGGTATGAAGATATCGCAGGTGGAGCGCGCCATCGAGGAGAACCCCGAGGCAAAGGCCATCCTGGTGAACAATCCCACATACTACGGAATCTGCTCCAACCTCAAGAAGATAGTTGAGCTGGCTCACGAGCACGGAATGATGGTGCTGGTGGACGAGGCTCACGGAACACACTTCTATTTTGGTGAGGATATGCCTCTTACCGCTATGGCTGCGGGGGCCGATATGTCATCGGTCTCAATGCATAAATCGGGCGGAAGCCTTACGCAGAGTTCGTTCCTGCTTACGGGCCCGGGCGTGAGTGCCGGTTATGTGCGTCAGGTGATAAACCTTACGCAGACCACAAGCGCATCGTACCTGCTCATTTCAAGTCTTGACATATCACGCCGTAACCTGGCCCTGCGTGGCAAGGAGCTCTTCAGGGAGGTTATGCGCATTGCCAATTACGCCCGCACCGAGATCAACAAGATTGGCGGCTACTACGCTTACGGCAAGGAGCTGATAAACGGTGACAGCGTGTTTGATTTCGACCCCACAAAACTTACCGTTTACACCCTGGATATCGGTCTGGCAGGCATTGAGGTTTATGACCTGCTACGTGACGAGTATGATATCCAGCTGGAACTTGGTGATATGGGTAACGTGCTGGCATACATATCGATAGGTGATCGTATGCGTGAGGTTGAGCGCCTGGTGAGCGCTCTGGTGGATGTCAAACGCCGTTACAGCAAGGATCGTACCGGTCTGTTCGATCATGAGTACATCAACCCGTCGGTGGTGATGACTCCACAGGAGGCTTTCTACGCTCCCAAGGAGGAGATGATTCCCATCCGCGAGACCAACGGACGTATATGTACGGAGTTTGTAATGTGCTATCCTCCCGGAATTCCTATTCTGGCCCCGGGTGAGCGCATCACGCAGGAAATCATCGACTACATACTCTACGCAAAGGAGAAGGGCTGTCAGCTGACCGGTCCCGAGGATGAGAAGGTAGAGCGTCTTAATGTGATTAAGGAAAGTACAACATATTGATTTTGAGCACTAATGGAATTCTGGTTTTCTGAGTTTCACACTCCCAATGTAAAGTTTTCGGTCAAGGTTGATAAGCATCTTTATACCGCCGAGAATGACTTGGGCAGGGTTGATATCTTTGAGTCACCCGAGTTTGGCCGGTTCCTGGCTGTTGACGGCTACATCATCTTTACCCAAAGAGATGAATTCATCTACGACGAGATGTTGTCACATATCCCCATGGCCGTGAATCCCAATGCCCAGAAGGTGCTGGTATTCGGATCGGGCGACGGAGGCGTGGTACGCGAGCTCCTCAAATACAAGTCCATCCAGCAGATTGACCTGATTGAGATTAACGAGGGCGTGGTTCAGGCCTGCCGTGAGTATTTCCCCGAGATGGCAGAGTCACTGGATGACCCGCGCGTGACCATCTACACCGAGAATGCCCTGCGTTACATCCGCCATATAGAGAATGAGTATGACTTAATCGTGGTTGACTCGGCCGGATTCTACGGCCCGGGAGAGAGTCTGCTTACCCGTGAGTTCTACGGCAGCTGCTACAAGGCGCTCAAGGCCGACGGGATCATGGTAAACCAGCATCAGAGCCCCTTCTATGAGGAGGACCGCCTGGAGACCCAGAAGGCTCACATGCGTATCGTGAACAGGTTCCCCATAAGCCGCGTATATCAGGCCCATATCCCCACATACCCGTCGGGTTACTGGCTCTTTGGCTTTGCATCCAAGAAGTACCGTCCGGTTCTGGATCTGGATGCCGAGGCATGGAACAAACTGGGTATCAAGACCAACTATTACACAACAAACCTCCACAAGGGCTGCTTTGCCCTGCCTGCATACGTAGAGCGCATGCTGGCCGATGTGGAGCAGATAAAGGACTGAACTATGCTGGAAAGAAATGTAGAGACCTTTATTGGCTGTGATGCCTCATATGCCGATGCCCGCATAGTGCTCTTTGGAGCACCGTTTGACTCCACCACGTCATTCCGTCCGGGCACCCGCTTTGCCCCGCACGCCATCCGCTCCGAGTCATTCGGCCTGGAGACCTACAGCCCCTGGCTGGACCGCGACCTGGAGGATATAAGCGTCTTTGACAGCGGTGACATAGAACTCTGCATAGGCAGTGCCGATAAAGCCCTTGATCAGATATCGGAGCGCACGGCAACCATTCTTGCCGACGGAAAAATCCCCTTCATGATAGGAGGAGAGCATCTGGTAACCCTGGGAGCCTTTCGCGAGGTATTCAAGAAATACCCCAACGTGCACATAATCCACTTTGACGCCCACACCGACCTGCGAGACGACTATCTGGATGTAAAACTATCACACGCCTGCGTAATCCGCCGCTGTCACGACCTGACAGGCGATGGCCGCATCCACCAGTTCGGAATCCGCTCCGGAGAGCGCCCCGAATGGCAATGGGCCCGAGCCGGCCACACCGACCTGCACCCCTTCAGCTTTGAAGGACTTAAGGATACAGTTACCGCATTGGGTAAGGTTCCAGTCTATTTCACCATAGACCTGGACGTAATGGACCCCTCAGTATTCCCAGGAACAGGAACTCCCGAGTACGGAGGAGTAACTTTCATGCAATTGCTAGAAGCAATATACACAGTCTGCAACAGCTGCAACATCGTGGCCCTTGACGTAAACGAGCTCTGCCCGCCCTACGATCAAACCGGAGCCTCAACCGCCGCCGCCTGCAAGATAATCAGAGAATTGCTCTTATCTATCAAGTTATGATGAGCAAATTTTACTACTACGGTTGCAGGACCGTCGCCACCCTCGGCGCGTTAGAGGGAGGGGCCCGCGCCCATGGGGCGTGGGAGGGATAGGCCCCAAAGGGGCCGTAGTCCGGCAACTGTAGTAGTAAAATTTGCGGGGTTATTAGAAATCACAAAAAAATAAATACAATGGGAAAAGTATTGGTAATAGGCTGCGGAGGAGTAGCCCAAGTAGCGATTCAGAAGTGCGCCCAGAACGACGCAGTGTTCAGCGAGATTTGCATTGCAAGCCGCACGGTAAGCAAGTGTGACGACCTTAAGAAGAAGATTGAGGCCGAGGGTAAGAGCCGTTCCAAGATTACCACAGCCAAGGTGAATGCCGACAGCGTGGACGAGCTGATAGCCCTGATCAAGAGCGTAAAGCCCGATGTAGTACTAAACCTGGCCCTGCCATATCAGGACCTGACCATCATGGACGCCTGCCTTGCATGTGGCGTACACTACGTTGACTCAGCCAACTACGAGCCCGAGAACACCGAGGATCCCGAGTGGCGCAAGATATACGAGAAACGCTGCAAGGAGCAGGGCTTTACCGCCTACTTTGACTATTCATGGCAGTGGGCATATCAGAAGAAATACAAGGATGCAGGCATCACCGCAATCCTGGGCACCGGCTTTGACCCGGGCGTAACCAGCGTATTCTCAGCATACGCACTCAAGCACTACTTTGATCAGATAGACACCATCGATATCCTGGACTGCAACGGCGGTGATCACGGTTATCCCTTTGCCACCAACTTCAACCCCGAGATCAACCTCAGGGAGGTATCGGCCAACGGATCATACTGGGAGAACGGCCACTGGGTAGAGACCAAGCCCATGGAGATAAAGCGCGAGTACAACTTTGAGCAGGTAGGCATGAAAGATATGTATCTGCTTCATCATGAGGAGATTGAGTCTCTTGCCAAGAACATCCCGGGCGTAAAGAGAATCCGCTTCTTCATGACATTCGGCCAGAGCTACCTGACTCACATGAAGTGTCTTGAGAACGTAGGTATGCTGCGCACCGACCCCGTTATGTTTGAGGGCCGTGAGATAGTTCCCATCCAGTTCCTCAAGGCTCTGCTGCCCGATCCCGCATCGCTGGGCCCGCGCACAGTAGGCAAGACCAACATCGGTTGCATATATACCGGCACCAAGGACGGCAAGAAGCGCGCCATCAAGATTTACAACGTGTGCGACCATCAGGAGTGCTACAAGGAGGTGGGCTCACAGGCCATCTCTTACACTACCGGCGTTCCCGCCATGATCGGAACCATGATGGTCATGACCGGCCAGTGGAAGGGCGCAGGCGTGTTCAATGTTGAGGAGTTTGATCCCGATCCATACATGGAGGCCCTGAACAAGTGGGGTCTGCCTTGGGTTGTGGATGAGAACCCCGTAATGGTTGACTGATTTTTTACAGGTTTTTCTATGGACGTTAAGCAACTGCATACTCCGTGTTACGTCATTGACCGCGACCGCCTGGAGGCTAATCTCAAGGTGCTGCGCGGCGTAATGGACCGAACCGGATGCCGAATCCTGCTGGCGCAGAAGGCGTTCAGTTGCTATGCCGTCTATCCGCTTATATCACAATATCTCTGTGGCGCTACAGCAAGCGGGCTCTTTGAGGCCCGTTTGTGCCACGAGGAGATGCCCGGCCGTGAGAACCACGTTTTCTCTCCTGCGTTCCGTGAGGAGGACTTTCAGGAGATTCTGAAAATCTGCGACCATATTGTTTTCAATTCTATCAGGCAGCTGGAACTTTTTGGCGCGCGCGCCAAGGAGGCCTGCCTGCAGGTGGGGTTGCGCATAAATCCGCAGATATCAACACAGCCCGCGGAGCACGCAATTTATGATCCTTGCGCTCCCGGCTGCAGGTTAGGAGTTACCCTTGATGAATTCCGCAAGGCGTCTGCTGATTTGGTTGCTTTGCTTGACGGATTACACTTTCACACTCTCTGCGAGCAGAACTCCGATGACCTGGAGACCACCCTGAACGGCTTTGAGCAGCAGTTCCGTGAGTGGTTGCCCAAGATGAAATGGGTCAACTTTGGAGGCGGACACCACATTACCCGCGCTGATTACGATATACCGCGGCTGGAGCGCTGCATAGAGCGTATGTCTAAAGGTTACGGTCTTACGGTCTATCTTGAACCAGGTGAGGCAATCGCCCTCAACGCCGGTTATCTGCACACTCAGATCCTTGAGATCCAGCATCACGCAGGAGCGATGGATATCGCAATCCTTGATACATCGGCCGCCTGCCACATGCCCGATGTGATAGAGATGCCGTATCGGCCCCCTTTGCGCGATAGCGGCCAGCCTCAGGAAAAGAAATACACCTATCGTCTGGGTGGCCCCACGTGCTTATCGGGCGATATAATAGGGGAGTACAGCTTTGATGAGCCATTAAAAGAAGGCCAGACCCTCATATTCGAGGATATGGCCATCTACTCCATGGTCAAGAACAACACCTTCAACGGCATGCCCCTGCCCGCAATCTACCTTAAGCATGGCTCCGACTACACCCTCCTAAAGTCCTTCACCTACGCCGACTTCAAGTCCCGCCTCTAAAAGTGACGCAAAGGGGTATTTCTTTCAGTCGCTTCGCTTGGTGAAAGCGTCCCTTCGGGCCGAGCGCGTTTTGCGTCAACCCCTTTGCGTCAATTTTGGGTCAGAGGCCTATCATCTTGTGAATATCGGGGCGTACGTACAACGAGGGTTTGCCAAGGAGACGTTCCAGACACAGGATCCTCAGGTTTGCGTATGGTATGGCCTCCTGTTCTATGTCCTTGGCATTTACGCCGGTTCCAAAGTAATACCTTACAAAAGCGTTCCAGAAAGCGGTGGAGAGGGTCTTGTCTATATGATACAGCTCCATCTCCATCTCAGGGGATACCTGAACGGTTTGGCGGTAGATGATGCCTATGTCAAACCAGGGGATTCCGGTGCAGAATTCACTCAGGTCTATGTAATATTTCTTTCCGTCATCGGTAAATATCATGTTGCCGTGATGAAGGTCGCCGTGAACGGCAGTCTGGGCATCGGGTAGCTTGGTGATATAACGTTCCAGCCCGTTTTTCTCGCGGTCGGTCAGGAACGGGTCGTTAATTATGCCGTGAATGTATTGCTCCTTTGCGGTGGGGAATAAGCCCGATGGTGGCGTTGTGGAATGTAGCTTGAGGCACATCTGGGCAAACTCCGATGCATACTTGTCCAACTGTTCGGGGTGCTCGCTCAATGCTCTGGCAAATGATTTCTTGCCGTGGATGCGCGTAAACTGCACGCCCAGCAGGCCTTGGGTGGTCCTAACCAACTGGCCCGGCTCAGGGCATGGCAGTCCCATGCGGTAAACTTTCCATGCGCGTTCAAACTCGTCACGGCCCATCTGTTCGCGCAGAGGGGGATAAATCTTGAGCAGGATATCGGGATTGTCACGTTTTATGTAACTGTCTCCAAGTTTGCCGCCTCCGGCAATCTCATAATCGTTAAGGTCAATAGTAATAGGTTCCATATTTAAAGCAATTTTATGTTTAACCTTAAAAGGTACTTCCCATGCCAAAGTGAGTAAACTCTCCCTTGACGCATTGTTAAACGACCCCTTTGCGTCACTTTGCAATGGGATCGCTGCAGTATTTCTTTCGTCCGCATTTTTTGCACTGGATTCCGGCCCAGACTGAATCAAACTGATTCATGGCTTGTTCTACCAGGGTGGGGTCATCGGTCAGTATTCCGGCCTCAAAGTTGCGGGTTTGGGGGCTTTTCATACCGATGCCGGCGCCGGTCAGATTGGCGGAGCCGATGTATGCTAACGAATGGTCAAATACGATAATCTTGAAGTGAACCCTGGGGCAGAGAACCCGTTCCAGTCCGTCAAACAGAATAGGGTATCGGTCAAAGTCCTGGCGGAAGTTAGGGCCGGGCTCCTTGGCGTGAACCAGACGCACCTCGCGCCCTTTCTTAAGCAGGTCGGCCAGCACGCCCAGGAACGGCCGCTCGCCGACATAAAGGTCTTTTATATCGGCCGTACCTATCCAGAGAGATTCCTTTACGTTGGGTACTCTCTCAATTACCTCCTTGAAGTGGGCTTGGTCTGCGATGTACTGTATCATACATACAATTGTCTGAATACAAATATACTCAAAAATGATACAAAAGGGGACTGTCCCCTTTTGTACTATTTTCAAAATAGCAAGATTTGGGTATTACCCACACAAAATCGCGGCAGTACCTTTGCGGCTGTAAAAGCAATGGTTATGATAGCGATGATAATTGGAATATGTTTTGGTTTGTGTGGTAGAGGAAAGGGGGCCAACTCCGCTCCCGGAAGTGAGATTGAACGATAACAGGAAGGGCCTGCATTGCAGGCTCTTCTTTTCTTTGTACAGTTTTTAATCATTAAATAATTACAGTTATGAAACCTATTTTCAAAGTAATCCTTTTGGCAATCTCATATCTTGCCACATTCATTCTTGGTTCATTGACAGGTCTTATCCATCCTGCATGCTACGCTTACGTAGGCGCTTTACTGCCGTTTCTCACTGCTTTCATCTACAAGGGCATGGTCAAAGCGGTTCCGGGATTCGGCGCTGCAAGTATCATGAACGGACTGGTATTAATTCTGTTCCTCATAGCAGGTGAGGCCGATACCGTATGCGTAATAGGACTGATATTTCTGGCAGCTCTCTCGGAGTTCCTCAAGATCAAGTTCCAGTCAAACCCCATAAAGAGCCTGCGCTGGGGATTCGTGCCAATGGCCTTCTCATTCTTTACCTACACTGCTCACTGGTGGACCGACACCGAGGGCTCCCTGGCCGCTGCAGTAGAAGAGATGCGTCCCGGCTACGACCAACTGATGATTCCCGTCATAGACAATGTTCCTGTTCTGATTCTTGTCTATCTCATCACCATCCCCCTTGCAATTCTGGCAATCAGATTGGCAACTAACAAAAAATGATACAAAAGGGGACAGTCCCCTTTTGTATTATTTTTAGAGGCGGGGAATGCGGATTATGTAGAGAATGTTATTGATTATGTAGGCCAGGGCAGCCAGTATTACAACTGATGCCAGAGCCCTGAAATCATCGCAGAACTCTACTTGAATTGCTACGTTTCCCCATGCTATCCAATCATAAATTCTTATGAATAGAATCAGGCATTGCACTGATATTGATGTCATGAAAATGGCCTCTATCAGTTTGCCTACAGGTCTGATTTTATCTGTGGCCTTCCATGCCGCAGCTATTGTCGCCAGTAAAAGAACCACAAACGCAATAGCATCGAATGTGGATATTGAGGATAAGAAAAACTTTATCATAAGGCAGGTCTTTTAGATTCTTAGTTTCTACTGTTTTGTATAGCAATGACTATTCTTGAAATAAGGAATACCATCATTCCCAATGTAATTATGAATAAAGAGATTTTGAAGCCATTCATCCATACCATAGGTGATACGCCACCGAAGTTTTTTACGTCGCTCAGGGCGGTCATTATTCTCCAAGTCCATGGAATGAAAGAGAAGGCCAGCGCTATCGATCCTATCGGCCTTACCCATTTTGGAGCTTTCCATCCGCAGAACAGTATTGCTATCAACAGAATGGTGAATACACTCAGTATCCAAGGCGGTACAATCTGGAACAATACGGTTATCGGCCCCGGACCTGTAAACTCATCCATTACTTCTTCAATTAATTCTTCTTCCATATCGCATTTGTTTTGATGCAAAGATATTGTGTTTGAATAGGAACATACAATTTTGTAGGTGTCATATCCCTCTGTTTGAGTATTTGTCAGTTGCCAAATCCTGCTGAAAGGCTTAATAACCTTTTTGAGGGGGATTTGACAGCGGTTTTTTTAGCAGAGTGTTCAGGTATTCGCTATCTTCGTCAGCATAAATCTTTTGTATATGAAAAGAGCCGTTATTATTGCCTATTGGGTGTTTTCTGTGATTATAGTATCACTGATAATTATGAAGCTTGTGGAGGACCTGTCTGTTTCAAGAGCATTGTTTGTGGCTACTATGTTCCTGCCAGGAGCACTTGCCGCACAATATATGATACCTAAGATATCTTTTAAAAAGAGGGCTCAGGGTATTCGTGATACCATTTATCTTGTCTTGGCTATTATTATTCTGGAATACCTGCTGCTGGTATGGACATTGTGCTTTCAGCCTTCAGGTAATTATAAGTTGATTCAAGGTGTTTCGTATAATGTTCCATTTGATTTCCCTAAAGACACTGGAGTATTCAATCCGTTGTTTATATCGGTTCTTGTATCGGTATTGGCGATAGGAGGGGCGCTGATAGACCGATGGCTAAGTAGGAACCATCCGGAGATGGAGAGTCCAATCACGTTCTGCTCTGACCGAAAGAGGGTATCTCTGCTTCCCAGTGAGATATTATATGTGGAATCGTGTGACACAGAGGTGTTCGTCCATGCTTCCGATGGCCGCAAACTGCGCAACAAGACCGGAATCACCCAGTGGGAATCGGTCTTGGGATACCCGTTTGTGCGTATTCATCGGGCCTTCCTGGTCAACTGCAACCACGTGGAATCGTACAGCCAGGACACCGTCAAGGTGGGAGAGGAGTCACTGCCCGTCTCCCGCAAATACCAGAAAGGCCTGAAAGAAATCCTTTGCTGACCCAAAAACAGTACAAAAGGGGACTGTCCCCTTTTGTACCATTTTGTGCTGTTTTTTCAGATGCGGGGGGTGCGGATGATGTAGAGGATGCGGGATATTGTGTAGTCAAACGTGCTCCATAATAGAATGGCGCAGCATTTGGATACTGGTGAACAGATATACTTCCAGATGCTTTCAACTGAATAGAAATCCTCTCTGGTTATTATTTCTCCCGACATCATCTTGTCCCAAGCGAAACCCCGATAGTTGCAGTCAGGATGATAAAACATCAGTTCGTCATACACCTGAACCAATGTCAACGAGAAACATAGAAGTCCGAATACCATTGTCAACGTTCCAATAGAATGTAATTTGGCGGGACACTTTACGGCAACAAATATGATGGCTGCCAGCAGTAATACAAAAGATATTAAGGTAAACGGAGTGGTGGATTGGAATATGAATCCGATATTTGAGATAAACATAGCTCTTACGTTTTAATTGTTTATTAATGACCGGGCTTCTGAATGAAACTGATTACGTGTGACACAAAGTAGATTAATAGTCCGTACACTATGAACCAGTTCCAGATCTTTAATCCACCAAGCATAACGGTGGGACTTATTTCCTGGGCTCTGTTGATATCGTATAGTCCCATAAAAAAACCGAAAATATAGGATAGGGCGCAGAAGCCTAATGCGATTGAGCCGATGGGGCGGACCCAGCGGGGAGCTTTCCAGGCGCTTAGGAATATGAGCACCAGCAGAATTGTAAGGATGGCCAGATTGACTCCTGGCAGTTGTAAGATGATTTGTTGCATAGCGTTTGTCGTTAATTGTTTGACGCAAAGTTAACGGCCGATGCAATAACGCTCCCCATGTTTTGCCATTCAAATCCCAAATGTCGGTTTTGGAACCGATGTCAAATCCCACGTTTCGGCCCCAAATCCCAAATGTCGGGCATTTCATCGGTGTATCGCTGTGAATATCGGAAGTGATTTCATATCTTCGTAAGCGATATGAGAACGCTTGTTACCATACTCTATTGGATGCTCTCAGTAGTGGTGGCAGCGCTGGTCGTTTCCAGTGCAGGTTACACATTTCAGGAGTCTATCCTTATGGGCACAATGTTCCTGCCGGGTGCGCTCGCAGCCAAATATTTTTTTCCAAAGGTATCATTCAAAAAACGCAGTGAAGGTGTCCTGAATGTCATATACATTGTTCTGGCTATCCTGGTCCTTGAATATCTGCTCATTTTTGCAACAAACATATTTATCCATACTCTGCGTCTGGGAACAGATGATTATGATGTGATTCATTATAATTTGCCATCTCCGGGAATAATAGCCAATCCGGTATTCATATCAATATTGGTTTCAATCCTGGCCATAGGCGGCTCCCTGATAGACCGATGGCTCACTGTCAAGCATCCTGAGATAGAGACTCCCGTCACGTTCTGCTCCATGCGCAAGAAAGTCACGCTGCTTCCAAGCGAGATAGTCTATGTGGAATCATGTGACACCGAGGTCATTGTCCATGCGTCCGATGGCCGGGCCCTACATAACCGCACCGCAATCTCCCAATGGGAGTCGTTGCTTGGCCCCGGATTCATCCGCATTCATCGGGCCTTCCTTGTAAACAGCAGATACGCAAAACAGGAATCTGCAGACACAGTATCTGTGGCCGATACCAAACTCCCCGTCTCCCGCAAATATCAGAAAGGCCTGAAAGAAATCCTTTGCTGACCCAAAAACAGTACAAAAGGGGTCTGTCCCCTTTTGTACTGTTTTTGTATTTTTGCCTAAAAAATAATTGATGGAGAGTTTTGAGACAGAGAGACTGAGGTTCAGGGCGTGGGCGGAGGCTGATGCGGAGGATCTGTTCCTGTGTGCATCGGACCCAGATGTGGGCGAGCGTGCCGGCTGGCCTCCTCACCAGACGGTCGATGACAGCCTGATGGTGATTAAGAATATCTTTTCAAACGGACATACCTGGGCACTGGAGCTCAAGGAGACCGGCCATGTGATAGGGTGCATGGGTTATTACACTCATACTGAGAGCAATATAGAGATTGGTGAGCAGGACGTTGAGGTGGGCTACTGGATAGGCAAGCCGTACTGGAACAAGGGGTATTGCACCGAGGCTCTGCACGCTATGATTGACTACTGTTTCCGCAGGAGAGGGTACAACAATATCTGGGCCGATTACTTTGTGGATAATCCAGCATCGGGCCGCGTGATGGAGAAATGCGGGTTCCGTGACACCGGTCGCACCAACATCCTGAGCAAACTGTATCACAGCGAATCCCGTCCCGTCAAAATAATGAAACTTACAAAGTGACGCAAAACGTTATCTTTGTGTAAGGAAAAGGTTGGTTTGTTTGATGCAAAAATAGTCATCTTTTTTAACCTGACGCAAAGAGAAACGACCCTAATGCGTCACAACAGTATCAACGGGTATCCTTTCCCCTGCTCTACAAAATAATTATTCATCAATCCAAAAGTATATTTTTATCTCCTAAATAAAAAACAATTTGCACTGCAAGCACTTTTTTGTATGTTTGTAACTGAAACAAAGGCAATATGAGTCATGACATTCTTCAATCAATTCCACAAGGAGGCTACGGAGCGCACGATGAGGAAAATCGCAGAATCCAAGAAATCGCCGATGAACTCAATCGACTTTGCCGCCTACATGAAGAAGAATCTGGAAACTGCAAAAAAAATGGAAGCAGCCTCGAAATAGAACAGCGTGTTACTGAACAATACGCAAAATCTCACAATATTTGGATTCCGATGGATTCATTGTTCGACTTGGGTATTCCTGGTCCAAGCGGCAACGAGAATGATACGTATGTTTCTGATAATAGCATCTTTAAAGTCAACAACCTATTTAATAGCGGCAGTATTGTAAAGTTATTGGAAAAGGTTATTCTTCACAATCTAATATTCCCCAACACATCTTATAGCTTTTATGGCTTTGCCGGTTATGACGGGCGTAGTGTTATGCCTGTTCTTCAACAAGACAGGATATGCAATGCACAACCAGCTTCTCAAGTTGCCATTGATACTTATATGGCTGCTTTAGGATTCATAAAACAATCTGCTACAGGCAGATACACTAACGAATCATACATTGTATGGGATATCGTACCACGAAATGTATTACAAGACTCTGATGGTGACATTTACGTAATTGATGCTGAGATAAAGAAATTAAAACAGTGACATAAAGGAACATTATTATAAAGACAATGGAACTTAAGGGATTATTAGTATTTGCAATCACGTTTTTCTGTTTGGCTTCAAATGTTTTTGCCCAATCGGATGTCCTGTATTTAAAGAATGGCAGCAAGATAAAAGGCAGTGTGGTAGAAATGGACCCTACTAACGGAGTTAAGATTCAGACATCCGACGGCAGTCTGTTTGTTTATTCCATGTCTGATGTTGACCGCATAACTAAAGAAGATTCTGATAATGCTATGTCAGACAAAGTCAGTGAATATGGGCTGATAGGCCGCAAAGGTGTTGATTTCTATTGGAGGGATAGTGGAAAGAATCTGACCAGGCGAGAGTATGAGACAATCCTGGATGGTGAATTATTGAACACTTTCAATGGGGCTCAAAAGCAATTCAAAACAGGGAGTACTTTTCTGGGTCTAGGTCTTGGGTGTTTGGCTATAGCCGTAATATCATTGTATTCCGCTTCAAGTGCAGCGACAGAGGAAGATTTTGATTCTAATGTGGCAATGGCACAAGTATTTGCTGTTGGGGCAGACTTGGGCATATGTCTGGGCTGCATATTCAGAGGCATCGGAAACGGCCGTCTTAACTGGGTTAAGGATACATATAATTCAGGTAGATCATATTCATCCACAATCAACTTTGCTCCCTCTTTGATGATGACAGCACAAAGAGATATGGGCGTTGGCGCGTCCATGGTCTTAACCTTCTGACGCATTAGGGTAGTTACCCTTTGCGGACGCAAAACGCGCTCGGCCCAAAGGGACGCTTTTACCAAGCGAAGCGACTGAAAGAAACGACCCCTTTGCGGCGAAAATCGGCCTTGTGTAATTTTTTTAACTTTGCAGCAATATGGTAACAATACTACTGCTCATAGTTATTTATATAGCCTTTATAGGGCTTGGCATCCCGGATTCGCTGTTTGGGACAGCGTGGCCGGCCATATATAGCGAATATGGATTGCCGCTGTCATTCGGCAGTTTTGTTACAGTGATAATATCTTCTTGCACGGCACTGTCCAGCATCATGAGCGCCCGTCTGATCAACCGTTTGGGGACCAGCCGCGTGACGCTCTATAGCACGGCCCTTACGGCTGTTGCCATACTGGGCATATCATATACCGGAAACTTTGTCTATCTGTGCCTCTGTGCTATTCCGTTGGGGCTTGGTGCGGGCAGCATAGACACTGCGCTTAACAACTATGTGGCCTTACACTACTCATCGTCCCAGATGAGTTTTCTGCACTGTTTCTACGGTATTGGCGTAACCGTGAGCCCCTATGTGTTGTCAGTAATGATAAACTCACCCTTGGGCTGGCGCGGCGGTTATCGTATTGCATTCTACATACAGGCTGCCATAACGCTGACAGTACTGATATCCATGCCCCTGTGGCGCAAGTCGCTGCAGCTGGAACGCCGGCAGGAATCGCCCGATGATACCGGTCAAACGGTTCATGAGGAGAGTATAAACGATCTGTCATTAAAGCAGGTGGCCGCCATACCGGGTGTCAAGCTGATGTGGTGTATGTTTCTGGCATCGGTAGCGATAGAGATGACCGCCGGCGGGTGGGGCAGTACCTTCCTGGTAGAGAACAAGGGACTTGCCCCGGACCGGGCCGCCTCCACCATCATGTTCTATTTTGTAGGTATTGCAGTAGGCCGTTTCCTGTCGGGGGTGTTTGCCGGTAAGCTTGGTGAATGGCGTATAATAGGCATCGGTATGACAATTCTGGGCATAGCGCTCATATCACTTCTGCTTGCGCCAACCACTCTCATGGCAACCATATCCCTGTTCCTGATTGGCCTGGGCAACGGTCCGCTGTTCCCCAATTTCAATTACCTGACGCCGCAGAACTTTGGTAAGGAGAATTCGCCCGCAGTCATAGGCACCCAGATGGCTGTAGCCAGTCTGTCCATGATGATAACCCCCGTGTTCTGCGGTCTGATAGGCCAATGGCTCGGCATGTGGATATTCCCGCTGTACCTGCTGCTTTTCTACCTGCTGCTCATATCCTGCACCATTGGCCTGCGCAAGGTACTGACGCATTAGGGTCGTTTCTCTTTGCGTCACGTCTATGATTCGGCCGAGCACGACGGCGTACCGTTTGAGCAGTAGCCCGACGATTGGCGCTGCCCCCGCTGCAAACAGCCCAAGGAGAAGTTCAACAAAGCCTAAAAGAAAATACAGCCTGAAATACAAGAAAGGCGATGAAACAGAGATAAGAAATATTGAATCTGATCTGGCCAAGAATCTGGAAGCAGGAATTCCTCAAGTTCATTCAGAAATGACGCAAAATAATTCCTAAATTCGCGGTATGTATGATTTTGATGAGATAGTGGAGCGTCGGGGGACCGGGAGCTTCAAACATGACGATCTTAAGGAATTCTTTGGGCGTGACAATCTTGTGCCGCTCTGGGTGGCCGATATGGATTTCCGTACGCCCGATTTCATTATTGATGCGCTTAGGGAGCGCCTGGAGCATCCGGTGCTGGGTTATACTATGATTCCGTCCGATTATTTCAGCACAATATCCGGTTGGGTTGAATCGCTGCACGGATGGAAAGTAAAACCTGACCATATACGTTTTATCCCCGGGATAGTCAAGGGAATCTGGCTGGCAATTGACTGTTTTCTCAAACCCGATGAAAAGGTCGTCATCCAGACTCCGGTCTATCATCCGTTCCGCCTTGTACCGACCGGAATGGGACATAAAGTGCTGTATAACCCGCTGATTCCTGTCTATGAGGACGGTCCGGGACATATTGACTATATGCATACGCTGGATGCTGACCGCCGTCTTACCGGTTATGAGATGGACCTGGACAAACTTGATGAGCAGTTGTCTGATCCAAAGGTCCGCATGCTGGTGCTTTGCAATCCTCAGAACCCGTCAGGCATCTGCTGGGACCCCAAGACTCTTGATTGCGTTGCCATGCTTGCCGTAAAGCACAACGTCATAGTGGTGTCCGATGAGATTCATGCTGAGATGGCACTCCTGGGGCATCGCCACACGCCGTTTGCATCGGTATCGGACGCGGCTGCATCGTGCTCCATCACATTCATGGCACCATCCAAGACATTCAATATAGCGGGTGTGGTGACATCATACACCATCGTTCCAAATGACAGCCTTCGTCGCAGGTTTTTCCATTTTCTGGAGACGGGCGAGCATGACAGCCCCAATATATTCTCGGCTGTAGCCACAATGGCTGCTTACAAACAGGGCGCACAGTGGCGCAATGAGATGCTCAGTTATGTGCAGCAGAACATAGACTTTGTGGATTGCTGGCTGAAAGAGCATATCCCTGCCATCCGATGCCTCAAACCACAGGCATCATTTCTGGTGTGGCTGGATTGCCGCTCATTGGGACTTAGTCAGAACCGCTTGGTGGAGCTGTTCGTTGAAAAGGCCGGATTGGCATTGAATGATGGCACCATATTCAGTAGCCTCATGACCGACGGCAGTCCGGGCCCCGAAGGCCGCGGATTCATGCGTCTGAACGTGGGCTGTCCACGCAGTGTCCTCCAAACCGCTTTAGTACAATTGGGGTCAGGCCCCTTTTGTACTATTGATTCTTATTCCAAAGGAATCTCGGGGTGCTGGACAGCCAGTGGCAGGCCTTCCTGCGAAAGGTAGAACATGTAGAGTATGACTGGCTTGGTGCCTCGGTTCTCGCCGTGGTGGATGGTGTTCACCATCTCTACAACAGCCTCGCCTTCATGCACGGTTTTCTCCTTGCCATCCTGTCCGATGATGGTCAGCTCGCCCTGTATCAGCACGCCGTAGTTCATGACGGGGTGGTGGTGCCAGCCCAGTTTCTGGCCGGCCGGGAACACGTACTTGACGGCCACCAGTTCCGGGCTGCCCTGTAAATAGTCAGGCAGTTCCACGCCGTCCCAGCTCTGCGATGTGCGTATCAGCTCCTCGCTGGTTACCTGTTGTACGGTGATGCTCTCCTGAGGCTTTGACTCCTTACATGCAGTCATTACAGCCGTTGTGCCGCAGAATGTCAGGATGGCGGCCAGTGTCCATAGCTTATTGTGCTTCATTTCTTAAGTTTTAGTCCGTCCTTGAAAGCGTTTCCAACCCGCCCTGCAACTAAGTAGTAGCCGTGGGTGTAAGGATCAAAGGTGATAGCCTTCAGGGCATCAATATCTACCTTGCCGTCCTTTATCTTGTCAGATTCTACCGATGTCTGCAGAACCTTGCCTATTACACCTATTCCGGTCTCGTCATTCTGATACTCTATGAACTCACACTCCATTGCTATAGGCAACTCGTTGATAACCGGAGCGTTGACCAGCTTTGACGGGGTGGCGGTAAGTCCGCTGTTCAGGAACTTGTCTTTCTCCTTGTGGCCTGATACCACTCCAAAATAATCGGCCTCTACCACATGGGCGGCATCGGCAATATGTATCACAAAACCTTTGGTGCGCTTGATGTTCTCTACAGTCTTGTGGGTCTCGGTCAGGTTCAGAGCCACACGGTCGCGCTCCAGCATGGTGCCCCAGGCTGCGTTCATTACATCGATAGTGCCGTCCTCATTGTAAGTGGCTATAAGCAGAACCGGCATGGGGAATATAGCCTCAGTAGTCTTGATGGGTTGTTTCATAATGTTGTCCTTTATCATAAGTACTGCAAATTTACAAAAAAATCCACTTTCATTTAAGTGCTGTTCGCTTTGACGCATTGTTAAACGACCCCTTTGCGTCACTTTTGCAAAAACGACGCATTGTTCGCTCGGTCCGAAGGGACGCTTTTACCGCTCGACGCTTTGCGGCGCTTATTCGAGCGAAGCGAGTCTTAAGAAAGCGAAGCGACTAAAAGAAACGACCCCTTTGCGGCGTTTTTCACCATCTGATTAAAAATTTGGGGTTTGATGCCCCAGGCGGGGGCAATCAGTAGGGATTTTGGAGTCTCGGAGACAAAGCGGTCGTAATAGAGGTCCGGGCGGGCTCTCTCAATGAATGCCGATACTACCGCGGCGTATTCTTGAGGAGTTTCAAACAGTCTGATGCTTGATTGACCCTGCTCATACATGCGTGCCAGCACTGTGCCTTTTACCACCTGCAGCTGATGTAGTTTTAGAGTCTTGATGGGCAGGGCCGATATGCGGTCGGCGTGAGTCATCCAGTCCTGCTCTGTCTCGCCGGGCAGGCCTAGGATCAGATGTGCTCCGGTATCTATTCCGCGCTGATAGAGGTCATTGATGCAATCCGATGCACACTGGAATGTGTGGTGGCGGTTGATGAGTTGCAGAGTGCGGTTCAGTGTGGATTCAACGCCAATCTCAACAAGCAGATGCGGATGACCGGAAGGCGCAAGGTGACCAAACCTGCGTTCAAACCAATCGGCCAAATCCTGTTTGATGCAGTCGGGACGAGTGGCTATGACCAACCCTTTTATTCCGGGAAACCTCAGCGCCTCCTCATAGAGCTCAATCAATCGTTCAGTTGGTCCGTAAGTGTTTGTATATGACTGGAAATATGCCAGATACCCGTAGCATTCACCCTTGCGTCTGTTGAAAGCAATGCCATTCTTCAACTGCGTGGTAATACTTCCGAACAAATCATTTGCAGCATATGACGGATTGAATGACAGGTTGTTGCAGTATATGCATCCGTCGCGGCCCAATGTCCCGTCACGGTTGGGACATCCCAGTCCCGCATTTACTGCAATCTTGATTACCCGTCCGGGAAACACCCCGCTCAGGTAATCATTCATGGTCCTGTATTCCATCAGTTAGAGAGTTTCTTCATCTCATACCCCAGGCGGTGCAGTTCAATTGCGGCGCCTATTGAGAACATTACCTGAACGGCGCGGGCATAGACGTAAAAGGCACGCTTGCTCTGAGGCTCAATACGCTCCTGGCGGATGAACGTCACTGCAGTCTGTGCGCAACTCTGCATCACAGCGGTTATCTGCTGCGCCTGCTTGCCACCAGGCAGTAGTCCCAGAATGTCTTTCATGATGTGATCATCCATATCATCAAATCCGTTGGGGCCAAGCAGTACGCTGTAGGGCTGGCCTTTAAGCTTGTTCCAGTCACGGTTCCACCAGCAGGCTACAGCCAGGCCGATATATCCTGCCCAAGCAACAGATACTGTGGGGTACGCTGCAATCTCTTTAACGCCATCGGCCATATACTCCGGCGCTAGTTCCTTCCATTTAAGGTCGATGTCATCGGACCGGAGCAATATGCCCTCCAGCATCCCGGCATCAGTGCAAATCTTGAGCATCTCCTTGCAAAGCCTGTCCTCAAACATTGTATAGTAAAGCTGATCTTCCATATCTTATTTTGAATTAATGGTAATACGACGGTAGTTATATGATTGCAGGTAATGATGCTTCAGGTCTTCTGACAGGAAAGACCGTGAAATCAGTTGTTCTGCCAACGGTTGACAGGAGGCAAATAGATCAAGTTCACGATTAACCAGTCGCTCGGACAGTCCGATGCGGCGGCCAAACTCCTCAAAGTCATGACGTTCTATGGTGCGGGTATCGGACAGATGCATACCTTCTTTAAACAAACCTTTGTCCAGTGCAAATATGCGTGGCATTCTAAGGTGAAGGCTGGTGTTTATCAGGTCATATGCCGGAGCCAGATGATACTCTCCGTCACCGCGGTTTATCAGTGAGAAGTTCTTTAAATGTGCATCGTCATTAAGAGTCAGGTAGTTGAAAACCACTATCCTGAAGAACTTGAGAATTTCTACAGGTGATGCCTTGACATATCGGCGGATAATGTCGGCGCACTCCTCATAACTAAGGTTACTGTATTTGTAATCGCTGCCTCCGTTGGCACTGGTCAGACCGGCCAGGGATGCAAAATCTTCCTGTTGGAATTTGCACCCGTCAGGGCCGACATCAAACCTGCGACAAATATAAGCGGCCTCGCCGTCACGGAAAAAACAGAGAGCATTTGCGGCGGTCTCAATGTGATATACCTGTCTGGCCAGTTGCATGGTAAGATGCTCATTGGCAGGACAGTATTTGCGGTAAATAAGTGCGTATGATGATGGAGCCGGTTTTAGTATATATGTTCCGTGCTCATTCTCTGACGGTCTTGCCAGTTGGCCATCTGCGTTCAGTATCAGGCTTGCTTTTGGCTGGACACCGGAGAGAGATATACGTCCCACGTTCTGCGCATATTCCCTGTAATCGGCACTTTCGTTGTTGGGACTGTCAAAATCAAGGATATGAGACACCTTCTTTCCGTCAAACAATGTTTTCAGTGCATCGGGAGAGTAGGTGGTAAAACCTTCCTGAAGCGTGGAAGGGCAAACATTAATTTCTGTCATGGTTATAATGGTTTTATGGTTACTGCTCCTATGGTATCAAATTGAGCTGTCGCAAGCATGATTCCAAAATCATCGTGCTCGTCAATATGGAGAAGTTGGGACTGTAGCTTCCGGTTGGCACCTTCGGATAGCATATTGAAGAAGTAGGGGAAAAGTGAGTCCGATACGTACGGATCCTTGCGTACTGGCATAGATATACATACCGGATCACCTTTATAGTCTTCATTGTAAGAGAATACGTATCTGCGGTTATCAGTTTCCTGCAATATGCCTGCTTCTATGTTGTGAACCAATACCTTACACTGTCTCATAATCCAACTGCTTCAAGTTGATGTCCATCTGCAGACCCAATGTGTCCAGAATGGTTAGCAGGGTCGATAATTGAGGGTTGCCCTCGCCGCGCTCTATTGCAACTATGGTGTTCACGGCCACACCAGCCAGATCAGCCAGCGTTTGCTGGTTAATTCCCAGTTTCTTGCGCCTGATTTTGATAGTGCTGCCAACTTGTTTCAAATCCATAATCCCAATATATTGCGATTTTGATGCAAAGATAATAGCATGTTTTTATAAAAACAAACAAAATCCCAATATATTGCGATCTAGATACCGCTCTAATTATCAATAGATAAGTTTGGTGATAAGGGTGGCTACGATGGTGCTGGTAATCACGCTCACCAGTCCGGGCATCATGAACGAGTGGTTGAGCAGGTATTTGCCTATCCTGGTGGTGCCGGAGCGGTCAAAGGTTACCGTTGCGA